>JGI12635J15846_10001660_pt1 | contig 19439 bp, 14 predicted proteins | sample BlaSpr_A8_OM2_M2_FD_15846 | JGI IMG/M metagenome (IMG submission 15846) | reverse complement strand
CTTCTTTATTTCCTTGATGATGTCTTCCTGCTGCACTTTGCGCTTGAAACGGCGCAGTGCGTTTTCCAGAGACTCACTCTCCTGGATAATAACTTCTGCCAATTTTTTGTCACCCCCAATCCGGTTAGGATTGGTTTCTAGCGGCGCCTTATATTGGCGCCGTCCTGTATAGATTGTCTCACGATGCCGTTGGCATCTTCTAATCAATTGCGGGCACTAAAGTCAAGGAATCATTTAGGAAGGCGGGCCTCCCACGGCCCTTGGCAGCCAATTAGTAATAAAAGAGTAATGCTATTAATCCACGAATAAATATAGCGGGAATGTAATTCGCATGGCGAGATGCCGCGGTTTCTCAGCTTGCACGCAGCCTTGCCGATACTGTTAGAATCTACCCGCTCGTACAGACTCGCCCGGGGGTCAGTCCATGTCCGATATGCGCGAAGCCATCGGCGTCCTTCTCGCCGGAGGCCAGGGTGAACGATTGTGGCCGCTGACGCGCGACCGCGCCAAGCCCGCCGTGCCTTTTGGCGGACTGTACCGCATTATCGACATCACCCTTTCCAATTGCATCAACTCCAATTTGCGACGCGTTTTTGTCCTCACGCAATACAAAGCGCTCAGCCTCAACCGTCACATTCGCGCAGGTTGGTCGCCTCTCGCCGGGCTCGGCGAATATATCGAAGTGCTTCCTCCGCAGATGCGCGTCTCGCAGCAGTGGTATCAAGGCACCGCCGACGCCGTGTATCAAAACATCTATTCCATCGGCAGCGAACGCTCAAAATTCGTTTTTATTTTATCCGGTGATCACATTTACAAAATGGATTACAGCCGCATGCTCAAGCAGCATATCGATTTCGGCGCCGACGTGTCCGTTGCGACCATCCAGATTCCCGTCGAGGAAGCCGCTGGGCAATTTGGAGTAATCGAAACCGATAAGGATTGGCGCATTGTGGGATTCGAAGAAAAGCCCAAGGCGCCCAAGCAGTCTCCTCATCAGCCCGGACATTGCAGCGCCTCCATGGGCATCTATGTTTTTAACACCGACCTGATGATCCCGATTTTGCTGGCCGACTCCGAAGATCCCAAATCTCATCACGATTTCGGCAAGGACATTCTTCCGCGCATCATCTCCAGGCATCGCGTGTTCGCCTATAACTTCGTGGATGAAAATCGCAAAGACGCATTGTACTGGCGGGATGTGGGAACGTTGGACGCCTACTACGAAGCCAACATGGATTTGGTCAGCGTGTCGCCGGTTTTCAACTTGTATGACACTTCGTGGCCGCTGCGCACCTGGATTCACCAGTATCCGCCAGCCAAATTTGTTTTTGCCGATCCCGAGCGCATGGGCGTGGCCCTCGATTCCATCGTCGCCGGTGGCTCCATTATTTCCGGAGGCCGGGTGATGAAATCCGTGCTCGGTGCCGACGTCCGCGTGAACAGTTATTCAGAAGTCTCCGAATCGATCATCTACAATCACGTGAACGTCGGCCGCCATTCGCGCATCCGCCGAGCCATCATCGACCGCCACGTAAGCCTGCCGGAGCGCACCGAAATCGGCTACGACATGGAAGCCGACAAGCGCCGCTTCCACGTCACCGACTCAGGTATCGTCGTAGTAGTCCGCCAGGAATCCCTGATCGAAGAACCCGAATCCGCCTGATCGTCGCTCAAAAACCAGTTGTCCGATTGCTACAGCAGGAAAAACGACACGAATGTTCTGCTCGTCAAGACCTAGTCGACAATCAATTACTGAGTTCATCTCCGCGCAAGCGAACCAGACGTTTTCTTACCCTGAGGTTGGATTTTCACGACAGCAAACGCCGCGCGGTTACACCGTCGACCATAATCGAATAAACCTGGGGCATGGTTCCGATACATTTCAAAGGGCAAAAGTTGCAATTCGCCAATGGAAGATGTTCGACATGTCTTGGGTTAGTTTATGTTGGCCCGAGACGCCCATCGAGCCGGGCGCTACGGTGGCGGTCCTCATATCACATCTCGGATTTTGGTCTATGAATGCTTCCCGGATTGTTTACGTCATCGAAGAACAGCGTCGAATTGAAAAAAACGGTTTCGCTTACGGAACTCTCGCTGATCACGGTGAAATCGGAGAAGAACGTTTCACTGCTGAGTTCAATCAGGACGATCAAACGGTGTGGTTTGACCTGTATGCTTTCTCTCGGCCGCGCATAGCAGCCCGTTTTGCCTATCCTTTCTCAAGGATGTTGCAGAAGCGTTTCGCCCGAGACTCAAAAGCCGCCATGTACAGGGAGGTTAGCGGGCTGAGGTAGTTTCCGCCTGAACGTCAGTCATTGCCGAGCGCAGATTGATCGTTCCTAAAGCGTTCGTCGAATTCCTCATCCCACGGGAATAATCCTTCTTTGTCGGGCCAAATCAATTGCAGAACCGGAAAATACGAACCTTCGTAGCTGCGCCCGAATCCTTGAGAAATATTAATGAAAAAGTAGTTCCGGCGGAAATCAGGAAAATGGTAGTCTGCCCCACGGCAACAGGAGCGAATTTCGTTCGTAGTTATGACCCTGTCAACACGCCAATTAAAAGGAGCGACTCGATGAAGCGTTGGGCCCTTGGCCGTTTTGCAATAGTTCTGTTCTTTGGAGTATTCATTGTGGGCTGTATGTTGAGCACGCAAGCTCAAGAAAAATCGTCGGCGGCAGGTTACCACCTGCTTAAGAAAATTTCTTTGCCCCCCGCTCCCGGCGGCGATGAATATTACGACTACATTACGATCGATCCCGACGCACGCCGCGTTTACGTCTCGCACGGCACCGAAGTCGTAGTCCTGAACGCGGATGATGACTCTGTGGTCGGCAGAGTTAGCGGCCTGACCCGCTGTCACGGAATTGCTGTCGTACCAGAAATNGGCAAGGGATTCGTCACCGACGGTGACTCCCACACTGGCCCGGAAGTTCAGAAGGTAGTGGTCTTCGATTTGAAGACCTTAAAAGTCACCGGCGAAATCAAGACCAATCAAGTCGATACCGATGCGATCATCTATGAGCCGGTCACCAAGCACATCTTCTCCTTCAATGGCGATAGCCGCACCACCACGGTTATCGACGCCGCCAAAGAAACCGTTATAACCAACATTGATCTCGGCGGTGCCATACAGTTCCCCGCAGTTGATGGTAAGGGGATGGTTTATGACAATAATCAGGAAAAAAATGAAATTGTAGTTATCGACGCCCGCACGAACACCGTTAAAGCGCGGTGGCCGACCACCCCGGAAGGACAGCCGGTTGCCATGGCGATTGACCAAAAGAACCGGCGGCTCTTCTCCGCAGGTCGCGATCCTCAGATCGCCGCGATGTTCGATGCCGACAACGGGAAACTCATTCAGTCTTTTCCTATTTCTTCCGGAGTGGATGCCAACGCGTTTGAGCCCAAAACCGGCATGCTCTTCGTATCGACAAAAGAAGGCATGATTCACATTTTCCACGAAGATTCGCCCGACAAGCTCAGCGAGGTTGAGACCGTCAAGACTGAATTCGGGGCCAAAACTATTCAGGTTGATCCAAAAACGCACAAGCTTTTTCTGAGTACATCGGATTTTAATCCCCCAGCCGCTCCAACCGAAAAGCAACCACATCCGCAACCCAAACCCAAGCCGGGAAACTTTCACGTTCTCGTTTACGGACGCTAGATCAAGCGCGTCCGCGCAGCGATCCCGCCCTTGCAGCTTGACCAGGGTCCCTGATTCATAGCCTTCGAAGCGTTGCTTTCGATATGGGGTCAGCTGATTCGTTTTTGCTTTAATTCAAGCTCGGGACTCTCAACTCGTGACGTTGAATCCCCCCCGCGTGATCTTCTCACCGCTTTTCGGTAAAATCTCCATTCGCCTTCAAGGAGACGCATTCCCATAATGTCCACGAAAATTACACGAGTACACGCGCGCCAGGTTATCGATTCGCGCGGGAATCCCACCGTCGAAGCGGATGTAACGCTGACGTCAGGTGCAGTCGGCCGCGCAGCCGTTCCATCTGGCGCGTCCACAGGCGAGCACGAAGCGCTGGAATTGCGCGATGGAGACAAGTCGCGCTACCTCGGCAAAGGAGTTTTGAAAGCAGTCGCGAATGCCAACGGAGAGATCGGCAAAGCGGTGACCGGCCTGGATGCCGCCGACCAGCGCGCTCTCGATCACAAAATGATCTCGTTGGATGGTACTCCGACGAAATCGCGCTTGGGCGCCAACGCGATTCTGGCCGTGTCGATGGCCGCAGCGCGCGCCGCTTCCATTGCACTGAAGCAGCCGCTCTACAAATATCTTTCGCACTATTCCACGGATTCATCCGCCAATCTTTTGCCCGTGCCCATGATGAATATTCTCAATGGCGGCGCCCACGCGGATAGCTCCGTGGACTTCCAGGAATTCATGGTCATGCCCGTGGGAGCGCCGAAGTTTTCGGAAGCGCTGCGCTGGGGCGTAGAAATTTTCCACGCGCTCAAAGCAGCGCTAAAAAAACGTAGCTACTCGACGGCCGTCGGCGACGAAGGAGGTTTCGCTCCGAGCTGCAAGTCGAACGAAGAAGCCATCCAAATTGTGCTGGAGGCCATCACCGCCGCAGGATATAAACCGGGAGAGCAAGTTCGCATCGCACTCGATCCCGCCTCCAGCGAGTTTTTCGACAAGACGAGTGGCAAATACATTTTCAAGAAGTCCGACAAATCATCGCACACCAGCAGCGAGATGGCTGCCTACTGGACCAATTGGGTGGAAAAATATCCCATCGTTTCCATTGAAGACGGCATGGCGGAAGACGACTGGGCCGGGTGGAAAGAACTCACGGAACGGGTTGGTCGTAAGAACGCTTCAAAAAAGTCGATTCAATTGGTGGGCGACGATCTTTTTGTCACCAACACCGAACGCCTCGGCCGCGGCATCACCGAAGGCGTGGCCAACGCCATCCTGATCAAGTTGAACCAAATTGGAAGTGTTACCGAAACCATCGACGCTATCGAGCTAGCCCGCAAAGCCGGCTACAACTCCATCATTTCTCATCGCTCCGGTGAAACGGAAGACACCTTCATCGCCGACCTGGCCGTGGCTACTGCTGCGGGACAAATCAAAACTGGATCAGCCAGCCGCACCGATCGCATTGCAAAATACAATCAGCTTTTGCGTATCGAAGAAGAACTCGGTGGCGCCGCCAGATTCCCAGGCACTTCGCTTTTTAAATAAAGACTGCGCAAAAAAATCGCGTTTAGAGCAGTGCTTAGAAGAGTCGCGAAACATATTCGCGCATCTCGCGCTTCCAAAACGGCCAATCGTGGCCACCCTCCGGTCCCCAATCGTCCAACGAGTGGCGAATGCCCTTGCTCCACAGAATTTCCGACAGGCGATAACTTGGACCACTCTTTTCCCACGGTCCCGTCCCGGTAATGATGTGAATGTCGCAGGAAGCGAGTTGGTCCAACACCCACGGATCGCTCAAATTCGACAGATAATCCACGGGATTATTGAAATAAAAATTGTCGTCGTACATGCCGTCCATGAAATTTTTAACGTCGTATACGCCGGACATCGCGAAACAACGTTTGAACACATCGGGATGCTTGAACAAAGTATTCGCCGCGTGATACGCGCCGAAAGACGCCCCCATGGTGGAAATAGCCACCGACGATTGGCAATTGTCCCAAATGAAGGGAACAACTTCCTCACGCACATACTCGTCGAACATCGCTTGCATGTAGCTGCGATGAAACGGGTGCGCACCGCGGTTGAAAAGCCCGTGATGGTTGACGGAGTTCACAGAAAAAAACTTAATTCTGCCCGCATCGATAAAATCGCTGAGCGCACCGATCATGCCCTGGTTTTCCAATTCCCACTCATCCCCCGCGCTGGTTGGAAACCCCATCAACGGCGGCCCCCAATGGCCGTAGACCACCACGCCCAGGTCGATGCCCAGCCGTGAAGAATACCAGCGGTGATACTCGCGTTTCATGCGTGGCCTCTGTGCAATGAATGAAGGGAGCAGAATTATGCCAGCCGCTCGGAACCGAAGCAATGAGCCTGGCCAGGCATATGTCTAAGGCTGATTTCACGGAGTGAATTGGTTTTCAATTCTGCTACACTTCGCTGGCAGCGGCGTTCTTTCTCTACTAAAAGGAGCAATCTTGATGGCTACTCCCTCTTCGACTAATCGCCCTACCCCGGAACATATTTTTAATACTTTAAATGCCTACCAGCAAACGTTCGCGTTGCGAGCCGCGATCGAGCTGGATATTTTTTCCACAATCGCTGATGGCGCTAACGACGTTCCGTCCATCGCGAAAAAGACTGGAGCCGCTGAACGCGGTATTCAGAGTCTTTGTAATTACCTTACTGTCTTGGGATTTCTCACCAAGCACGATGGCCACTACGCGCTTACTCAGGAATCCAGCATTTTTCTCAATCGCCGGTCGCCCGCGTATATGGGCTCCATTTCAAAATTTCTTACTAACGACTACATGCTGGGATTGTTTAGCAAATTGACGGATGCCGTCAAAAAGGGCGGCACCGTTGCCGCCCAAGGAAACAATCAGCAGCCCAATGATGAGATGTGGGTCTCTTTCGCACAGTCCATGGCGCCTATTACTGTTCCGGCCGCCACATTTATCGCGCAATTAACCGGCATGCCGCAAGCGAAAGCGTGCCAGGTGCTCGACATTGCGGCTGGCCACGGAATGTATGGCATCACGATGGCCCGGCAGAATCCGAATGCCCAGGTTACTGCCTTGGATTGGCCGAGCGTGCTTGAAGTGGCCAAGGAGCATGCTAAATCTGCTGGCGTTAGCGAGCGTTTTAAAACGAAAGGCGGCAGCGCCTTTGAGACAGATTTAGGTACCGGCTACGATTACATTTTACTGACAAATATTTTTCATCACTTCGATCCGCCCACCTGCGAAAAATTAATGAAACGCGTAAACGCTGCGCTAAAGCCCGGCGGCCAGGCCATCACGTTGGAATTTGTGCCCAACGACGATCGCGTGAGCCCGATGACCCCGGCAATGTTCAGCCTGATAATGTTGGCTACCACAGATTCGGGCGATGCCTACACTTTTGCGGAATACGAAAAAATGTTCAGGAATGCGGGCTTTGCGAAGACTACCTTTCACCAGATTCCGGACATGCCGCAGCAAGTATTGGTTTCAGAAAAGTAGAGACAACAGCTCAGGCCTTGGCTTGCGCCTGGCGCAGGTATTCACCCACAACTTTGGCGTAATCGGGAATGGCGATTTCAGGGTCGATCAAATCCGGGTGCCAGACCTTTTCCCATTCGAAGCAATAAAACCCGGTGTAATGGATTTTGACCAACACCTCCACCTGCCGCTTCACCGGGACGTCTCCTTTTCCTGTGAGCACATAATGCCGGTCTTTTCCCTCCGGCACTGAATCTTTCAAGTGCGTATGGCGGATCCACTTCCCCAATTGCGCCACCGTGAATTCCGGATCTTCGTGTGAAGTATCAAATGTATGGTGCGCATCCCACAGCAAAGCCACATGCTCGGAATTGGCGCGCGTCAATATTTCTTTCAACGTCGGCGAGTCGGTGAAGTCCCCGTGCGATTCAATGATCACGGTAACGTTTCGCGGCCCCGCATACTCGCCGAGCTCATGAAGCCCGGAAGAAACGCGCGCAATAACTTCCTCTCGCGGTCCCTCCATTTTGTTTCCGAAGACGCGCACGTAAGGCGCGCCCAGGGCCGACGCCAGATCGATGAAACTGCGCCCGTCGGCGAGTTGCTGGGCACGCTTTTGCGGATCCGCGACGTGCATCTCCGCCGAACTACTCACACACGCGATCTTCAATCCGTGTGCCGCGACGTCACGCTTCGCGGCGGGGATTTTGTCCGGCGCGAATTCCGGGCGAGCCGGCAGGTTCATGTCGCCGAGCAGGCCGCGCAATTCGACGGCCGTGAATCCATGCTGTTCCGCGAAGTCCAGAATTTGCGGCCAGGTCCACGCCGGACAGCCCAGCGTGGAAAATGCCAGCGGCAATCGCGCGGCGGCCGCGTGAGCATACCTCGCTCCCAGTACGGCCAGTGCCATGCTGCTTACGAATTCGCGTCGTGTCGGTTTCATGTATGCGCTCCTAAGTTTTTCGAGCGAATTCTACCACTATGAGTATCGGAAAAGAGCAATGCGTCAGCATTTGCAAGAATTCCGAATGGCAGTAGGATGTAGCGTAGAAATAGTCCTTTAGCTCGTAAAAATCGGGAGACTCTCAAGAATGCTCCGCGACCATCTGTCCGTGAACAGCCGCGAGTCCGTGAATATTGTCGAGCCCGGGCGGCGGGAATTTTTGAAGGGCCTGCTCAGCGCGGGCGCCCTGGTATTAAGCGTTCGCTGGGCGCCCGAAACCGTGTTCGCAGCAGGAACCGACCCGGCAACCGCCAATGCCACTTCCCCGATGTCAAACGCTCCCCTGCATCCAAATGTTTATCTGGCCATCGATACGGATGGCACCGTTTACATCATCGCGCACCGTTCCGAGATGGGCAGCGGAAGCAAAACCGCGCTGCCGCGCATTGTGGCCGACGAACTTGATGCTGACTGGGCGCGCGTAAAAATTGTGCAGGCCCCTGGCGATGAAAAATATGGCGATCAGGATACCGACGGCTCGCATTCGGTGCGAAGTTTTTTCGATACCCTGCGCGAAGCGGGGGGAACCGCGCGGCTGATGCTGGTTCGCGCCGCAGCCGCGCAGTGGAACAAACCGGTCACGGAGTGCCACACCGAATTACACGAAGTAATACACGCCCCTTCCGGGAAAAAACTTGGATACGGCGAACTGGCGGCCTCCGCAGCAAAGCTGGAAGTTCCAAAAAAAGAAGACGTGAAATTAAAAGCGCGCATGCAATGGCGCTACATCGGTAAGGGCACTCCAAACTACGACCTCAAAGATATGTGTGACGGTAAAGCCGTCTACGGGCAAGACACCCGCATGGACGGAATGTTGTATGCCAGCGTTGCACACCCGCCGGTTTTCGGCAGCACCGCAAAGACCGTCGATGATAAGACCGCACTTGCTGTTCCGGGAGTAAAACAGACCGCATCGATTGAAGGATTCAAGCCCCCGGTGGGATACCAGACCTTGGGAGGCGTGGCCGTTCTGGCGGACAGCAGCTGGGCAGCCATGCAGGGGAAGAAAAAACTCAAGATTGAGTGGGAGAAGAGTCCGCATAGCGTTTATAACTCTGACGCATACAAAAAAGAATTGCAGGAGACCGCTCGCAAGCCGGGAAAAGTAGTGCGCGATAATGGCAATGTGGACGCGATTTTCGCCAAGGGCGGCGGCAAAATCGTGGTAGCGGAATATTACGTTCCACTGCTCGCGCATGCCTCCATGGAGCCGCCCGCAGCGCTAGCGGTTTTTCGCAACGGCAAAGTTGAAGTGTGGGCCCCCACGCAAAATCCCCAAGGCGCAAAAGATGCCATCGCCAATGCTGTCGGATTGAAAAAAGAAGACGTCACCGTAAACGTTACTCTGCTCGGCGGCGCGTTTGGGCGCAAATCATTTCCGGATTTTGCGATAGAGGCCGCGGTACTCGCAAAAAAAACGGGCAAGCCCGTCAAAGTGGTTTGGAGCCGCGAAGACGACATCAAATTCGATACCTATCACTCTGTAGCCGCGATGTACATGAAAGCCGCCCTGGGCCCGGACGGAAAGCCCGAGGCTTGGCTCCAGCGCACCGTGTTTCCACCCATCGGATCGACGTTTGATCCCAAGAACAATTATTCCGCGGCCGATGAGTTGGGCTTGGGTTTCACGGATGTGCCCTTCGCGCTGCCAAATCATCGCGTCGAAAATGGTCCAGCGACTGCTCACGTGCGCATCGGCTGGCTGCGATCGGTCGCGAATATTTATCACGCCTTCGCAGTGCATTCTTTTGCCGACGAACTGGCGCACGCCGTGGGACGCGATTCGCTCGAGTACCTGCTGCAACTTCTGGGCCCGGACCGCATTATTCCCAAGAGCGAATTGCCGAAGGATTATCCCAATTACGACGATGCGTATGAGCAATGTCCCATCGATACCGCCAGATTTCGCCGCGTTTTATCACTGGCGGCGGAAAAATCCGGGTGGGGCAAACAAAAATCCGGCAATGGATTTGGCATGGGCGTCGCGTTGCACCGGAGTTTTCTGACCTACGTGGCATCGGTAGTGCAAGTGCAGGTCAACGATGCCGGGCAAGTACAAATCAAACGCGTGGATACCGCGTTGGATGCCGGTACGGTGGTAAATCCGGAGATGGTGCGCCAACAATTTGAAGGCGCGGCAGTGATGGGCACCTCTCTCGCGTTTTACGGTGAGATCACCGCCAAGGATGGAGCCATCGAGCAATCCAATTTCAATGATTACCAGGTGGCGCACATGAAAGATGCGCCACGCGAGACCTACGTGTACATCGTGCCAAGTGAGGACAAGCCCGCAGGAATCGGCGAACCCGGATTGCCGCCCTTCGCGCCTGCGCTCTGCAATGCGATTTTTGCGGCCACCGGCAAGCGCGTCCGCGAATTGCCCTTAAGCCGTGCTGGCTTCGCCTGAAATTTGGAGATTTGAATTAAATTGACCTTTGAGATGAATTAAATTGACCCGTCGTGCGGAGCGTTAATTTCGAGAACAGAAAGCTCCATCAACTCCGGCGCTATTCCACGTAAAACATCAGCATCACACCCAAAACGATCATTATGGACGGCCACAACTTACTGAATAGAGGCTGCCAGTTGGTTTTGATTTCGGACAAGCCCTTCGTGAGACCAATGCCAAATCCTGCCGCGGTGTAGGTGTGATGCTGGCTCTGAATGCGCGCCATGCGCTCCATGTGCCCCTCGCCGTGCATGCCTCCGTGATGTTCATGAAAAATCAAAATCAGGGAGCCGGCAATCGCCACAATCGGAAACACCCAACCGGCCCATGCCGCTTTCAAACTACCCCGAGCGCGGAGGAATTCGATTACGCCCACGGCGAGCAGGATGAGCGCAAACGATTTGTGTTGGCGGACTTCCAAATGTTGTGACAGGCCGTAAGACCAGGATTGCGGGCCGAAGGGCCACAGCTCCGTATCGCTGAAAACAAGTACGAAGATCCCCGCGAGAAGAAAGCATACCGGCCAGGCGTAGCGAACCTTTGGCCAGCGCACACTGAGGCGAGGCTCCGCGAGAATAAAAATTCCCGCGAGCACCACAAAAAAACCAGCCAGGTGATGATTGAATTCACTTTCGCGTTTGTCCGCAGCCATTTTTTCAGGAGTATGCATCCACGCGTCTGGCGCCGTTGAACTCATGTCCATTCCGGGCATGTCGCCGGTCATCCCCTCGTGGCCCCCATTGGCATCGTGACCCTCTTGCGCAGGATGATCTTGCGCGCGAAGCAATGGATGGCACGTGCAAAGTACCAGGGTAAGCAGCAGGCATATGCCTGAAAATCTAAATTGCCGAAATAGATCCTTGCCTGAATGCATCGCTTCTCCGAATTATGTCCGAGTTAATTACAACGACTTCGATTCGGAGTAAAAAGTTTCGCTCATTCCTTTGTGAAAAGCCAATGGACATCATGCTTGCCCTTAGCGCGCGCCATCGGCCACTAATTTAGTAGAGATGTGTTTCTTTGTTTCTTACTCACACCGTAAAGCCACCATGGGATCGACGCGCATGGCACGACGGGTGGGAATATAGCAGGCAGCGAGCGCAACCAAGGAAAGCAGAATGGCCACGCCGATAAACGTAAGCGGATCGGAAGCGCTAACACCGTACAGCATGCGCGCCATCAGTTTAGTGAGGCCGAGCGAAGCCGCCACACCGATTACGACGCCAATCAGCGTGAGCTTCGCTCCCTGAGACAAAATAAGGTTCAAAACATCCCAGCGCCGTGCGCCGAGAGCGATGCGCACACCGATTTCATGCGTCCGCTGGCCAACAAGATAAGAGACAACACCATAGATCCCGATGCTCGAAAGAATCAGCGCGACTGCGGCGAAGACGCCCAACAAAATCATCGAGAAGCGCTGCGTCGAGAGCGATTCGGAAATGATCTCCTCCATGGTTTGCGCCCCATAAATCACTTGTTCGTTACTCATTTGCTTGTTGACGTGAAGCAAAGAATTAAAAAGCCCCGGATCGGAGCCGTCTGCTCGAACCATAATTGCAGTGCCTGTGGGAGTCAATTTCATCGCGCCATCGACTAATTGCATGAACGGCAAATATATCTCCGTGCGTAACTTTTGGTCGTCATCGGAATCCAGCCCCCACTGCTTCACGTGCGGCACAATGCCGACGATTTCAGCCTGGATCTCACCTTGCGCGAACGTGACGTGCCGGCCAAGTGGATCTTCGCTGCCAAAAAATTTGCGCGCAAACACTTCGTCAATCACCGCCACGCGCGGGGCATGTTCATCGTCCGCCTCGGTGAAAAAACGTCCGCGCACGATAGGAATGCGCATGGTCTTCAGATAATCCGGCTCGACGACATAACTGATGGCCCAGTTCATATCGTTTTTACTGGAGGGTTTGGGCTGGTTATCCAGCCAGAAAAGCTGCTCGTCATCCATGCCCAGTGGCACTGCACCCCAGGAAACGGATAGCGCTCGTACGCCAGGCGTCGCGCCAAATTTTTCATGGACATTGCGAAACGCTGCGCGGATGGCCGCGGGACTCGCTTCACTCATCGACGGCGGCAGTGAAATGCTGAAGGTTAAAACATTGTGAGGATCGAAACCCGGCTGGATGTCCCAAAGCCGCGAGAGCGTGCGACCCATCAGCCCTGCCCCGATCAGAAGCACCAATGCCATGGCCATTTCGAGTACGACGAACACACTTTGTGCGCGATGGCGCGTCCCGCTGGAGCCGCGTCCACTTTCCTTGAGAGTCTCAGACAGAAAAAGATCCGCGGATTTCAGTGCCGGGGCCAGACCAAACAGAATTCCAGCGAGTACCGAAATCGTCGCAGTGAAAATAAGCACATGGGAATCCAGCCGAATGTCCGCGGCACGCGGTATTTCTGCGGGCATCATTCTGAGCGCCGCGCGGGTTATCAATTGGGCAAGGATCAGGCCCAACCCACCGCCGGCGAGGGATAGCAGAGTGCTTTCGGTGAGCATCTGACGGATTAAACGGCCGCGGCCAGCGCCAAGCGCGGCGCGCACGGCGAATTCACGGGTGCGACCGGTGGAACGCGCGAGCATCAGCCCTGCAACATTAAAGCAGGCGATGAGCAACACAAAGCCCACGGCGCCCAGCAGCACCAGTAAGATCGGTTGAATGTTGCCGAGGAGTGCGCGTCTGAAGGGGGTCAGATGAGCACCGATGCCCTTGTCCGCATCGGGATAAGCAACCGCAAGATTGGCGGTGACGCGTTCCATGTCGGCGTTTGCTTGATCGATACTGACGCCCGGTTTCAGGCGCGCAATTCCATGAATGGCCAAACCGGCGAAACGATTGAGAAGCTCCGGGTTGTTCCACTGCCCGATGGGAAGATAAACGTCCGTCGGATGAGTGCTGCGATATAAATCGGAAGCTTCGGGAATGACTCCGACGATGGTGTAGCTTTTGCCGTCTAGCGTGAGGCCTTTTCGGAGGACGTCCGGAGAAGATCCAAATTTACGTTTCCAGAAGCCCGCACCAATCAACACGATAGGGGCCGCGCCGATTTTGTCTTCGCCGGGAGCGAAAGTTCTGCCGATCACAGGGTTCGCGCCGAGCACCAGGAAGTAATCGGAGGAAATGAATTTAACATCCAACTGCTCCGCGTCAGCCAGGCCCGTCAGGCTCACCCCGTTGCTGCGCGCAACAGCCATGGAAGAAAATGAATGATTGTCTTTCTGCCAATCCAGGAAATTCGGATAGGGAATCGAGCCATTTATAAAATTCGCTTTGCTCTCACCGAGCGCAACGAGTTGCTCCGGGTGCGGATACGGAAGCGGGTTGAGCAGCACTCCATTCACAACAGAAAAGAACGCTGAGTTGGCTCCAATGCCGAGAGCCAGCGTCAAAACAGCGATGAGCGCAAACCCAGGATTTTTGCGCAAGACGCGCACGGCGTAGCGAATATCCGCAGCGACGGTGTCCAGCCAGCCGATAATGTCGGTTTCACGCGCGTCTTCTTTCACCACTGATGAATTGCCGAATCGCTTTTGCGCGTCATGGCGGGCTTCCGCGGGCGTCATTCCTGCCTTGATGTTATCGGCGACGCGCATCTCCAGATGCGAACGCAACTCCTCATCGAGCTCGTTATCCAATTTGCCGGTTCGAAACGTGTGACGCAGCCGTGATAACCAGGACATGGCCCACCTGCCTTTCAGACGCAGCACCTGCCTCAGGCGTGCTGCAAAACGTTAGCGACAGCCTGCGTGAGCCGCGCCCAGCTTTTTTCCTCCTCAGCGAGTTGCTTGCGTCCCGCTGGGGTCAGGCTGTAAAAGCGCGCACGCCGGTTATTCTCGGAAGCGCCCCATTCCGATTTGATCCAGCCGTCCTGGGCCATACGGTGCAGCGCCGGATAAAGCGAGCCTTCTTCCACGCGCAAGACATCTTTCGAAAGCATTTGAATGTGCAAGGTGATGCCATAGCCATGCATCGGCCCGCGCACAAGCGTTTTGAGCACCAGCAGCGCTAAAGTCCCCTGCAACACGTCGGTTTTAGGCCTGAACACAAGAGCTCCCATAGACAGCTATAGGTAAGACGTAAGTCCCGCCAAAATGTTTCCAACAAATTAGTCCAAACCATTGGTTCGGGTTGTAGGTTTGTAGGTCATGTAGATTTGTAGGTCGCGGCTTTAGCCGCGACGAACAGGCTTGCTTCAATAATTGGGGCTTCAGCCTCTGAAGTCGTAAACGCGACTAGGCTCAATCAGAAATAATCCGCCAAAAAAGTGGGTCACCGCTGCTCGAGAGGCGCGGGCATAATATTCGCGTTTCTTTCGTGCATCATCACGCTAGAGTAGGTCGCGCAAGAGAGGCCCTGTGAGCGCAAAAAATGAACTATCACGCCGTAAATTCCTTACCACCGCCGCTGCAGCCGCTGTGTCAGGCGCTACCACCACTGGCAGCGCCTTTACGATCGTGCCGCGACACGTGCTCGGGCGCGGCTTCACGGCTCCCAGCGACAAGCTGAACATTGCCGGTATCGGAGTTGGCGGTATTGGCCGCGCCAACCTGATCAACCTGGCGACCCAGAACATCGTGGCGCTCTGCGATGTGGATTGGGACTACGCGGGCAAAGCATTTGAGCATCTCGATGTGGACATTCAAGCTTTGCAGACGCGCCTTGATCAACCGGATCAGCAACCCGTTCCGCAACCCCTCCCGGGCGTGCCGCCGGTGGAATTTGACCGCGTGAAGGCCCAGAAGCGGCTCGAGGGAATGATTCGCTTGAAGACCGAACATTGGCCGAAAGCGAAGCACTATCAGGATTACCGCGAGATGCTGGAGCGCCAGAAAGACATCGACGCCGTGGTGGTGGCCACCGCCGATCACATGCACGGGCCAATCGCGCTCGCCGCCATGGACCTGAATAAACACGTTTACGTTCAGAAACCGCTGACCTGGTCAGTCGATGAATCCCGCAGGCTGGCGCGTCGCGCAAAAGAAGTGAAAATCGCGACGCAGATGGGCAACCAGGGGCACTCGCTGAACGACGCCCGCACCGTGGTGGAGTACATCCGCGCAGGCGCCATTGGCGAAGTTCGCGAAGCGCATATATGGACCAACCGGCCGCTGCGATTTTGGCCGCAAGGCGTGCCGCGTCCCGAAGCGCTGAAACAACCGGCCGACACGCTGAAGTGGAATGGCCCGGGCATCACCGCGCGCATAGCGAATTCTTTTGCCGGCTCATATCCAGTCCCCGATACTTTGGCATGGGATTTATTTCTCGGCGTTGGCCCCCGCGTGGAGTATCACCCCATCTATCATCCATTCAACTGGCGCGGCTGGGTGGATTGGGGTGTCGGCGCGATCGGAGACATGGGCGCGCATTTGATCGATCATTCCATGTGGGCATTGGATTTGGGATTTCCTACGAGCGTCGAGACAGTATCGACACCTTTCAACGGTGCGTCGTATCCGCTGGCCACTCAAACCTTTTACGAATTTCCCGCGCGCGGCAAGATGTCCCCGGTAACGATGACCTGGTATGACGGAGGTCTGCTACCGCGTAAGCCCGAAGAACTTGGCGAAGAAGAATTGAATAAGGGCGGCGGCGCGTTGATTGTGGGCAGCAAAGGAAAATTGTTGCATGACACCTACGGAGCGAAGCCGCGGCTGCTACCCAAATCGCTGCACGAATCCTACGGCAAGCCCCCGCAGAAGCTGCCGCGCATTCCGGGCGAAGACCACGAAATGAACTGGGTCGACGCCGCCAAAGGAAATGCGGAGGCCTCATGCCCGTTCGAATATGCGGCGCGGCTTACCGAAGTGATGCTGCTGGGAGTGGTGGCGCTCCGCGCCGGCAAGAAAATTATTTACGATGGCCCCAATATGAGGGTCACCAACGTGCCGCAGGCCAACGATTTTCTGCAGCGCGAATATCGAGAAGGGTGGAATTCGCGGTCAGGGAAGAAGTCTTAAAGTAGTGGCTATTAACGCAGATCCCATGGGGGAAATATTAATGAAAAAAGGTTTTCGCGTTTCAATGGGCCCGCTGATGGTTCTAATTTTGCTGCTGGGATGGGGGCACTCCGTGAGCGCGCAAACGGAACAGAAATGGAAGTCGAAAGACCGCAACCGTCCGGCACCCGCGGCAGTGGACCTTGGTGCGCCCAGCACGGAAACTTCTGCGGGACGTGCGCCCTCGGACGCCATTGTCCTGTTTGATGGCAAAGATCTCTCCAAGTGGATGCACAAGGATGGCAGCCCCGCAAAATGGAAAGTTGCCGACGGATACTTCGAAGTCGTTCCCAAAACCAAGGACATCATCACCATGCAGCCGTTTGGAGATATGCAATTGCATGTGGAATTCCGCGAGCCGGCGCCGCCCGTAGGCGAAGATCAGGATCGCGGAAACAGCGGCGTAATCATCATGGGCCTGTACGAAATTCAGGTGCTCGATTCTTACCAGAGCAAAACCTATCCCGATGGCCAAGCGGGCGCGGTGTATGGCCAGTATCCGCCGCTCGTAAACGTCTCGCGTCCCCCCGGTCAGTGGCAGACCTACGACATCGTATTTCACGCCCCAAGATTTGTTGACAGCGGGAAATTATTGCGCCCAGCGCATGTGACCGTACTGCAAAACGGCGTGCTGGTGCAGGACAACGTCGAAATCCACGGGCCTACGGCAACCGGAGAGCCGTATAAAGCTCACGCCGCAAAACTACCGCTGGAATTGCAAGACCACAATCATCCAGTGCGCTTCCGAAATGTGTGGGTGCGTGAACTCACGGACGCAGAATAGCTAAGCGTGGCGCGAAGTCAGAAGCCCAACGAACACGTTTAACTTCCCAATCAAGTACGCGCTGTTTTGTTTCGCAATGACGGCTCTGGTACGATGCCGAACTATGCGAAATTATTTAAGTTTGGTTTTCTTACTCACCGTCGCAGTCTCAGTTTCCGGCCAAGACGCAAAACCCACAGCGGACCGCGTTGCCGCGCAAAATGCCATCTTCGACGATTACTATGAGTCTGAACTGCGCAATTTTCCAGAGCGCGCCACGTCGTTCGGCGATTACCGCTATAACGACAAGCTCGACGACTACTCTCTCGACGGAATCATGCAGCACCATAAAACCGATGAAGACTTCCTCGCCCGCATTAACGCCATTCCAACCACCGGATTCGCCGACCAGGACCAGCTTTCGCACGACTTGCTCGCCCGTGTACTCCAGCAACGTATCGCTGATTTCAATTTCAAAGAGTACGAGATGCCCATCAACCAGCAGAACGGCATCCATACCAAGCTCGCGGATTTGCCCCTTTCCGTTCCGCTCGATTCCGTGAAGCATTACGAAGACTACATTTCTCGTCTTCACCAAATTCCGCGCGCGCTCAACCAGACCACGGAAGTCTTGCGGGCCGGCATGAAAGACAAGCTCATGCCGGTGCGATTCCTCGCCGAGAAAATTCCAGCGCAGTGCCAGGGAATCGTCGACGCCGATCCATTTCTCCTGCCAACCAAAAAATACCCGGCGAACATTTCCGCTGAAGATCAAAAACGGCTGACACAGCAAATCAATGATGCAGTTAACAACGAGGTCCTTCCCGCGTACCGGAATTTCGGCGAATTTATTCGCACCAAATACGCGCCGGAAGGCCGCACCATCCTGGCGATCACCTCGCTGCCGGACGGGCAGAAGCGCTACCAGAACAATATTTATGCGCGCACCACCACGCGTATGTCGCCCGATGAGATACATGAGCTGGGGCTTCGCGAAATAGACCGCATCGAAAAAGAAATGACCGCTATCGCGAAAAAAGAAGGCTTCGCGGACCTCGCGACATTTCGCGCTTCGCTAAAGATCAATAAAAAATATATTCCCACTTCAGCGGAGCAGATACTCGACGATTTCCGCCATTACATTGCGCAGATGGAGCCAAAACTGCCGCAACTTTTCACACTGCTTCCCAAGTCGCCGGTAACCGTCGAAGCCATACCAGCCTTTCAGTCCGCCGCAGCAACTCACTACGTTACCGGCACGCCGGATGGCAAGCGCCCAGGCCGCGTCGTGGTCGCCACCTCCAAATTCGCCGAGCGATCGCTCGTCGACGACGAAGCCATCGCTTACCACGAGGGAATTCCCGGACATCACATGCAATTGTCGGTGCAGCAACAGCTCACCGGCCTGCCCAGATTTCGCCAGCACGGTCTGGGCTTCAATGCCTATATCGAAGGGTGGGCGTTGTACTCCGAACAGCTTGGAAAAGAAGTTGGCTTCTATCAGGATCCCGTCTCCGATTATGGCCGCCTTTCCTCCGAACTATTTCGCGCCGTGCGCCTGGTAGTCGACACGGGAATCCACTCAAAGGGCTGGACCCGAGATCAAGTCGTGGAGTTCTTCCGCAAATCCGGCGCTGTCGATGAACCGACCATTCAGTCTGAAACCGACCGCTACATTTCGTGGCCGGCCCAAGCCCTCAGCTACAAGTTGGGGCAACTTAAAATACGCGAACTACGCGACCGCGCGCAGACAAAACTCGGCCCCAAGTTCGACATCCGCAAATTTCATGACGAGATGCTCGACGGAGGAACCTTGCCACTCGATCTCCTCGACGCGCGCACCGACAAGTGGATTGCCCAGCAGTCGAGCGCAAGCAACTAGTCCATCGTCGTCTTAACTCCATCTTAAAAATTCGCTAAAATAAAGACATGCGCAATTTATTTGGCAGCGCAAAAAACGAGCTGATGCCCGGCGCCAAAAACGCCGTGGAGACCTGCCTCGCTGTTCGCGCGGGCGAATGCGTGGCCTTAATCGCCGACGAGGTGAGCAAGCCAGTCGCGGCCAGTCTTGCGG
>JGI12635J15846_10001659_pt1 | contig 19444 bp, 12 predicted proteins | sample BlaSpr_A8_OM2_M2_FD_15846 | JGI IMG/M metagenome (IMG submission 15846) | reverse complement strand
TCGACCGCAAGGATCCCCGCAAACTCATCTCGCGATCCGATGAGCCCATCTTCGCCCCGGAAAAAGAATGGGAGAGGGTCGGGCAAGTGCCGAACGTTATATTCGTTGAGGGAATGGTGCGGCAGGGCAGGCGGTGGCTCTTTTACTACGGCGGAGCAGACAAATATATAGGAGTGGCGGAAGCACCCTCGAAATGAGGATGGTCTCTCCGGCAGCGGGGGCCAGCTTGACTCCCCCCAGGAATCCGCGCGCCAGATGTTGCGGGATTTCTAGTTAACAATCTACCGCCCTCCCCTTCTTTTTTGGAACTGCGCATTCTAAAGGTGTTTGCTATGACTCAGGCCGCGCGACCGAGTGAATATCGCTGCGTTTTTTCTTAATTGCGACGCAGCAGGAGAGGGCACGTCTTTGCGATTTACTGTGGGCCGGGGCACTGACCACGCAGGGGGCTATATGTGCCACCTGAATGAGGGTCCCTCGAACGCTATTCCCACACAGAAGCCACCGTTCGGCTGCGGAGCACAATAGACCACGCGAGCGTGCCTGGGAAACTCGCCACTCAACGGGGTAAGCAGCGGGGCTTCGCCGGGTTGCCAGCATCGCGTGGTGAGCACTCGAGCGCCGTGGGGACTGACGTCTTCCGTCACGGTCCGTTCCCGAGCGCGGGGCTCGTCCAAGCTGGCGAGGTAGAGCTGGACTGGGAAAGGTTCGCGCTTCTCAATTCTCGCATCGGAACTCTTCAGGCGAAGAATCTTTCGCTGCGTACTTTGCTGCGTACTTTGAGAACCGGCCTGTCCGCTTAAATTCTCGACTGGCTCGATTCTTTTCGGATGCGGCATGGTCTGCCTCCGGCACGGATTCTGAATTCCGACGTAACGGCCAGAGCCAAGGATCCAAAGTTTCCCCTTGAATGCCCGACGCCTTTGCTCTGCCGCTCTTCATTCGAGGGAATGAGGCAAATAGTTAGCATAGACGGCACCGGCGTACAAGCAGGAAAATGCTGTAGTTGGGGTACAGGTAATCCCTCTAGCCTGCTACGGTGTCTGGCGCGGTGTTCGGTTTTAAGCCAAACGGCAGGTCATGCGGGCGCTTCATTCATGCGCAGCATGACTGCGGTTATTCTCTTCTCCCCATTCCAATTTCCATTTTCTGGTCTCCATCTCGCTGGTTGCGGGGCCCGTTCGTGCGCGGCGATTGCCATTGATGATTTGGCCTTGCGGCTCACGCCTGCGTGTCCGCGGAAGCTGTCTAGTTTGCATCGCAAACCAAAATAAGGCGCCCGCAAACTAAATCCGCCCTCCGGCCTAAGTTCTTTTGTTTCAATGTGAGGTCCGGCGCGACACAATGCGTCCAAGTCGAGAGGAGCTTCGGAGGGCGTGGTTCAAAAGCCTTCGAGGAGCCAGGCATTGGAATTGCCGCTGGCTTCCCAGATGGCGAGATGGCGGCCGTCGGGAGAAGGGATGGCCCAGCCCAGGTCCTTTTCGGATTCCTGGAGGACGGGTTTCGCTTTGCCATGCAAGTCCACATTCAAAAGCGTGGGGACGCCGTTTGGCGACGAGGCGACAACCCAAAGACTGCGGCCATCGGCAGCCCAGTCGAGGCACTCGATTCCGGTCCAGGACTGCAGGGTAAGAATCCGGTCCTTGCCACTGGCGACCGAAAAAAGCCGGATGTCAGCGAGTCCCGGAATGAGGTGCTTCTTAGCCAAAGCGAGAGTCGAGCCGTCGGGGGAGAGCGTCCAATTTTGTAAATGCCATTCGGAGTCTTCAATCCGGGTAAGCGGTTCCTTTCCCCCGGTAACTGGATCAAAGGTGAAGAAAGCAAGGCGATCCGGGGTGTATTGGCTGAAAACGCAAAGCGTGGAAGGCGAACGGGCGCACTGAAAATTATTGATGCCTGGCTCCGCCAAAATCATCTGAGGTGTTCCGCCTGCAAGCGGAACGCGCATGAGCCGCACTCGCCGGTCTGCGTCGGATGGCGAGGGACTGAGAGCGTAGAGAATCGCGGAGCTGTCGGCGTTCAATCGGGCAAGGATGACCGGCTGATCGCCGTCGACAAGGAGATCGGGAGCCGGCTGATCGATGGCTTGCTTGAAGAGATGGAAAACACCATCGCGATCGGAGGTGAAGATCACGGATTTTCCGTCCGGCGTCCAGGTATAAGGATAATTTCTCCGTTCACCGAGGCTGAGAGGCCGCAACGGGCTCAAGTGGCGGCCGGCCTGTTGGACCTCGGAAATATACACGACCGGGGATTCAGCCCATCGGAGGAAAATCAGATGTTTGCCGTCGGCGGAAACACTGGCGCGCATTTTGCCGTCGGGACCGCTGGTGAGGCGGACGGGCTGGCCCCAAGCTTGATTGCCATGCGCGTCGACTTTGACGGCCCAAAGATTGGAGTCGTTCTGGTTGGGCGGGAGTTCACTGAGGGAATAAATCAGGCGTCCATCGCGAGCCCATGCAAGAGCGCCTCGGAGACGGTCCGTGGAGAGAAGGGAACTGCTCTTGCCGCGGACGAGATCATAGATGCCGAGAGAAATTTCGACTTCGTGCCAGCCGGAGGCGTACACAACCTGCACGAAGGCGATGCCATGCCCGTCAGGAGACCACACGACCGACTCATAGTTGGCCCCTGGCTGGGTGAAGATCCTGCGCGCCTGCCCGCCATCGGACTGCATCTGCCAGATTTCCTGGTGGCCGAAGTCGCCGCGAACAAAAACAATCTGGGCGCCGTCGGAAGAGACGGCTCCGAGTTCGGCCGCATCCATGAGCTTGCGGGGCGAGCCACCTAAGACCGAGACGTTCCACAGGCTGGGTTTCTCTCCGAGTGATGCCACGCGCGTCGCCAGGACGTGACTGCCATCCGGAAACCAACTGACGGCGAAGGGACCGGGATCTTTCTCCGCCGGATAGGTCCTCACCTGACCAGGGATGGAGACGGGATGAGTTTCTCCCGTGGCCACGACGCGGAGAAAGAATCCGGTGCGATCCGCGAAAGCCAGATACTTGCCGTCGGGCGAGATGGCCGCGCTCCTGACGGGGTCGTTCTCCGGATTCCCCGTCAAGCGGCGTTCCGTGAGGCGTACCGCAGCGGCGGAGTGATGTCCGGCATTCCAGCCGGCGGCGATCCCGATGAAAAGAACGAGGGACGCGGCCAGGGCTATGCGCCAGCGACGGCGCGCGCTGGGAATGGGAGTGGATTCCTGCGCCATTCCATGGACGGGGGCGAGAAAGCGATAGCCGCGACGCGAGAGAGTTTCGATGAAGCGGGGATTTTCGGCGGAATCACCCAAGGCGTCACGCAAGCGCTTGACGGCGGCATTGAGGCCATGATCGAAATCCACGAAGGTGTCCGCAGGCCATAGCTTGCCGCGCAGCTCTTCCCGGGTGACCACCTCCCCGGGCTTCATGAGAAGGAGTGCCAAGAGCTGGAAAGGCTGGTCCTGGAGCTTGATTTTTGAGCCGTTTCGGCGGAGTTCACCGGCATGGAGGTCGGCTTCGAAGATCCCGAAGCGGATGACACCGTTGGTAACATTCCCTGGCACCGTGAAGGCCCCCCTAGCCCGCGCTGCTTACGAGTAGTAACGTTCGCAGTTAGGCAGAAGTTTCCTCGAATTCCGCGTCATTTTTGTCTCTACCCTTTTGACGTACAACTACTTAACTCGTCACCTTGAAATGGGATGCCCGCCACCTCGCCGGCATTGAGGTACCTAGCTGTTTGACCGATCTTGGGCGCTACCACCTAGGAGGTGAGCGCCGTGATCAAAGAGACGTTTCGAATGGGGCTGAGGTTAGGACTGGCCTTCTTCCTGCCGTGTTCAATAGTGTGTTCCAAGAGCCTTCCAAACCCGCACCTGACGATCACGATTACCGTGCATAACGACGCGGGAGTGCCCGCGGGCACCCTGCGCCAAGCCGAAGAGGAAGCCCAACAGGTTTTCCAGCAGGCGGGTATCGAAGTCAGATGGCTCCATTGCTCCCCGGCCCCGATAGCACCGGAGGGAAAGAAAGAATCGAGAGCCTGCGCCGAGGCGGTCTATCCGGAGCATTTGCAACTGCGAATCGCGCGACGATCCATCGGTTTGACGCGCGCGACGATGGGGATTTCCTACCTTTCGGAGGATGGCAAGGGGTGCTACGCGGACTTGTTTTACGAGCAGGTGGAAGAATTGCATGAGAAAACGAATGTGCGTCTCGCGACTATTTTGGGACACATTGCGGCGCACGAAACGGGGCACCTGCTGTTGGGCACGAACTCGCACGCTCCGCGCGGGATTATGCGCGCGATGTGGCAGCGCGAGGAACTGGCCAGCGCCAGCAAGGGGGTACTTTTTTTCTCAGGGAGCGAATCCCGGCAAATGAAGGAAAGGCTGGCAATGACGGCCGCCGCCCGGAACGAAACCCTGCGAGCAGCGGCGGAGCAAGTGGGAGATTGAGCGGGTCAGTTTTTCCCGGGGCCTGCGACGACGGGGGTGCCAGAGCCTTCCTTGAGAGAGTGAATTGCGTCGGCGGAAGGGTTGCCGAATTCTTCGAGGAGTCCGCCAGGCCAGCGGACTTGGACTCCATCGATTTTGGCGGAAGCGCCGAGGCCGAAGTGGACGCGCAGGTCGCTATTGGAGATGTAGCTGGAGCCGCTGCGGACTTCGTCCACGAGAGTGCGCGCGCCGGCTTTCACGGTGATTTTCGCGCCGATGCCATCGCGATTGGATTTGACGCCGATCGTGCGGAAAGCGATCCAGTGATTGCCGTTGCGGATGTCATTGACGAGAAGAGACGGAAGAGCATTCATGTTGCTGACGACCACGGAAATGCGGCCGTCATTCCATAAATCGCCGACGGCCAGGCCGCGCGAAGAACTTACCGCTGTGATGCCCGGCCCGGCAGCGGCGGAGATATCGGTAAAAGTTCCGTTGCCATTGTTGTGATAGAGGATGCGGGGTTCCCGGAAATTGCTGCCGAGATGCTGGCTGTCGACTTCAGGATAGACGTGGCCGTTCGCGAGAAGCAGATCGGGCCAGCTGTCATTGTCGAAATCGAGGAACATGACGCCCCAGCCGAGATATTGCGTGTTCAAGCCGAAACCGGCGGGAAAGGTCTTGTCGTCGAAGGTGCCGTCGCCGTTGTTGCGGTAAAGCGTGGAGGTGTCGTCGGAGAAATTGGTTTTGAAAAGGTCGAGTTTCCCGTCGCCGTCATAGTCCGCAACGGTCGAGCCCATGCCAGCCTGTTCGCGGCCGTCGTCGTTGAAGGCGGCACCGGAGATCACGGCGACGTCGGTAAATGTTCCATCGTGATTGTTGCGATAGAGAATACTCGCCGTGCTGTCGCAGGCCACATAGATGTCCGGCCAGCCATCGTCATCATAGTCGAATGTGGAAACACTGAAGGCGTAATGCCCATTGGTTTTGTCGATCTGAGCTTTGGCGGTGACGTCTTCGAAGGTGCCGTTGCCGAGATTGCGATAAAGGATATTTTTCGCCCAGGGCAATCCGCGCGGCCCGCACATCACCGGAACACCTTTCCACATGCAGGAGGGCCGCTCTCCCGGCGCGAGGGCGGTGGCGGAGTCAAAATCGACGTAGTTGGCGACGAATAGATCGAGTTTGCCGTCGCGGTCGTAGTCCAGGAAAGCGCAGCCTGTGCCCCAGGCTTTGCCGGTCCCCGCGACATGCCCTTTTTCGCTGACGTCGGTAAAGGTGCCGTTGCCATTGTTGTGATAGAGAACGTTCTTGCCGTAGTAGGTGACGTAGATATCCTCGAATCCGTCGTTGTCGTAGTCGCCCACGCAGACACCCTGGCCCCATCCAGTGTGGGTCAAACCGGCTTTGGCGGTAACGTCGGTGAACGTGCCATCGTGGTTGTTGTGATAGAGGTGGCTCGTCGGAGCTTTGCCGGAGGGGAGCCCTTCCAGTTTCGTGCCATTGACGACGAAAATGTCCGGCCAGCCGTCATTGTCATAATCGAAGATGGCGACGCCGGTTCCCGTAGTCTCGATAATGTATTTCTTGGTGTTCTCGCCACCGAAAATGACCGGTGATGTTAGACCAGCTTTCTGTGCGATGTCGGTAAAATGCGCGATCGGCTTGGTGTTTGCGCCCTCGGAATTACCGGCGCTAACGCTCGGAGAATTGGCGGATTGTATGGAAAGCCAAGCGCAAAGCCCAAGGAAGCAGAGAAACCGGAGAAAAGAGGAATGAAGAGTCATGAATCTCTAATAATAGCAAGGTCTGGTCCGACCCACGTCAATCTGGCGGGGATCTCAACCAAACAGCTTGTGGAGAGGTGCGCGGTTGTGAACATGCTAGTATTTTTGAGAACGCTCAACAGGTATCTTTCGCGTGGAATTGATTCTCGTTCATCGCCGGACGCATTTTTTTCAACTCTGCACCGCGCTGCTGTTTTTCTTCTGCGGTGCTGGGGTGATGTGCGCTGCGCAATCCACGGGTTCTGCGAAGGCGGATTCAGCTTCGCGGGCGACTGTGACTTACCAGCAAGGTATGTCGGCACTGCAGAAGGGTGATTTGTCTTCGGCGCGCACGGCCTTTGAGAAGGTGGTGCGGCTTGCTCCCCAGAGCCCGGAGGGACACAACTCGCTCGGTTGGGTTTTGCTCGCCCAGGGAGAGGTCGATGCAGCGATCGCTCACTTCCGGACCGCCGTGAAATTGAATCCGGACTTCGCGCAGCCGCACATGAATCTCGCGAATGCGTTTGCAGCCAAGAGAGATTTGCACGGTGCGCTACGCGAGTCGCAAGAAGCCACGCGGCTGGCACCCAACGATTCAGAGACCCATCACACGCTGGGGCGCATATTGGATTTCTCGGGTGAGGTAGCCGGCGCAATCAGCGAGCTTCGCCGCGCGATCGAGCTTGAGCCGCAAAGGGCGGAACTGCACGATGATCTCGGGACCGTGCTGGTGCAAGAATCCGACTCTCAAGGCGCCGCCGCGGAATTTTCCGAAGCGCTCCGGTTGCAGCCCAATTATGCACTAGCACATTTTCATCTCGGCGTTTTGCGTTACCAGGAAAAATCCCTCGAAGAGGCCGCGCAGCACTTGCAAGCTGCAGTACAACTGAATTCCGCGGACCCGGGCGGTCACTATTATTTAGCGCAAGTTCTAAAGAGCAGGGGCGAGACGGATGCGGCGATCCGCGAGCTGCAAGCTTGCGTTGCATTGAAGCCAGATTACCCCGACGCACAAAACATCCTGGGCTTGCTGCTCCAGCACAATGGCGAGGCTGGACAAGCCATCAAAGCCTTTCGTCAAGCAGTGAAGCAGCAACCGGAAAGCCCGGACACGCACAATAATCTGGGGCTCGGCTTGTTGCAGACTGGTGATGGCAATGGGGCGATCGCCGAGTTCGAAACGGCAGTCCGTTTGCGGCCCGATGACAGCGGTTACAAAGGGAACCTTGGAGCAGCGTATTTACAGATGGCAAACTTCGACACCGCCATTTCTGAATTCGAATCAGCGCTTAAGCTTGCGCCTCAGGACGCAACCCTGCACTACGACCTCGGGCTCGCGTTCAAATTGAAAGACAAGCTGCCAGAAGCCATGGCCGAACTGCGCAAGGCAGCAGCATTGGATCCCGGGCAAGCGGATGTGCACTACACGCTGGGGGTGACACTTTGGCAGCAGGGCGACTTTGCTGCCGCCGCGGAGGAACTCCGCGCGGCAATTCATGCCAAACCGGACTATGCCGAGGCCTATTACACGCTGGGAACGGTGCTGAAGCAGAAGGGCGAACTCCAAGAGGCTGCAGCTGCTTTGCGGGAAGCGATTCGCCTGCAGCCAGAATTTGCAGGCGCTCATACCACCCTGGCGATGGTACTGCGGCAATTGGGTGACGCGGAGGGTGCGGCTGCGGAAGGCCGTACCGGAATGGAAATGGCAAAACAGAAGAGTAGCGATCAGGCCGCCCTCTTTGCAACAAATTCGGGGCGCAGGCTGCTCAACGCGGGAGACCTGGAGGGCGCCATTTCGCAATTTCGCGCCGCGATCAGTTCTTCGCCAAACTATGCGGCCGCCCACTTTGAACTGGGGATGGCTTTGCGCCAGCAGGGCAAATCCGAGGAGGCGCAGGAAGAATTTCGAAAGGCCACAGAACTCGATTCTCGCTTGACGCCTCCGCCTTCTTCAAAGAAATAGCGAAACAGAAGCTACAGAATCTTTTGGGATGAAGCGCTTCTATCGAGTAGGGATCGGTTCTTTCGAATGAGGCTATTGGGGGCCCTTACGCAGCGCAACGAGTTCCGTGCCCACGGGCACTCCCCGCGCGACTTTTACGCGGATTACTGCTTCGAACGGTTTGAGCTCGCCAGAGTTCGAAACGGAGAGTCGCAAGAGCAGCTCTTCCAAAGAATTCTGCTGGCAGACGTATTCCACGGCAGCTTGCGTGCCGATCGTGGTGGCGCCTGCCAGAATTAACACCGAATGTGCAGGATTCAATCCTCGCTTGAGTGCTATTACGGAATAGTCCTCCGTCAGGGTCTCGTCAGGCAGAGACGGAAAAAACTCCTTTGGTTCGCCTGATGCCGGATGAAAATTGAGGATCTCCATGGTGCCCATGCGCGGCCCAGAAGTGATCTGTCGGAAGTTGAATTCCTGGATATTTGGTAACTCCAAGAGGGTCAGATTTTCCGAAGGCGAGCCAATGAAGATGAGATCGTTGTTTTTTGCGTCATCCAGGGAAAACAAGCTGCCGCGCTTGACGCGAATTTGCTGATGAAGCTTCCCGAAAACATTATCGAGAGCGTGCACCGCCAGCACTTCGCCGACTCCGGTATAGTGATCCAGGATCACCGCGCCGGAATCCTTGGCACGATCGTAGTAGCGCATGCCAATGTACGGCCGGCCGACAAAGGCTGCGTTACTGAAGATGACCCACGGCTCTTGAGGCCCGGTAAGAAACCCTCTCCAGAAAAGGTGAAAAGCCACCGGTAAATCCGCGCTATCGCTGGTCAGCCGCGCTTCGGCGGTCCTACGCGTCAGAAATCGGTCCGTGGCGACAGCCACCGCGGCGGCGAGGAAGACAGACACTACGATTATGGCAACGAACCATTTGCGGGAAGGCTGGCCATTACCCGGCAGAGCGTCTGAAGCGTCATGGGAAGATGCCGCATGGTCGCGCCCAGTACCGGGGGAGCGCTGATAGAACGTTAGGAGATAGTTGCCCTTAGGCATTTCAACCAAGATCGAATCCTCCGCTCCCTCAGAGTTATAATACTCAGCCAGTTTTGCGCGCAGGCGACCCGCTTGTACCCGTACCATCGAGTCAAGATGGGGGTCGAAGTCCTTCTGGCGTCCGAAGACTTCTGTCGCAATTTGGTACTCTTTTGGGGAAGCAGCCGGATGGTCCAAGGAATGATTTGCCAGGTAGCGCAGCAGCTTGCAAAGGGACTCTGAGCCGTGGAGTGTATGGCTACTGAGCAGTTTTTCGATTTGTCCGAGATATTGGGCTCTATCAGTCACGGGGACCACCGTCCGGGCATTGTAACACCAAGGTAACGCGCTCCGCATCTCTTTACGAGATCACAACTTACCTCGCGTAACCGTATCAGACCCATGGACACTATCCGCGTAACTCAAAAAACTGATAAAAGCCATCATAATTCTTCGTCGCCCCTTCCTTTGGGTGCGAGCCTCTCTGTGCGGAGAGGGCTCAAGAGTGGTAATGCTGGTGCGGTGGTGACGAAGCGAGAGAAGTTCGAGGAGTTTGGGGGCTGTTCGCTGCGGACTGTTCGGTCCAACAGGTTGCCGTCTATCCCATTTTCATCTTGAAGAAAGCCCAAATGCTGCGGGTGCGATCGAGGCATGGGCCTGCTGCCTGTTGAACCAATATGACGACCGTGGCGGATTCCCAGTTTATGCGGCGAGCGGTTCTTTTCGAATGCGAAGAAAAAAAAGGGTGCTCAGGAGGGGTGTGATGAGAAAGCAAGCGATTGTGGGTTGGATTCTGGTTTTTTGTCTCGCGCTAGGGTTCGGCGCGGGCACAGCCTTGGGTCAGGCCGTGTACGGGAGCCTTGTCGGAGCCGTGACAGACCCGCAGGGGAACGCAGTCGCCGGGGTCAAGGTCACGGTGACCAACTTGGCGAAAGGCACGACGGAGGAAGCAATCACGAACGAAAGCGGGAACTTCTCCGTCACGCACTTGATCCCCGACAGTTACAAAATCAGAATCGAGGCTCCCGGATTCAAGGCTTACGACATTGCGAGTGTTCGCGTGGACGCGGACACAACTGTCCGTGCTGATGCGGCCTTGCAGGTCGGTACTGTAGCTCAAACGGTTGAAGTTACAGGAGAAGTTCCGCAGCTGCAGACTGACAGGTCTGACGTGGCGACGATCTTTTCGGATCAGCAGATTGAGAGTATTCCGATTTTCAACCGGAATTTCACTACACTGCAATTGTTGGCGCCGGGGGCCCAGCTCCAAGGTTGGGGGCACGCGGCCAGCGAGAACCCTCAGGCTTCAAGGCAAATATTGACGAACGGCCAGCATTTTGCGGGAACCGGCTTCGAACTAGACGGGACGGATAACCAGGATCCCATCTTGGGGATCATCGTGATCAACCCGAACCTCGAGTCGATCAACGAAGTCAAGGTTACTTCGCAGGATTACGATGCCGAATTCGGAAAGGCCATTGGGTCCATCGTGACTTCCCAAACCAAGTCCGGCACCAACGAGCTGCACGGGTCGGCGTTCGATTTCGAGCGTTCGAACTCCAATTTTGCCCGCGATCCCTTCGCTCAGGCCACTACTGGGGTACCCAGCGGAAATTGGAACCAGTTTGGTGGCACCTTGGGTGGTCCGATCCGGAAGAATAAGGTCTTCGTGTTTGGAGATTACCAAGGGCAGCGGGCCCACGTGGGAGGGACAGCTCGTGATCGGGTCCCTAACGCCTTAGAACGGGGCGGCAATTTGAGCGATTTGGGCAGAAACATTTACGATCCTTACCAGACATCGGACCCGGCGCACTGCAACTTAGTGCTAACGGGTGGACAGCCCACGCCCGTCGGGATTGCGAACCGCACCCAATTCCCAGGCAATATAATCCCTGCCTGCCGGTTGTCTCCACAGGCCCAGAATCTCCTCAAGCTGATTCCGACGGGGGCCACACTTGCCGATCCAACGTTGAACAATTTTGCCGGTTCGGGTAGCAACGTTTTGAACTCGGACAATTTCGACGTGCGGTCCGACTACGTCCTCAACACCAAGACGCAGGTTTTCGGACGGTATAGCTACCAGAAGTTCCTTCGCTCGGGACCGGGCTTGTTTGGAGCAGTCGCTGGCGGTGCAGCGCTTCCGGCTGACTCGGGTGGACAATTTGCCGGGGCCTCGCACGTCAAGAACCAAAGCCTCGCTACTGGTTTTGACTACGTGTTCAGCCCGACCTTGCTAACCGATTTCCGGTTCGGATACATGCGCTACAATGTCGCGGTAGCCCCCGGAGGGGTAGGCACCACGCCAGCGAAAGACGCAGGCATCCCGGGATTGAACATTGATCCCCTTTATTCCTCTGGAATGCCGTATTTCCACGTAGTCGGCGCAGGCGGTGCGCCGGACTTTAATTTTGGATATTCATTGGGGGCGAATCAGTGCAACTGTCCCCTTACGGAGCAAGAGCACCAGTACCAGTTCGTGAACAACTGGACCAAAATCCGCGGAAACCACACCTTTAAATTCGGAGCGGATATCCGACGTGCGTACAATCTGCGCATCCCCAGCGACAAGCATCGCGCCGGCGAACTCACTTTCGACGTGGGCCAAACTCAAGGTCCGGGCGGGGTTGGGGGAGCGGGATTGGCAGCATTTCTTCTGGGTGACGTAACCTTCTTCGAGCGCTACGTGAGCGCCTCAACCGATGCTACCGAGACTCAGCCGCGCTTTTTCTTCTTTGGGCAGGACACCTGGCGAGTCACAAACAAGCTGAGCGTAAACATGGGACTCCGGTGGGAAATTTACAGGCCGGAATCCGTGGCCGGCACTGGTAAGGGCGGCTGGGTTGATGCAGGCACGGGCGAGGTTCGCATCGCCGGCACGCAGGGCGTAAACCTGCAAGGCAATACTAGCACGAGCTATACCCACTTCGCTCCTCGACTGGGTGTCGCTTATCAATGGAACCCGAAGACGGTGGTCCGGCTGGGCTACGGCCGCAGCTATGATATCGGCGTTTTCGGGTCCATCTTCGGCCATGCCGTTACGCAAAACGTGCCAGTCCTGGCAAGCCAGCAGACAAATACTAGTAACGGACAGGACTCCAACACGGCCTTTTTCCTGTCGAACGGGCCGGTCGCGGCGAATCCAGCCACAGCGCTCGGCGGGACTCTGGCGACAAGCAACTGCAATGCCATCACTGATCCGAGCGGTGTCGTCGGTGGTGTGTTTACTCCCGACAAAGCACAGTGCGTGGGGGTCAACGGGCGACCACTCTTGCCGGATGGCCTCAATGCCTTTGTGCGTCCTTTCAATAACAGACTGCCGAGCGTGGATGCCTGGAACGCCACGGTACAGCGACAGGTGACATCGACGATCAGCGCGACCGTTGCCTATGTGGGCAACAAAGGGACGCATACTATCGGCGGCGGTCCAGACTATCCATTCAACAATCCGAAGTTGGCGGGGTACGATCCCACCCTCTCAGGCGCAGCCGCAACGCTGGCGCAGAATCTTCGCAGACCCTATTACTCCAAGTATGGCTGGACGCAGGGTTTCCGTTACTTTGGGAACGACTTCAATAACAAATACAACGCGCTGCAGTTGACGGTGGAGAAGCGCTTTGCGTCCGGGTTGTCCTTCAACGGGAACTACACTTTTCAGCATGCCCGAGCAGACCTCGATGGGGGGACGGCTGGCTATGACAAGAGTGTTAACTACGGTGCAAATGACAACTATCGCAACCACGTGTTCATCTTCACGCAGGTTTACCAGTTGCCCTTCGGCCATGGAAAGAAGTATGCCGGAAACGTCAGCAAGGCCGCTGATTTGCTCATCGGGGGTTGGGAGTTGAATGGCACCACGAACTTTTCGAGTGGATTGCCCTTCACGCCCAGCCTTAACAACTGCCACGCCTCGAGCGACACGGGGCCTTGCCGGCCAGACCTTGTTGGCCCTGTCAAGGCCGGTACTCGTTCCGGGCATCCAGAAGTGCCCGGGTATTGGTTCCAAACTACGAACGGAGTTGGCCTTGTAACGGCGGGACAGTCTGCCGGATCATGGGCGCAGCCTAAGGTGGATACGTTTGGGAACGTCGGACGCAACACCTTGCGTGGACCAAAGTACTTCGATTCGGACCTCGCCTTGTTCAAGAACTTCAGCATCACGGAAAAGGCGAAGGCTCAGTTCCAGTTCCAGTTCTATAACGTATTTAACCATGTGAATCTCGCGAACCCGAACGGGTGCGTGGACTGTGCGAGCGGCGGCAATATCACCGGTATTGCTGCCAACTCTCAACTGCGCTCGTTGACATACGGGTTCAAGCTCAGCTTCTAACTAGGGACGAGGACACCCTACCACCCCGACGGGGAGCCTCCTGATAGGCTCCCCGTTTTTTATGCTCTAATCGCGATCTAGCCACTGCCGGGAAGTTCCAAATGACACTGCTGCTCCGAATGCGCTCATGTTGCCTGCTAGCTGGCGTGTTGGCCGTCTTCTCGGCATTGCAGGCGCAATCGCGGCCCCTGCTGCAGGACGCGTCGAAGCAAGATTCCGCGCCGCCGGCTGCATCGTTAGCACCGCCAGACAGCAGCTTCGAGCGAGCCACTCTCCTGATGCAGCAAGGAAAGAACGATGAGGCGCTGGCGCTGCTAGAGACGATTGCCGCGGCGGAGCCGGCGCGGCGCGGAGTGGTGCGCCAAATCGGCATCGCCAACTACCGGAAGGGCGATTTCCCGAAAGCTGCCGCAAGCTTTAAGAAGGCGTTGGACGAAGATCCAGGCGATAACGAAGCGGTTCAGTTGATGGGGCTGTCGTATTACCTCGCGGGGCGGCCTGCGGAGGCCATAGCGCCGCTGGAGAAGGTCCAGGGGTGGTATCCCAGCGCAAATGTCGATGCCGCCTACATTCTCGGCGTCTGCTATATGCAGACGAAGGACTACCCAAGCGCGCGCAGAGCTTTCGCGAAGATGTTCGATGTGCCGGCCGATTCCGCGGCCAGCTATCTCTTTACGGCTCGGATGTTGCTGCGGCAGGATTTCGGACCGGTTGCAGAGGAATACGCAAAAAAGGCGGTGGAACTGGATCCCAAGCTTCCGCTGGCGCACTCGCTGCTAGGGGAGCTGTATCTCTATAAGTCCCGCCTGCCAGAAGCAGTCGGGCAGTTTCAGAAGGAGCTGGAGCTGAATCCAGGTGAAGCCGCGGTGTACTACAAGCTGGCAGATGCGTATAGCCGTTCCCAAAAGTACGAGGAAGCGGAAAGACTTCTGCAGCGCTCTATCTGGCTGGATGCCACATCGACGGGGCCCTACATCCTGATGGGGAAGGTCCTGGCGAAAAAGGGCGAGACCGCCCTAGCCGTGCGCGCCTTACAGCGCGCCATCGCCATGGATCCCAATAACCCCATGCCCCACCATCTGCTCGGACAGGCCTATCGCGAAATGGGCCGGACGGAAGAGGCGGAGCACGAACTTAAGTTAGCGGAGCAATTGCAGATTCACCAAGACGCAAAGCCTTGAGCAACGCAGTCGAGGCGTAGCACAATCAGGGAGATCAATCGTGTTCAACCGCGCAAAGTTCATCTTTCCCATTGTCACGATCGGCCTTTGCCTCGCGGCAGATCCCGGCCGGGCACAGCAGGTTCCGCCCAAAAGTCCGAAAGCGGAGCGCACTCCTGAGAAAGCACTGGACCCGTGGTGGAAGCACGCGGTCATTTACGAGATTTACCCGCGCAGCTTCCAGGATTCGAACGGCGACGGCGTTGGCGACATTAACGGGATTACTTCCCGCCTGGATTACCTTCGCGACCTGGGGATCGATGCCATCTGGATAAGCCCCATGTACCCGTCACCCTTGGTGGATTTCGGTTACGACATCTCTGACTATACGAGCATCGATCCGCTCTACGGCACTCTCGCGGACTTCGATCAATTGGTCAGCGAAGCGAAGAAACGCAACATGCGCGTGATCATGGATTTTGTTCCGAATCACACTTCGGACCAGCATCCCTGGTTTGCGGAATCGCGTTCTTCGCGTGCCAACCCTAAGCGCGACTGGTATATCTGGCGAGACGGGAAAGAGCCGGGCCAGCCTCCCAACAACTGGCAATCGTGGTTTGGCCATTCCGCATGGAAATTCGACCCAACCACCAACCAGTATTACTACCATCACTTCTACACCGAACAGCCCGATCTGAACTGGCGCAATCCCCAAGTCCGGAACGCCATGTACGACGCCATGCGCTTCTGGCTCGGCCGTGGCGTGGCTGGGTTTCGAATCGACGCCGTGTCGCGCTTGTTTGAAGACCCGAATCTGCATGACGACCCGATCCTGCCCGGGAAGAATGCTTATGGCGATCCAAATATCGCGCACAAATATACGGACAATTTGCCGGAAGTTCATCAGGTGCTCCGCGAAATGAGAAGCGTGGTGAACGAGTATCCGGGGAATCCGGTCCTGATCAGTGAGGCCGACGAGCCGAATATCGCTGAACTCACGAAAATGTACGGCAGCAAGAACGATGAAATCCAGCTGCCCATGGATTTTCAGATTGCCGACGTCAATAAACTCTCCGCGCCGGACTTCCGCAGGCTGCTGGATGAAATCGACCGGAACGCGGCCGGCGGGCAGCCCCACTATTTTTTCAGCAATCACGATCAGCCGCGCCAGTGGGATCGTTACGGAGACGGCCTCCACAACGATCAGATCGCCAAGCTCATGGCGGCGCTTCTTCTCACCACGCGCGCGACGCCGCTGATGTACTACGGCGAAGAGATCGGCATGCGGACCACCGATCCGGTTCAGAAGGAAGACGTCCAGGACCCCGTCGGAAAACTCGGCTGGCCGCAGGAGAAGGGCCGGGACGGTGAACGCACGCCCATGCAATGGGCCACCTCGAAGGACGCCGGGTTCAGCACGGCGGAGCACCCTTGGCTGCCCGTGCCGCCCAGTTCGGCCGAATACAATGTGAAGGTGGAATCGCAAGATCCCAACTCCATTCTGTCCTTTTACAAACGGCTGCTCGCGTTGCGCCGAGGCGAGCCTGCTTTGCGAGATGGAAAATATCTGCCCCTGGATCAAGGCAACCCGGATGTCCTCAGTTTTCTGCGCAAGACTCCCGGGAACGGCGATTCGATTCTTGTTGTGCTTAACATGAGCGCTGAACCAAGGACAGTCAACTTGGCTCTCGATGCTCACGGCGTCAGGGGAAGTTTTGCGAGGCCGCTAGTTTCCGTTCCGAACATTGCTCGTGAGTCGGCAGTCTTGACTCATTTCACTATTCCCGCGTTCGGAGTTTTTATTGGATCGGTTCACTGAGGGATTTCGCGATTTCCTGGATCAGCGTGCTGCATCCTTCGTTCTGGTCACTGACAACCAGCGCGGACTAGGGAACTCAGCTTTCCAGCTTGAAAATCCTTTCCATCGGCAGCCACTTCTCTCCTGGCCGCGCATCTGGCAAAGCCTTCTGAAACTTCCACATCAGCTTTTCCCATTCCTGCACTTTTTGATTCTTGCGGTCCGCCTCGGCTTTTTTCTCAAACGAAAACTTCTCGCTCACTTCCATGATCATGAACATTCGTGTTCCATGGAGATAAATCTCCAGGCCCTCGATTCCTGCCTCCTTGATGCTTGTCGTGATCTCCGGCCAAATTTTCTTGTGATACCGCTTGTATTCGGCAATCAACGTTCGATCGTCCTTCAAATCGAGCGTCAGGCAGCAGCGTCTGCTCATAGCGGCACGCTTTCATTTCCCATGGAACCCCCCTTTAGGCCCGGTATGGCGGCGGGCTTGTATCCCGACAGCCCAAAATAAAGGATAAACACGTAGCACAGTAGCGGCACGACGAACGCTTTCTGAATACTCGCCGCATCGGAAATGCGCCCCATGATCGCAGGAAAAAATGCGCCGCCCACAATCGCCATAACTAGCAGCGATGAACCGCGCTTGGTGAGCGCACCCAGATTCTTGATACTCAACGCGAAGATCGTTGGGAACATGATGGAGTGAAAGAAACCGATGACCACAACCGCCCACACCGGTATTACTCCGGTAGCCAGCAAAGCCACCGTGGCACAAACGAGAGATGCTCCGGCAAAAAGAGACAGCAAGCGCGGCGCGGCAATCTTTTTCATCAGCGCCGAGCCGATGAACCGCCCGGCCATGAATCCCACCTGGTGCAGCAACAAGTACAGCGCTGCCACTTTCGCCGTTGTTCCCGGAACCGAGAACTGCGCATAGCGAATCACGAAGCTTGCTACTCCAACCTGAGCACCCACATAAAAAAATTGCGCGACGACTCCTTTTACAAGATGTGCGTAAGACAGTACGCTCTCCGCGCTCTTTTCCGTCCCGGCCGCTCCTACTTCCACGGCCGTTTCCTGTACGTCGGGCAAGTGCGCCAGTTGGATCAATACGGCGACAACCACGAAAATGGCAGCGATCATCAAGTAAGGACCCTTCACCGTGCTGGCTTCGGCAGCACGGTACGCTCCCAATTGCGCCGCACTCATTGCCGCAATCTGCGCCGGCGCATACTCGACGCCCGTGAGAATGAACGTTCGTCCCAGAATCGGTGAAAGCACTGCTCCCACAGCGTTGAACGACTGTGCAAAATTCAGCCGGCGTTCGGCGCTAGCCGCAGGCCCAAGGATGGTCACGTAAGGATTCGCGGCGACTTCGAGAAAGCTCTGCCCGCAAGCCATCACAAACAGCGCGAACAGGAAGAAGCTGTAAACCCGCGAAGAAGATGCCGGCAGAAAGAGCAGCGCCCCCGCGGCGCACAAAAAAAGACCCGCAAGGATTCCTTTCTTGTATCCGATCTTCTCCATCACCCGCCCGGCGGGAAAGGCCGCCAGGAAATACCCGCCAAAAAATGCCACCTGGATAAAAGAAGACTGAAAATCGGTAAGCCCAAAAGCCTTTTTCAGATGTGGGATCAGGATGTCGTTCAGGTTGACGCCGAAGGCCCACATGAAAAACAGGCTGGTGATGAGAATGAAGGGCGCCAGGAAGCGGCGCTCCGTTATGGGGACAGATCGGCTGCCGTTCGCCGCTATGCCAGGGGAATCCGTCATCCATCGTCTCCGTTATGTCAGCGCGCGGTCCAAATGCACGTATCCGCCGTCAACGAACAGGTGCTGGCCCGTGATGTGACTTGCTTGCTCCGAGATCAGGAACAGCACCATGGCCGCTATCTCCTCCGCCTTCGTCATGCGCTTGCCTAGCGGAATCTTCGATACAATCTTCTCCAGCTTCTGCTGCGGATCGGGGAATGTCGCCAGCCACTGCTGATAAAGCGGCGTCATCACTTCCGCGGGCACCACAGCGTTGACGCGAATCCCGTGCGGAAGAAGCTCCGCAGCCCACTCGCGCGTGAGTCCCAGGATGGCGCCCTTCGAGGCCACGTAACCCGAAGTTCCTCCCTGCCCGGTCACCGCTGTTTTCGAGCTAATGTTCACAATCGAGCCGCGCGCTTTCTTCAGCGCCCCCACTGCGTGGTGCGCCATCGCGTAGTAATGGACCAGGTTGCGCTCGAGCGAAGCCACAAAATTCTCCGTTGTGCCATGCTCGAGCCCCACGCCGTCGTTGACCCCCGCATTGTTCACCAGCGCATCCAGCCGGCCCAATTTCTGGATGGTCCCATCCACAACGTTTGCACAGGCTTTCGGGGCGGAGAGTTCGGCAATAATCAGCCCGCTTTCAACTCTGCCCGCTCGCAACTCTGCGTGTAACAGTTCTCCTGCATTCTCATCACGGTCCACGATCACCGGAATCGCGCCTTCCGCGCCGCAAGCGCGCACAATCGCCGCGCCGATTCCTTTTGCGCCGCCGGTAACCAGAACAACTTTTCCTTTTAATCGCAGATCCATGATTTAGCCGCGCAAATTAAAAAAGCCCCCGTCCAGCGGATAATCGGCACCCGTAATGAAGGCAGCCTCGTCGGAACAAAGAAACAATGCCAACGAAGCCACTTCGTGCGGCTCCCCCATTCTTCCTATCGGTTGCGATTTCGCCAATTTTTCATACATCTCTTTCTCTCGCCCCGGATAATTCTTCCTCAGGTAATCATCCACAAAGGGCGTGTGCACCCGCGCCGGCGAAATGCAATTGCAGCGGATATTGTGCTGTACGTAATCCTTCGCCACGGAATACGTCATCGCGATCACTGCCCCTTTGCTCATCGAGTAGCCAAAGCGGTCGGCAAGCGCGGCGGAGCCCGCGATGGAGGCCATGTTGAGGATCACGCCGCCGCCGCTCTCCTTCATATGCCCGATGCACGCCTGCATGCCGTTGTAGA
>JGI12635J15846_10001657_pt1 | contig 19456 bp, 17 predicted proteins | sample BlaSpr_A8_OM2_M2_FD_15846 | JGI IMG/M metagenome (IMG submission 15846) | reverse complement strand
CGGTCACGACGTTGCGGTTGCATCATCGGGCGGCGCTTTCGAGCCGTTGCTGCGACGTCATGGCGTCACGCACGTGCTGCTGCAGCAGTCGCGCCAGCCTTGGCGCGTGCCGGCCATGATCGCGGGGTTTGGGCGGCTGATCGAGCGATTTAATCCCGATGTTGTGCACGCGCACATGATGACCGGCGCGTTGATTTCGCGCTTCGGCAGCATGCGCCGCCGCTTCGCGCTGGTGACCACCTTGCATCACGATATCCAGAAAAGCGGTTCGCTGATGCGTTTTGGTGACCGCGTGATTGTGGTGAGCCACGCGGTCGGCGACGCAATGCTCGAGCGTGGCCTGCTGGCGGACACCCTGAGCGTGGTGGCGAGCGGCACGATCGGTTCGCCGCGTCTTGCTGCACGGCCAATGCCGCGGCCATTGCAGTTGCGCCGTCCCAACGTGGTCTGCGTGGCGGCGATGTTCGAGCGCAACGGCATTGCCGATCTGCTGCATGCGTTCGCGCATGTTCGGCAGACGCAGGACGCGCGGCTTTATCTGGTGGGAGAGGGTCCCGATCGCGGTTCGATGGAAGGTCTCACTGAACAACTTGGCATCGCGAACCATGTACAGTTTGCAGGATTCGTGGCCGATCCCCGTGCGTATCTGGCTGAAGCCGATGTCTTCGCGTTTGCGGCACATCAGGCACCCGGGCCGCTGGTGCTCAGCGAAGCGCGAGAAGCCGGTTGCGCGATTGTCGCGACGAAGGTGGGCGGCGTTCCGGAGATGCTGGAGAACGGTAGCGCGGGTGTGCTCGTGCCGCCGCAGGAGCCTTTGCAACTGGCAGCCAAGATCGGCTGGTTGTTGATGGATTCACCAGTGCGTGCGCAATATGCAGCGCGCGCGAAGCGAAATCTCGAGCGTTTTTCGGTGCAGCGCGTGTGTGCCGATCATCTTGCGGTCTATGAGCGCGCGATTGCGGAGTGCGAGGAACGGCAGAGCCGGCCGTCGACACGGCGGGCGCCGGCGGCGTGACTGTGGTGCGAGGCGCTCGCCTGTCCTGGGCCGCCGCAAACGCATAAAAAAACGGCGACCAAGACTAACTGATCGCCGTTTTTTTAAACCATACAACTGACCGCTTTAATTACCCCGCGAATTCCCTTTCCACGCTGTCCAGCCGCCGCTGCACATGATCGCGCTTCGCTAGCGCCGCGCCGCTGCGCGCCGCACGCCAGCGCTGCAATGCCGTCGTTTCGCGATGGATGAAACGCGCACGGGCGAGATTGACCCAGCCGAGACACGCGCCGTGTCCCACTGCGGTCAACCACAGCAACGCCATACCCCGGCGCGCGCCGCGATATTCATCGCGTACGATCAGATGCAGGTTATACGATTCGTTTTCTATCGCGACCCAGCTTCGGCTGCCACGCACCGCGCGCGCATCTTCGTCGAAGCGTTGCGCCGGATAGTGATCCACTTCCACAGCCGGATCGTATACAAGACGCCAGCCCGCGCGCCGTACCGCCGACGCGAACGCCATGTCGTTGTTGACCTGCGCGCCCGATCCGCGCAGGCGGGTATCGAAGCGAATGGCATGGCCGCTGATCGCGCTTACGCGATAGCTCATGTTCGCGCCCTTGAGGAAGTCGACGTCGCGCGCGGCTCCCACGCCCAGATGATGATTGCCGATCGCGCGGCCTGGGAACTGCCAGCGGCCGACATCCGGCTCGGCGGCATCGAGCGTCATGCCATGCTCGTGCACCCAGTCACGGCCGCCGACCCCTCCAACATCCGGCAAGTTCGCGAAGTGGCGTTCGATACGCTCGAGCCACGTCGGACGCGGCGCGGCGTCGTCGTCGGTGATCGCGACAATGTCGCCCGTGACGGCATCGAGACCCGCGTTTAACGCAGCAACCTGACCGCCCTGAGTGACCTCGACCTTGACGAGCGGCAGGCGCGCACGCGACTTCTCGATCACGAGCCACGCCTGCGTTTCTTCGTCGGCGCCACGGCACACCACCAGCACTTCGTCCGGTGCGCGCCGTTGCCGCGTGAGCGCATCAAGGCAGCGAGCGAGATCCGAGGTTCGACGATAAGTGGGTACGAGTACGGTGATCTTCATGTTGTAGGGCGAGTCCTTCCGGAGTGTATCGGCGAATGTAGCTGCTGGCGTGCGAGAGGGTGCGCACGCTGCTTGCAAGACCTTTGGGACCGTGAGCGCGCAGGTTGTGCAGCAGATTGTGCGTAACGGCGAGCGTCAGGTACAGCGCGGCTTTTGGGCGGTTGCGCTCGAACCACCGATAGCGTTTATGCGTCACATAGATGCGCGAGGCTTCGAGGAACGCCGCGTAGTAGTCGCGATTCACCGCCGATGGAAAATGCGAGTTGAACACTTCCGGCAGAAGCCGCACCACGCACTTTCCCTGTAGCGTGGCGCGCATGACGATGTCCACTTCGTCATAACCGTAGACCAGATGTTCGTCGAAGCGAATCAGCTTGAAGAGCCAGGCAGGGAATACGGCGCTGTTGATGACGACAGTGTCGTGATTGTCGCCGGTTCGATAGGGCCGTGACTGGAAACCGAGGAACGTAGTCGCGTTCGCATACACGCGCTCGCCGCGATTCAGTTCGTAGCCCGTAACAATCAGCTTCTCCGGATGCTGGCCGCCATGCTGCAACGAGTCGGCCATGCACGCGAGGAAGTCGATGCTCAGCGTGGCGTCGTCGTCGATGAACGCCACATGCGTGCCGGTCACCGCGTCGAGCGCGCAGTTGCGGTTCGCGCCTAGTCCGCGGCGCGGCCCTTCCAGGAAGACTACCTGTGGGAAATCGGCGGCGATCATTTCGCGCGTGAGGGTATCGGTGCTGTCATCCGACACCACGATCTGGTGCGCCGGATAGGTGGAGGCTTCGACCGAACGCAATGCGCGGGCGAGATCCCCTGGACGATTGCGCGTGCAGATGCAAACTGAAAAGCGCGGCGCAGCAGATGGACTGGGTTCGTGAACGGCGGTGACCATGTGTTTTCCCCGGCATTTTTTTGTTCTGTGCCGCGCATGCACGACACGGTGTGATGCGCTATTTGACTTGGCAAGGGGAAAACCGTCTGTTGGACATCGAACACCGGGGAAACAACGGTGGATAAAGGCGCTCGCGATGGCGGAAAAATCAGGGCCCGCTTGTGCAGTGTGTGCGGGCGCACGGAATGAACGGCGTAGTAAAAGTGTAATGCGCAGACAACTTAATAACGACGCTCTTGCGGGCGCAACATCGAGATGAAGCCTGTAATTTTCGACGAGTGTTTTGGCTGGCTGCACGAGGGTAAGCCAGCCACCGCACGCGGGGTGGTGCTTTGCCAGCCGTTCGGACGCGAGGCAATGTGGGTCCACAAGGGCTGGCGTGTGTTCGCCGAGGCACTTGCGGCCGCAGGCTCGCCGACGCTTCGCTTCGACTACGCGGGCACCGGCGACTCGGCTGGCGAATCGGAAGACGGCGAGCAGATCGAGCAGTGGCTGCGAAGCATTCGTTCGGCAATCGCTTATCTGAAGCAAACGACTGGTGTGACGCAAGTGGTCCTGTGCGGCCTGCGTCTGGGCGCAACACTCGCCGCGCTGGTGGCTGCCGAGGAAGAAGTCGATGAGCTGGTACTGCTCGCACCGGTGTTGTCGGGCAGGCAATATCTGCGCGAACTGCGCCTGCTGCAACAGAACTGGCTTGAAACGGGCGGCATTCATGTCGAACCCACACCGGCTGACGCCGACTATGCGGAGGCGGTCGGGCATCGCCTGATCGCGCCGAGCGTCGCCACGTTGGGCAAATTCGACCTGCTGCGCGATACGCAACTGGCGGAACACCCGCCGCGCCGCATGCTCGTGCTCGATTCCTACGACCCCGCACGCTCGAAGAAACTCGTCGATGCTTGCTGCGCCGCCGGCTCGGATGCGGTGTTCGAGGCCTTCGACGAATGTGCTGCGTTCATGCAGGAATCCGGCGTGACCGAGACACCGCAACGGGCGATTGCACGCATTGTCGACTGGCTGGGAGCGCCTGCGCTGGCCGAATCGAAGGACATGGCAGCGATTACCGGACCGGTAGAAACGCCCGTGCTGATTGCCGACGGGGTGCGCGAAACGCCCGTGATCTTCGACAACGGCCGCCTGTTCGGCATTCTTTGCGAACCGGAAGAGGGCGCGTCGTCGCGCCGTTCGGTCGTCTTCGTCAACCCCGGTGCAACGCATCGCATAGGTGACGCTCGCATCTCCGTCACCCTGGCGCGGCGACTCGCGCGCCAGGGTGTTGCCTCGCTGCGATTCGATGTCGGAACGCTCGGCGACAGCGCGGGCGCGATCGACAAACGCCCGCTCTCGATGCTGTTTTCACGCGCCGGCTGCGACGACGTGGTGACCGCCGCAGCCTACCTGGCTGCGCGTGGTTTCGACGACGTTTCGTGTTTTGCGGTCTGCTCGGGCGCATACGTTTGCTTGCACGCGGCGCCGGTGAGTCCCTTCATTCGTTCGCTGGTGCTCGTGAACGCACCCAAGTTCGGCTTCCCGGAAGATCCAATGTCGTTCGCCGCGAACGACAACCGGCCGAAGACGGCCACCAGCACGTTCATGCGCTCCTTCAAGAACGCACGCAAATGGAAGCGTGTGTTGCGCGGCCAGCGGCGCCTGACGCCGATTGTCAAGGAACTGGCGTGGCGCATGAGCGCGCGCTTCACGGCTAGCGTGGCCTATCTCGCCGAGCGGACGATCGGCGTGGATTCGGCGGGTTCGCGTGTGCGTGCAATGGTCCGCGGTCTGGGTGAGCGCGGCGTGAAGGTTCGCTTCGTCTACGGTACGGGAGATCCGGGCAAGGACGAGTTCGCGGTGTTTTTCGGTGCGGGCGGACGGCGGATGTGCAAGTGGCGCAACGTGGAAACCATTCATCGCGACATGCTCGATCACGCGTGCTTTTCATACTCGGCACGCGAGGAAATGATGGCGTCGTTCATTCAATTCGTGCAGGGAGAGCCGCCGCAAGCGGGGTGTGGCGGCCTTAGCTGGGCACGCGTGCGCGCGTTGCTGCCGCGTTTCGCGGCGCGTGCAAGCCGGCCCGACGAGATGCAAACAAACATGCACGGCGACATGCGCGCTGAAGCGCTCGAATCGCGATAAGCCGAAGAAATGTAAAGGATTGCAAGGGATCGGAAGCCGCGGCGCGATGCGTTCGTCTGCGTACAGACCCTGAAATGCCGTGGCCCTACTCTGGCGTGTAATTCGTCTGACCTTCGGGCAGGCACCCGTTGCGTGCACTCAAACGTGCATCACCCGTGCGCTGCAACGTGCCTGCATTCACCGCAAGCTGTGACGCGGTGCCTTGATTCATCCTGTGTGTGTTTGTTGTAATCGGCCCGTTGCTCAATGGAAAAAAGTCTTCTCAAGAACATTGCGATCAATTTCGCCGGGCTCATCCTGCCCGTGTTCGTTTCGCTCGCGACGGTACCGGCCTACATTCATGGCATGGGGATCGAGCGCTACGGTGTCATCAACCTGGTGTGGGCGCTGATCGGTTATTTCAGCGTGCTTGATCTCGGCATTTCGATGGCGACCGAAAATCATATCGCCAAGGCGCGCCAGTCCAACGACGGCACCATCCAGCGCATCTTCTGGAGTGCATTCTTTCTCAACCTCGCTACGGGTCTCGTCGGCGCGGTGCTGATCTGGTTCGGCGCGTATGTCTACGTCGTGCATATCGCGACCATCGAACCGGCGTTCCAGCGCGAAGTGCTGCATGCGCTGCCGTGGATTGCGCTGGCCGTGCCGATCGCCAACATTTCGTGGGTGTTCAGTGGCGCGATCGGCGGCGTGGAAAAGTTCGCGCTGTTCAATACCAACCAGACCATCGGCACGTTCCTGTTCCAGTTGTTACCGCTTGCCGCGCTGTACCTGATCTCGCCGTCGCTGGCGGTGGTTGTGCCGGCTGCGGTCATTGCGCGGTTTCTCGCGGCGCTGTTGCTCGGCTACGGCACGTTCCGCGCAATTGGCATCACGGGCATCTCGAAGCCGGAGTGGCCGCTGATTCGCGAACTCTTTAACTACGGCCGCTGGCTGCTGCTGTTCTCGGGCGCGAGCATGATCGCGACAACGCTCGACCGGGTCGTGATCGGGTCAATGCTCGGCGCCAAATATGTGGCGTATTACGCCACGCCGCAAAACCTCGTTACGCGCATGAACCTGCTGCCGAGCGCCATGTTGCGCACGCTGTTCCCGCGTTTTTCGGCCTCCGCCAGCGATCACGCCGACGAACTCTCGCATCAGGCGCTCGCGTTCTTGAATTGCGCGTTCACGCCGTGCGTGGTGGTTGCGTTGTTCGCGCTAGCGCCGTTCCTGAACATCTGGCTTGGCCATGAGATGGCGGTGCAGTCGGCGCCTGTCGGACGCATCCTTGTGATTGGCGTATGGCTGGCGGGGCAGTCGAGCATCATCGGCGTATTGATCCAGGCCAAGGCGAATCCGGCGCAGGTTGCGCGGGTTGGCTGGATTGGTTTGCCGATCTTCGCGCTCGTGCTGTGGCTGAGTATCCGCTCGTATGGGCTGCTGGGTGCGGGCGTGGCGGTGGTCGCGAAAGCTTTCTTCGACTATGCAGCGTTCCTTTATTTCTCGAAGCTCAAGCCGCGGCCGATCCTGCGCAACATGGCCGGACATCTGGTTTTCCTGGTGATTGCCACGGTGTGCGCCGACTCCATGGATTCGCTCAGCGGCATGGCCGCGATTGCCCTCGCGCTGCTTGCCGGCAACCTCGCATGGTCGTTCTGCGAATCGAGCGAACTGCGCGAGGTCGCCGCACGCGTCAGGCAAAGATTGCTGCCTAGCGCCGGGTAAGGATGCATAAAGCGTCTTGAAAGGCAGATTGACCCAATAGCGTGCGGGCGTTCGCGCGCGCACACAACAAATTGGATTTGCCTGCTTAAATAGCGCATCAATCGATGCGTGTGTTTCACGCGTCCGCACCTGTCAGACGCGTTCGGCCCTCAACTAGCTTCAACGCTTCAGGAGTCACCGTGGACGTGTCCCACAATCCGCTTACCCGCGCTGCCAAGACGGGCGTCGCGAGTGTTCGCGTGCAGCCGGTCATTCTCGCCGGCGGGTCCGGCACGCGTCTCTGGCCGCTGTCGCGGCAGCAGTTCCCCAAACAACTCATCGAACTCATGGGCTCGGAGTCGCTGCTTGAAGCGACGCTGCGCCGTCTCGACGGACTCGATTCCGCGACGCATGGCCACGACGCCGTGCACTTCGCCACCGCCGATGAACTCATCGTGGTCTGCGGCACGGAACACAAATTGCTGACAGCCCAGCAGATCGAGCGTAACGGACGTCGTGCGCGCATCGTGCTGGAACCGTGCGCCCGTAACACTGCACCCGCGCTTACGCTTGCAGCGTTGGCGGCACTGGCTGCCGCACCCGGCGACGATCCCGTGATGGTGGCCATGCCTGCCGATCACGCCGTGTCCGACCTCGACGCCTTCCGGCGCACGGTCGCGAAGGCGATCGAACATGCCGTGAGCGGCGCGCTTGTCACGCTCGGCATCGTGCCGGACAAGATTGAGACGGGATACGGCTACATCAAGGCCGGTGCGGCGCTGGGGCCTGCCGGCGACGGCGTGCCTCAAGCGCGCGTGCTTGAACGTTTCGTTGAAAAGCCGCGCCGGGAAATTGCGGAGCAGTATCTGGCGTCCGGCGAATACTGGTGGAACAGCGGCATTTTCGTGTGCCGCGCGTCTGTGTGGCTTGCGGCTATCGAGCTCTTCCAGCCGGCCATTCACGCCGCCTGCCTGATCGCATTCGACCGCGGACTGCATCAGGACGGCTTCACGCAACTCGATGTCGATGCATTCGAATCGTGCCCATCCGATTCCATCGATTTCGCGGTCATGGAGCGCATTGCGCACGAGCCCCGTTTTCCGGGCGTCGTGGTACCGCTCGCAGCAGGCTGGTCCGACGTCGGCGCATGGGACGCTGTATGGGACATGTCGAACAAGGACGAAGATGGCAACGTCGCACGCGGTCGCGTGATCTTCGAAGGCTCAGCGGACAGCTTCGCGCATTCAGACGGACGGCTGGTGGCGTGCGTTGGCGTGAACGGCGTAGTGGTCGTTGAAACCGCCGATGCGATCCTGGTGGCGTCGAAGGACCGCGTGCAGGAAGTGAAGGCGATGGTCGGCCGCCTGAAGGCCGCCAAGGGCGCTGAGGCGCACGATCATCGCAAGGTCCAACGTCCCTGGGGTTTCTACGATTCCATCGATCACGGTGAGCGTTTTCAGGTAAAGCGTATTGTGGTGAAGCCGGGCGCGCGGCTCTCGTTGCAGATGCATCATCATCGCGCGGAACACTGGATCGTCGTGCGTGGCACTGCGCTCGTCACCCGCGGGGAAGAAACCTTCCTGGTGAGCGAAAACCAGTCCACGTTCATTCCGCTCGGTACGAAGCACAGGCTCGAAAACCCCGGTAAAACGCCGCTCGAAATGATCGAGGTGCAATCGGGGACGTATCTGGGCGAGGACGACATCGTGCGTTTCGACGACCAGTACGGACGCGTGACCGAAAAGAAGACACCGGGCTGAAAGTCCAGGCAGGCAGGGGACGCACCGCGCAGTGCATTGGGCAGTAGACAGGAAATCACGAAGCATTTAAATCACAAGCATCACGAAGTACTTAATACAGCGGTTGCCGAAGCAGCACCGTGAGACGGCAAAGGGATAACCCTTGAGAGGGACATTCCGACTGGCGTCCACGGTATTGAACACGCAATTTATCGTGCACGGTGCAGTGCCGCAGATTGATCCGATCGATCAGTGGCGCTCACTGAGCCTTCTGGTGAGCTTGGGGAAGCACGCCGGATGCGCAGGGACACAATGTAAGGCGCAAGGGGAGAGGGGTGATGGACGAAAATAAAGAGCGATCACTTGTGGCTAAGGTGATGGACGGGCTCGTATCGGGCATCGTCGAACAGAAGTACGGCGCGATCCTGCCACCGCAGGACGTCTTGTCGAAGGAGTTCGACGTGAGTCGGACCGTGATGCGCGAGGCCTTGAGCATGCTGCTCGCGCGTCACATGCTGGACGTGCGCCCGAAGACGGGCACGCGGATCCGGCCGATGAGCGACTGGCGGCTGATCGACGAGGACGTGGTGAGCTGGCGCTTTCGGGCGACGCCGGATCAGGCGTTCCTGCGCGACGTGATCGAGTTTCGGATGCTGATCGAGCCGCGTGCGGCCGCGCTGGCGGCAACTCGCGCAACGCCCGACGAAGTGGCCGGGATTCGCGACGCGTTCGACGCGCTTGCGTCGCTCAACGGCAGCGAGCCCGAGTATCAGGCCGCCGATGTCGCGCTGCATACGCGCATTGTCGCCGCAAGCGGCAACCAGTTCTTCCAGCAGATGACGGCTATCGTGCGGGGTGCGCTGGTGACGGTCTATCCGATCGTGGCGGGCATTGCGACCATGCGTGACGCGACGCTCGACGCGCAGCGCCACGTGGTGGAAGCGATCGAGGCACACGACGCGGGTGCAGCCGAGCGCGCGATGAGCACGCTGATCAATGTCACCGCGGAGGAAGTCGGGCGGGCCTTTTCGCTCGAACGCCGCGAGGACAATTCGTCACCGCCGATCGGGGCGTCGGAATCGGCCGGCGCCTGACACGCACTCGAAGCTTCGCGTCCGGGACGGTTCCGGCGTGGCGAAGCTGGCCCGAGGTTTCTGGTCACGTTCAACGTGGCCGGGCGCGCCGAGCGCCCTATTCGGGTTCCTCCCTACGCAAACGTTACACTTCACCTTCCTGCCTGATTTCGACGCCTGATGGTTTTTGCGCCGGATGTCGATCTCCCGTCTGTCTCCCTTGAGTTTTATGACAAAACCGCGAAGCGCTGTGCGTGATCGTTCATTCATCGTTCAGGCTTCACGGCGACCGCTCCCGTAGTGGACAATGTGCCCATTCGCCGGCCATGGCCGACTATTCACTATCAAGCAGGGAGCGGGACAGATGAACGCACAGAGCACGATCCGTTGGGGCATCGTCGGCGCGGGGAAGATTGCGCACAGGTTCGCCGAAGGGCTTGCCTTTGTGCCGGGCGCGACGCTGAGCGGCGTCTGGTCGCGGCGGCCCGAGCCGGCGTCAGCCTTCGCCACGCAGTTTCATACCCGGGCGTATGAAAGCTTCGATGCATTGCTCGACAACATCGACGCGCTCTATATCGCGACCATGCAGGACAGCCATCCGGGGTACGCGCTGCGTGCTTTCGAAGCCGGCCGTGCCGTGCTCTGCGAGAAACCGGCGGCCGTCAACGCGCGTGCGTTGCAGGAGATGATCGACGCGGCGCGCTCGTCGAAGCTGCTGTTCATGGAAGCGATGAAACCGCCTTTCTATCCGCTCTACCGGCAGTTGCGCGATCATCTCGCGGCTGATCCTATTGGTGAAATCGGCCTGGTGCGCGCCGGGTGTTCCATCGCGAACGTGCCACTGTCGCACCCCTCGTACTCGATGGAAATGGGGGGCGGCGCGTTGCTCGATATCGGCATTTACGAGGCGTTTCTTGCGGTGGACTGGCTCGGTGAGCCGCTCGAAGTGCAGACCTTTGGAAGGATCGGCCAGACGGGCGTGGACACCTTCGCGAGCCTGAATGTGCGGCATGAGCGCGGTGTCGCGCAGTTGTTCTGTGGTTTGGATCTGCAGGGCAAGGGCGATGCCTTGCTCGCCGCGACCGGCGGCACGGTGACGATCCACGAGAACTGGTGGAACCCCGAGCGTGCGACCGTTCGCTATCTGGATGGCCGCACCGTAGAGCTGGACGCGCCATTCGAGGGCGGTGGGTTGAACTACGAGACTGCGCACTTTTGCGAGTTGCTGCGCGACGGCGTCATTGAGAGTCCGATCATGCGGCATGCAGTATCCATGCAGATGATTTCCATCATGGATGCCGCACGCCGCGATCTCGGCGTGCGTTTCCCTTTCGAAACCGAATAAGCGCGGGATGGCCGGCTCGGCTGGCCTGCTTAAGCGTCATTTCAGGTTTTGACGTTAAGCTACGTCGTCCTCATACGCCGGCATCCTCCACCATGCGACTGTTACCTCGACTCTGGCGCGAATATCGGAGCCTGATCGCGTTTCTGGTGTTGATGGCGCTGTTCCGCAGTGCCATCGCTGACTGGAATGTAGTGCCTAGCGGTTCCATGTTGCCGACCATTCGCGAGGGCGACCGGATCGTCGTCGACAAGATGGCGTACGACCTGCGTATTCCGTTCACGCACGTGGCGATTGCTCATCTGCATGATCCGCAGCGCGGGGATATCGTGACTGTGGATTCATCGGCGGCGCATGAGCTGATCGTGAAGCGGCTGATCGGGCTTCCGGGCGATGTGGTAGCCATGCGCGACAACGTGTTGTATATCGATGGCAAGCGGGCGGATTATCAACCCGTCGACATAACGGGCGTTGCGGGTGATGCGTCTTCGCCCGGTGAGTATCTGGACGAGAAGCTCGGGCATGTTTCGCACATGGTGCGGTTGTCGGTGCTGGCGCCGAGTCCGCGGCGCTCGTTTGGGCCGGTGACGGTGCCCAAGGGCGAGTATCTGATGCTCGGCGATAACCGCGACGACAGCGCGGACTCGCGGTACTTTGGTTTTTTCCCACGCAGTGAATTGATGGGAAGGGCTACACGGGTAGCGTATTCGCTGGATCCGGCCCGGCATCATTTCCCGCGGATGGATAGGTTCGGAGCGAGGTTGGATGGAAGCCAAGGCTAAGAGGTGGAGCGTTCACTCGCCCCGTTCACCGGTGCGAGCGAACATCGTTTCTTAATGCCGCCCCGGCAACGCCAACCTCCGCTCAAACAGCCGCTGCACAAACTCAAGCACACTACACAGCACCCAATAGACCACCGCCGCCGCAAGATACAACGGCAATGGCTGATACGTCGCCGCGATCACTTCCTGCGCACTCCGTAGCAATTCCGTCACGGTGATCACGGACACCAGCGACGTATCCTTGATCAAGCTGATCAGGCTATTCGAAAGACTTGGCACAGCAATGCGCAATGCCTGCGGACCGATCACATACCGCAGCGTCTGCATCCTCGATAAGCCCAGGCTATAAGCCGCAAGCCACTGTCCGCTCTGTATACCGAGAATCGCGCCCCGCATGCTCTCCGACAAATACGCCGCCACATTCGCCGACAAAGCGATCACTCCCGCCGGCGTCGGATCGAGTGAAATACCCAGACTCGGCAGCCCGTAATAGATCACGAAGATCTGCACAAGCAGTGGCGTGCCGCGCATGATGCTCACATAAGCACGACCGATACCGACCAGCACGGGGCTTCGGCTGATGCCCATCGTCGCGAGTATCACGCCCGCGATCAGGCCGAAGAACATCGAATAGACCGCGAACTTGATCGTCAGGACAGCGCCTTGTGCAAGGGCCGGTACGGATTGAACGAGCAGGGATGTCGTGGACATGAAGGAATAAAGTAGGCTTAACGTACGAGGCGGGCATCAAATGCAAAGGGCGGCATCCCTAAGACGCCGCCCCGATGCCGAACGCGTGAGGGTCCGGTTTTATTTGGCAGGCTTCGTCACGTCGATACCGAACCACTTGTCCGAGATCTTCGTGAACGTACCATCGGCTTCGAGCTGGGTCATCGCGTCGTCAATGGCTTTCTGGAACTTCGGATTGCCCTTCTTGAACGGAATCCCCGACGGATTGCCCGGGCCCACATTCGCGCCCGTGCGCAACGGCAACTGCGAATTCTTCATCAGGTACGCAAGCATCAGCCGGTCGTTCAATGCAGCGTCCAGACGGTTCGACGCCAGATCGCGCAAATACTCAGGCGCGCCCGGATACGTCTTGACATCGATACCCGGCACGGCCTTCGCCATGTCCATGTAGTTCGTGCCCAGACCCACGCCAAGCTTCTTGCCCTTCAGGTCTTCAAGCGTCTTGAAGTCCCGCGTGTCGTCCTTGCGCTGAATCAGTTGCGCATTCGAATACGTGTAGGCCGGCGAGAAATCGAGCGTTTGCTTGCGGGCATCGGTAATGCCGACTTGATTCACGATCACATCGAACTTGTCAGCCTGCAAGCCCGCAATGATCCCGCTCCATTCGGTAGTCACGAACTCAGGCTTCACGCCGAGCTTCGCTGCAACCGCCTTCGCGATATCCACGTCGAAGCCGACGAGTTCACCTTGCGGCGTCTTCGAGTTGAACGGGGGAAACGTACCTTCCAGGCCAATGCGCAATGTACCGCGTTGCTTGACCGAATCCAGCAGGTCTTCGGCGTGAGCGACAGCCGAGAGCGATGCGCCGATCAGGCCTGCCACGAGCACTTTTTTGAAGAGAGACAGTTTCATGAGTTCTTTGCCTTTTTTCCGGGTTGTTATCAGTGATCTGAAGTGCGGCGATGATAGCTAAAACGCAATGCTGTCTTCAGATCGTTTGCTCATGTGGATATGAGGTTACGTAGTTTCATGCNGCGGTGCTTGCTGCATTGGTACTGGCCAGCGCTTCGACNCATTCCGTCACGAGCGCCGGGCCGCGATAAATCAGGCCGGTGTAGATTTGCACGAGCGACGCGCCCGCTGCGAGCTTTTCACGCGCGTCGTTACCCGACATGATGCCGCCAACACCGATGATCGGCACGTCGTTGCCCAGCTCCGCGCGCAACTTGCGGATCACCGCATTCGACGCCTCAAACACCGGCTTGCCCGACAGGCCGCCGGCTTCATCGCCGTGTTTCATCCCGGTCACGGCCGTGCGCGAGAGCGTGGTGTTGGTCGCGATCACGCCGTCTATTTTATGGCGCAGCAAGGTCGCGGCAATCTCCTTGATCTGCTCATCGTCGAGGTCGGGGGCGATCTTGAGCGCGAGCGGCACGAGCTTGCCGTGCATATCGGAGAGACGTTGTTGTTTGTCCTTCAGCGCACCGAGCAGGGCGTCGAGCTCACCGGCGCCTTGCAACTGGCGCAGATTTTTCGTATTCGGCGACGAGATATTGATGGTCACGTAGCTCGCGAACGGGTACACGCGCTCGAGGCAGTACAAATAATCTTCAGCGGCGCGTTCGATGGGCGTATCGGCATTCTTGCCAATATTCAGCCCCAGGATGCCGCGATAGCGCGCAGCCTGCACATTCTCGACGAACTGGTCGACGCCGTGGTTGTTGAAGCCGAGCCGGTTGATCAGCGCCTGCGCCTCGGGTAGCCGAAACATGCGCGGGCGCGGGTTGCCGGGCTGCGCGCGCGGCGTGACCGTCCCCACTTCGATGAAACCAAACCCGAGCGACGCCAATCCGTCGATGCACGCACCGTCTTTGTCCAGCCCCGCCGCAAGTCCGACCGGGTTGCGAAAACTCAGGCCCATGACGGTACGCGGCGAATCGGGGGCGCGCTCGGCGAGCATGCCGGCGAGACCGGTACGGCCGGCGGCGCCAAGCATACGCAGCGTCAGGTGATGGGCATCTTCCGCATCCATGCGAAAAAGTTGCGCGCGGGCGAGCGGGTAGAGGGAGCTGAACACGAGGGAAGGCCGGGGCGGCGTAAATTGAGACGCGCCATTTTAACGGCTTTAACGCCGACGGCCGAAAAGCTGTGACACAGGTGTGAAAGCGGCGCCGAAACAGCCAGCCGCATCTTCAGCGCCGCAGCTTGTCCGCTGGCATCTTTCCAGGCATGGGAGGCGTTCCGGCGGAGTGCATCGTGGCGGGATCGAGCAGAGCCCATCGACCGTCGATCAAGCCTTCCAGCGGCCGGAAATTGGCCTTGTACGCCATTTTGTCGCTCTCACGAATCCAGTAGCCGAGATAGACATGAGGCAGATCCAGGCTTCGTGCCTGTTCGATCTGCCACAGGATGTTGTAGGTGCCGAAGCTGGTGTGCGGCAGGCCGGGTTCGAAGAACGTGTAGACCGACGAAAGGCCGTCACCGAGGATGTCGATCATGCTGATCATGCGCAACGTGCCCGGCGCGGGGGGATCGTCTGTGAGATTTCCCCCAAGAAGGACACCGGGGTCACCCGGAGTACCTGCGCGCACGGGTTCGCGGAATTCCACCAGGCGCGAGTTGATCCGGCTTTGCAGCAAGAATTGCTCGTACTGGTCGCGGCTGTCGCGATCCATGCCGCCGCCCGCGTGCCGCGCCGACTGATAGCGCATATAGAGCGCGTAGTGTTCTTCGTCGTAGTGAAGCGGCGCAACGCTCGCCACCAGGTCGCCATGCTGTTTCCAGACGCGCCGCTGGGTACGGTTCGGCATGAAGCGGTCGATAGGTACGCGCACCGGCACGCACGCGCGGCAGCCGTCGCAATACGGGCGGTAAGTGAACACCCCGGAGCGCCGGAAACCCGCTTTGACGAGTTCGGTGTAGACGTCGGAGTTGATCAGGTGACTGGGAGTCGCCACCTGCGAGCGCGCGATGCGCCCGTCCAGATAGCTACAGGGATACGGCGCCGTTGCATAAAATTGCAGCGCCGAAAGCGGTGAAAGCGGCAGCTCATTGGGGTGAGTCACGTTGGCAGCTCTCGTTCTAAACGTCTATCTTGCTTGCCACCCCAACCGTGCCGCGGCGGTTCGATGCAGGGCGGAAAGCCTCGGTCGTATCGCTATATTGCCTGCTAAACATCACGTTCGATTGTGTTCAATGGTGCTAGATGTGTTCACGAATCTCAAAGGGCGAATCGCGGTTTGCCAGTCACCGCTTAATGTACATTGCGGCACATCGCGCGATGCATCGGCTGGCGTTCCGGGCGCTACCGCGGCTTCGTTCATGTTGACGGAAGCACGCGTGGCTGGAGCGTCTCAAGCAGCGCGTACTTGTCGAACTGCCAGGGTATTGGTGGCTCACCAACCGCCCCGCGCAGATGTCTCACAAATACCTTGCGGGGAATCTCGCGCCCGCCTAGCGACGCCAGATGCGACGTATTCTGCTGGCAGTCTATCATCTCTATTTTATGGTGGCGCAAGTGTCCGATGAGCGCCGCGAGCGCTATTTTCGAGGCATCGGTGCGATGCGCGAACATCGATTCGCCGAAAAACATGCGCCCGAACGACACGCCGTAAAGACCGCCCACGCGCTTGCCCTCGAACCACGTTTCAATGCTGTGCGCCCGGCCCTCGCGATGCAGCGACGAATACGCTTCCACGATATCCGCCGTGATCCACGTGCCGCGCTGACCTTCGCGCGGCGTCTGGGCGCAGGCACGCATCACGCCAGCGAAATCGTGGTCCACGCGGATTTCCCACGTTGGCTCGCGCAACACGCGCCGCAACGTTTTACGCAGCGAATCGGAGACTTTGAATTCGTCGGGAATCAGCACCATGCGCGGATCGGGACTCCACCAGAGCACCGGCTGGCCGTCGGAATACCACGGGAAAATGCCGTGCTGATACGCATCCACGAGACGGCTGCTCTGCAATTCGGCGCTGGCCGCGAGTAATCCCGGCGCGCCGCTCGCCTCGCCGAGCGCGCGCTCGACAGGAGGGAACGGATCGTCGGAGGCGAGCCATGGAACCATGATTCTCGGGGGCGCTCAGCCTTCGCGCAGTGAGCGGAAGATGTCGCCGGTATGCAGCGCGTAGTTGCCGGCGGCGCGGTCGGCGAAAAAGAAGCGCAGCGTCTGCGCGACCGTCGGGAAGGCGATTTCGTCCCAGGGGATGTCGCTCTCGTCGAAGAGCTTCACTTCGAGGCTTTCCTCGCCTGCGTCGATGTCGAGATCCAGCAGCCGCGCCAGGTAGAAAAGGTGCACCTGATGCACGTGCGGCACATTCAGCAGCGTGAACAGGCTCTGGATTTCGACGCGCGCGCCGGCTTCCTCGAGCGTCTCGCGCGCGGCACCTTCGCTGGTGGTTTCGTCCATCTCCATGAAACCCGCGGGCAAGGTCCAGTAGCCGTAGCGCGGTTCGATCGCGCGCCGGCACAGCAGCACCTTGTCGTCCCAGACGGGCACGGTCCCGACCACGTTGCGCGGATTCTGATAGTGCACCGTGCCGCAATTACCGCAAACGTAGCGTGGGCGGTTGTCGCCAGGCGGAATGCTCAGGCCGACCTCGTGGCCGCAGACGGAACAGAATTTCATAGAGGAGAAGTCGGAAAGTGTCGTGCGAGTGTATCACCGAGCCCGGCCCGCGCGGCAGCGCGGGCGCCAGGCGAAAAAGGGGTCGCGAAGCACGGGGGCGGGATGGTCCATCACTTGTCCTGATGACCGATGAGCCGGGATCGGGTGCGGGCAGCCGACCGGTTGACGCTCGCTTCTCGCTACAATAAGTGCTTCGGGTGGCGACCCTTTCAGCGCTACCCATTTCACGGTCAACCCACATTCCCCGACGATGTCCACCACGCCCGCCGCTTCACGCCCGCCGATGTTGTCCACCGCCGACGCACTCGCCACCTTGCTGGCGGCAGCGCGCCGGGTGGACGGCGTTGAAACCGTCGATTCCTTCGACACACTCGGGCGCGTGCTGGCTACAGCGGTCGTGTCGCCGCTCGACGTCCCACCCATGCGCACCAGCTCCATGGACGGCTACGCAGTGCGGGCCGCGGAGCTGGCGGGAGCGTCGCAGGCGCGCGGCGTGACACTGCCCGTGTCGCAACGCGTGCCGGCCGGCCAGACGGCCGAGCCGCTCGCCGCTGGCACGGTGGCGCGCATCTTCACCGGAGCAACTGTGCCGCCGGGTGCGGACGCCATCGTGATGCAGGAGATGGTTCGTCTCGACGACGCCGGCGCGGCGTTCACGCAAGCGCCGGCGGAAGGCGAATGGATCACGCAGCAAGGTGCCGATATCCGTCGCGGCTCCGTGATTCTGCCTGCCGGCACGCGGCTAACGCCGCAGGCGTTGGGGCTGGCGGCGTCGGTGGGAAGCGCTGCGCTTGAAGTCGTGCGCAAGGTGCGCGTGGCGGTGTTTTTTACCGGTGACGAACTCACCATGCCCGGCGAGCCGTTGCGTTCCGGTGCGATCTACAACTCGAATCGTTTCACGCTGCGTGCGTTGCTCGCGAAGCTAGGTTGCGACGTGACGGACTTCGGTATCGTGGCCGACCGGCTGGACGCAACCCGCGAAATGTTGCGGCGGGCAGCGCGCGATCACGACCTGATCCTCACGTGCGGCGGGGTATCGGTGGGCGAGGAAGATCATGTGAAACCCGCGGTGGAAGCCGAGGGGCGGATTTCCATGTGGCAGATCGCGATGAAACCCGGTAAGCCGCTCGCGTTTGGCGCGGTGCGGCGTGAGGCGGCGGCTCAAAATGGTGAAGAGGCGTTTTTTATTGGCTTGCCGGGTAATCCGGTGTCCAGCTTCTGCACGTTTTTGCTCTTCGTGCGCCCCTTTATCCTGCGGCTGGCGGGCGTCGAGGCGGTCGAGCCGCGCGTGTATTCAATGCGCGCCGATTTCACCCAGAAAAAAGGCGACCGCCGCAACGAATTTCTGCGCGCCCGCGTGAACGACGCCGGTGGTCTGGAGGTGTTCGGGAATCAAAGCTCGGCGGTGTTGACATCGACGGTCTGGGGCGACGGACTGATCGATAACCCGCCGAATCACGCCATCCAGGCCGGCGAGACCGTGCGTTTCATTCCGTTTTCAGAACTGATGCGTTGAAGGCAATCATGAAAGTCGAATTGAGGTTTTTTGCGGGCGTGCGTGAAGCGCTCGGCGTGGCGAACGAGAGCGTGGAGGTCCCGGACGGCGTGGCTAGCGTCGGCGACGTGCGGGCCTGGCTGCGTACGCGCGGCGGCGCGTGGGCGGAAACGCTCGCCGAGGGCCGTTCGTTGCGAATGGCGTGCAACCACGAAATGACGGACCCGTCGCGACGCATCACGGATGGCTGTGAAGTCGCGTTTTTCCCGCCAGTCACGGGCGGCTGAGATGACCCGCGTACGCGTGCAGGAAGCTGATTTCGATATCAGCACGGAAGTTGCCGCGCTGCGCGCCGACAATCCCAAGGTCGGCGCCGTGGCGTGTTTTGTGGGCACGGTGCGTGATCTGAACGAAGGCAACACCGTCCAGGCGATGGAGCTGGAACACTATCCCGGCATGACCGAAAAGGCGCTGGAGGCGATCGCGGGTCAGGCGCGCGACCGCTGGCCGGGTTCCGACGTGCTGATCGTGCATCGCGTGGGGAAACTCTTGCCGCTCGATCAGATCGTGCTGGTGGCAACTACCGCCGTGCATCGGGGGGAGGCCTTCGAATCGTGCGCGTTCGTGATGGATTATCTGAAAACGCAGGCACCATTCTGGAAGAAGGAAAAGACGGAACACGGCGAGAAATGGGTCGATGCCCGCGAATCCGACGATGCCGCCCGGGCGCGATGGGATCCAGAGTCGAAGAAAGGGGCTGGGGCGTAAGCTACGGTCGGTCCGTTCGCCCGCACCGCATGTGTCTAGGATTCTTCGCTTTCAACACCTGACAGCTTGGCCGGAAACGGCTCGCCGCGGCTCCGGTCAGGTAACTCCGCCGAAG
>JGI12635J15846_10001655_pt1 | contig 19463 bp, 9 predicted proteins | sample BlaSpr_A8_OM2_M2_FD_15846 | JGI IMG/M metagenome (IMG submission 15846) | reverse complement strand
CCGAAAGGCTGCAAGGCCCGACACTCCGTCGGATGTCAGATCCACGGTATACCCTTCGGTCTGAAACAGGTGCTTGAGCACCTTGCGGACCGCACGATCATCCTCAATCACCAAAACTCGTTCCATCTTCCATTCCGCACTGGTTGAACCCATGGAGGCTGTCTCTCGGGCGCAGCATCCCCGTGAGGGCTCTACGTCGCTATCTCCAAGTGTGCCGGCGTTGTAGGACAAGATTTTACTCCTCTCATGGCGGGCTTACCGCTCAAATTCTTCAGCGGATCAAACCCACCAAAAAACTGCTGATTCATCTTGCTGTTTAGGCGCAAGGCCAACTCTATAGCCAGTCTTGCGCCCGGTTGAGTTGCGCGCCCAGGGCAGTACATCTCCGCTGTGCTCGTTGGATCTGCCGGATATAGAGGTCATCGAGGTATCGAGCCGCCGTTTCCAAGCATGCCGCAATTCCCTCAGCAACGAACACGCGCAGCGCCGGATTGATTCGCATACTTGGACCCAGGACGGCTTCGCTCCAATCCTTGGCAGGCTCCCCATCACGGACCAGGTAAAGACGGATGAATTCAAGTTCATTCGAATCAAATCCCAAGCGCACCAGCCCGGCATCGATTTGGGCCATTCGATGGTAAGCCATTATTTCGGTCGCGTAGAGCGACCCTACCAGGTTCCAGGGATTGCAATAGTAGCCATAATAAAACACCAGAATGCGATGGATTAAGCTCGTGAACGACTCAAGCGGCACGCACTCACCCACTCGGGCCCTTACCGCAGCGATGAAGCGCCGCATGGATTGATCACGGGGAACAGGCGTCCGCTCATTGGCAATTTTATGAAGCATAGCAGCGCGCCCTTCGATGCAAATTTGCACTTGCAGAGCCCTTTGGTAGAGGGGTAGCAGGGCCGGAGCTGGCCAGTCTTCGAGCAGATACGAGGCAAATTCCTCTAGGCTAACTTCTTGTGCCAGATGGTCATACCAAGGATGGCGATGTGCCCGATGCTGCGCGATCGTGGCATGCCATGCAGCGTCGGGGGCCGACAGCAGACATTCCGCGAGAGCACCTGCCCGCGCGGCTTCGCTCGTCCAGAAACGACGTAACCCACGGTCGTCCCAATGGTCCAGTTTGGAGGACATGTGCTGCGCACATCTCAGCAGAAGCAGATGTTCGTTTAAGTGTTCCATGGTGATATCCCCTGGTCCTGGACAGGGACCATACAGGGTCTGGGGTAGGAGGTTGTCGCCAAGTTGTCTACGGTTTGTAAATAACCTGCAAACAATTGGGCCAAGGTTCGGTCGGTCCACGAACAGGCATAATCAGAAATGGGGTATACTTAGGGGCTTTGCTCTCGGTTAATAACATCTCTATGCGCTTCGGCGCCCGCGTCCTGTTCGACGACGTCACCACTACATTTATGACCGGGCGGCGTTACGCGATCACTGGGCCAAACGGCGCCGGCAAATCCACATTCATGAAGATTCTGACTGGTGAGATCGACCCGTCCAAAGGTTCGGTCACCAAGCCCAAGAAACTTGGCGTTCTGCGCCAGGATCAGTTCGCCTTCGATGCGTTTCGGGTGATCGACACGGTGATCATGGGCAATGCGGCGCTGTGGAAGGCCATGGAAGAACGAGACGCGCTGTACGAAAAGCCTCACGATTCGTTGACCGACGAAGACGGGATGCGCCTGGGGATGCTCGAAGGAATTGTTGGCGACGAAAACGGCTACACTGCGGAATCAGATGCCGCGGTTTTGCTTGACGGACTGGGCATAGAAGAATCTTTGCATGAGCGCAAAATGGGGGAATTGCAGGGCGGTCAGAAGGTTCGTGTGCTGCTCGCGCAAGCTTTGTTTGGCAGCCCGCCAGCATTGCTGCTCGATGAGCCTACCAACCACCTGGACCTCGATTCAGTGCACTGGCTGCAAGATTATCTTTGCGATTACGAAGGCGTGCTGATCGTGATTTCGCATGACCGCCATTTCCTGAACAGTGTCTGCACGTACACCGCAGATATCGACTATCAGACGATCATTATGTACACCGGCGGCTACGATGACATGGTTCTGGCTAAGATGCAGATTCGTTCACGCATTGAGAATGAGAATGCCCAGCGTGAAAAGAAAATTGCACAACTGAACGAATTCATTGCCCGATTTTCGGCTGGTACGCGTTCGGCGCAGGCCACCTCGCGACAAAAAGAAGTTGAGCGACTGCAAACTTCGGAGTTGCTGAGATCCAACATCCAGCGCCCCTATATTCGTTTTCAGATGAAACGAGCCTCAGGCCGCCATCCCCTGGAAATCAGGAGTGTGGCTAAGAATTACGGCGACTTAAAGGTGATCAAGCCATTTACGGCAAGCGTCGTGCGCGGTGAAAAGATAGCTTTCATTGGACGCAATGGCTCAGGTAAAACCACGCTGCTGAAGTCCCTGATACGCAATGCCACGGGATATATCGAGGATGCGGATAGACCCTTCACCATCGACAATGGCAGTGCGGTCTGGGGGCATGAAGTGGCGGTAGGTTACTTCGCGCAGGATCACACCGATTCCATCACCAAAGGCATGACGGCCATCGAATGGCTGAGCCAGTTCGATCCCGCGGCGTCACAACAGGAACTGCGCGGCGTGCTCGGTCAAATGCTTTTCAGCGGTGAAGATGCGTTGAAACCCACACGCGCACTTTCCGGCGGTGAGTCGGCGCGATTGATTTTTTGCAAGCTGATGTTGCAGAAGCCAAATTTTCTGGTGCTTGACGAGCCGACCAATCACCTGGACCTCGAATCCATCAACGCCCTCAATATTGCGCTGCAGAAGTACGATGGAACAGTTCTTTTAGTCACACACGACCACGACGTCATCGACGAAGTGGCGACGCGCATTTGGCATTTCGAGCAGGGCCACATCGAGGACTTCAAAGGTCCTTATGCGGATTTTTTGACTCACGCCCAGGAAAAAGTGGTGCAGGAAAAAGGGGCTTCCAATCAGAAGCGCCGTCTAACCTCGAAGTAATGTTTCGATACCTTCGATGCCACCCTTCGCGTCGAACGGCGGGCATCATCGTCAAATCAAACACAGCGCACGCGGGGGAAGCTTGGGGCCCCGCTTATTTAAGCCCAACCATGTCGCTTGGTTTGCCGCGGTGCCGGTTACCGCGGTGCAGGCAGGTTCATGCTCAGCAAAACCTCAATTCACACTGCCAGCGATGTGATGTTGGTCTCGTCGGATTCCAGGGGCACTCCGTCGCGAAGCGCGATCACCTTACCGGAATTGGCGGCAATGCGTTCTCCGGGCAGCAGAACCCCCACCAAGTTCAATGGATCCGCTGCGTGAATGCGAATGGTTTCGCCAGATGGTGCAAGGTTTGCTGTCGCGCGCAGCGACTCAACAGCCACGGGTAAACCAAATTGCTCACCCAGAAAGCCAGTGACAAAGCGACCGCCGCGAATTTCGCCGCGATCCTCGAGGCGTCGAAAGGTAATCAATAATTCCCGCCACCGCGGAACAATCGTCTCGCGCTCCACCATTTCGCGAAAGACCACGCCATACCTGCGAAGTAGCATCCAGCAGGTTGCCTCGACCATTGGCGAGCGGTCCAATACGTCGCCGGGATGAGTGTGAAGTAACGACCAGCGACCCACGCTGTGTCGCGGACGGGAGTGATTTCCGCGGCCTTGGCCGGCTCTGCGCTTTGGATCTATCAAGGCCCGAATGTTGTCGAAGCCATCTGCGGTTATCATTCCGGCGGTGACCAACTCCCACAACGCGGTCTCCACTTCGGTCTTGAGTTTCCCGGTGCCGCGAACAAGATCAGCAAAAAAGGATGCGCCCCTCTGCCGCAGAAACTGCAGGACATCGCCGGCAACCGCACTCAAGCCCGGCGGCTGAGGTGAGCTCTCGGAGTTGGCATGCTGCGAAATCATCCACTCCGCCTCCTCGCGGATGAAGAAGGCAATGGGAGCGACGCTGGTCGGGATGATGCGACGTCGAATGCTGTTTTGCTCCTCGCGCGTGGCGGGGTGAGGAGAAAGTCGCCCCCATCCCACCGCCCCGGTCAAACAGAGCTGGTCGAGAAAGTTGGGATCATAATCAGCGATTCGCCGCCCGAGAATTTGCCGCTCCCAACTATTGGCTTGCGCTTCAAAGCCCTGGAGTTGCTGAAGCACCTCGAGTGTGCCGCGCTCGCCGAGAACTTGCGTGCCGGGAGAGACGTGCTGCCATCGCAGCAGCCAGTGCATGAACTGCGCGGCGGTGAGGGGTTGAATTCGGCTCCGCAGCGTTTCGACCGTAAGCCGATGAATGCGGGCGAGCAGGCGCCGCTCACACCACTCGGTCTCCTCCCCAGGAGAATTAGCAAAGTGGCCGCGCAGCACCGCGCCGCTGCCTTCGAGACGCAAAACGATGGTTTCAAGTTCGGTCGCTTCAACTCCGAGAAAGCCGCTCAACCTCGAACCGGTTACTGGGCCGAGGTGGGCCATCCAGCCCTGGACATAGGCCAAGGCGGCGTCTTCGCGCGATGGCCGTGGCACGTTTATTTCTGGAAGCGCAGATTCGAAGCGCGCATCAGGAAAAAACGCCAGGAAAGCTGTGGCCTTCTCCGCGGCCACCCAATAGGTTCGATGCTCAACGGTGGCACGCCCGGCGCGATGAGCGGACTCCAGTTCGGCAAAATAATGTTTCCAGCTAGGAATGGATTGGCTCCAAGCAGGCGCAATCGCGCGCGCCGATCTGTCCCCGGAATCCTCGAGCGACGGTAGCGCCGCCAGGCTCGACTCTGGCAGAGCCAGCAAAGTCAACAGCGCATCGTGAAGTTCATTGGCATCGCGCACATCCGGGTACGCTTGCTTGCGCACTTCGGCGATCGCTGCCGGATCAAGCCTGCCAATTTCCGAAAGCACCGACTCGGGGAGCATACGGCGCATTTCGACGGCCCGCGCGCGACGTTCCTCAAGGGGAGCATCGTCGAGGTAGGCATAGGGATTGGCATTCAAAATTTCGTGTGAAAATTGCGATGGAACCGGGGTATCGACAGCAACGCATTGAATGCGGCCGGCGGCCATCGCATCGAGCACATCCTTGAGTCCGGCGACGTCCATGGCTTCGGTGAGCGCATCTTTCATTGTCTCGCGCACCAGAGGATGATCGGGAATGTGGATCTCGCCTTGAAGATTTTCCTGGCAGGCAATAGCGTCGGGGAAGACCGCGGCGAGGAGATCTTCGGAGCGCATGCGCTGGATTTGTGGGGGCACTTTTTTCCCGCCCATAAATCGCAGCAGCGCCAGTGCACGACCGGCTGTCCATCTCCAACGAGTGCCAAAAATCGGAGCGTCTAGCACCGCTTGCTCAAGAACCGATGTGACGGTTGCGGACTGCAAAAAGCGAAAAACGTCTTCGAGCGGGAAGCTATGCTGTTCGGCAAGCGAAATATTCAAGCCGTTATCGGTGGCGGCGGCCTGCAGTTCAAAATTAAAGGACCGGCAGAATCGTTTGCGCAGAGCCAATCCCCAAGCCTTATTAATTCGGCCGCCGAAAGGGGCGTGAATCACAAGCTGCATACCGCCGCTTTCGTCGAAGAAGCGTTCGGCGATGACCGTCTGCTGAGTGGGAACCGCACGCAAAACGGCCCGGCCGGCAACGATATATTCGGCGGCCTGCTCCGCACCTGACTGATCGAGTCCGCACTCGAGCTTAAGCCAATCCACAGCGCGTGAAAGTTCCGGTGTACTTCCTCGTACCCGACCCGGCAGGAGCCCTGCGGTGAGAGAACTGATCTGCTGGCGCAGATCGGCGACCTGCTCGGACAGCTCCGCGGTGCGTGCGGGTGCCTCGCCGAGCCAGAAAGGAACGTTTGGTGGAGCGCCTTTGGCGTCTTCGACAAGCACTTTTCCCTGATGCACGCGGCGGATTCGCCAGGAAGTGTTGCCAAGAAGAATGATGTCCCCGCGCAGACTTTCCACGGCAAAATCTTCATCCACGGTGCCGACAACGACCTGCTCGGGCTCCTGAAGCACCGTGTAGAGCGAATTGTCGGGGATGGCCCCGCCGCTGGTGATGGCCGCGAGGCGACTTCCGCGCCGCCCATGCAAGCGATGGTTTACCTGATCGCGATGCAGGTATGTGCCGTAACGACCCCGCCTCGCCGAGATCCCGTTCGACAGCATGGCAATGATTTCGTCGAAGTCCGCCGGCGCAAGATTTCGATAGGGATAGGCGCGACGCACAAGATTGAACAACTCGTCTTCCTGCCAATCCTCAGCCGCGCAAGCGGCGACGATCTGCTGCGAGAGAACGTCGAGTGGGCATTCAGGAATGTAAAGCTGGTCCAGAATGCCGTGACCGATCGCCCGAACCAGCGCCGCGCATTCCAGCAATTCGTCGCGCGTTGTGGCAAAAATACGGCCCTTGGGAATGGCCCCTCGCCAGTGACCCGAGCGGCCAATGCGCTGCAGAGCAACGGCGATCGAGCGTGGCGATCCAATCTGACAGACCAAGTCCACCGTACCAATGTCGATTCCCAATTCCAGAGACGCGGTGGCGACAAGCGCGCGAAGCTGGCCGGACTTGAGTTTTTCCTCCACCGCTAAACGCCGCAGCCGCGAAAGGCTGCCGTGGTGCGAAGCAACTGCATCGGGGCCCAGCAACCGAGCCAGATGATGTCCGACACGCTCGGCCAGGCGCCGGGTGTTGACGAAAATCAATGTGGAGCGATGTTGCTCGACCAATTCAGCGATGCGCTTATAAATGTCCTCCCACATTTCGTTGGAAGCGACCGGTCCAAGCTCGCTCGCGGGAACCTCAACGGCCAGGTCCAATTGACGCCACTGAGCAACTTCGACCATGTGTGGATCGGGCCGACCGTTTCCCACAAGGAAATGGCCCACCAGGCTTATCGGTTTCTGTGTTGCCGACAGGCCAATGCGCGTGGGGCTGTGCTTGGTAAGGGCTTCCAGTCGCTCGAGGGACAGAGCGAGATGCGCGCCGCGCTTGTCATCGGCAAGGGCATGGATTTCATCCACGATCACCGTTTTTACGGTGCGAAGAAGTTCGCGGCTTCTGCCCGCGGTCAACAAAATGTACAGGGATTCCGGAGTGGTCACCAAAATATGCGGAGGACGCTTGTGCATCGCGCGGCGCTCGTGCGCTAGAGTGTCGCCAGTGCGCACGGCGGTTCGAATCTCCGGCATCAGGAGACCATGCTGGCCGGCAAGCTGCAGGATTTCGCCGAGGGGTTGATCGAGATTTTTCTGAATATCGTTGCCCAGCGCTTTTAGAGGGGACACGTACAAGACTTCGGTCTGGTCTTGGAGCTGGCCGGCAAGCGCTTTGCGCACCAGCCGGTCGATACACGCGAGGAAGGCAGCAAGTGTCTTGCCCGATCCAGTGGGGGCACAAATGAGCGTGGCTTTTTCCGCGAGAATCGGCGGCCAGCCCAGTTCCTGGGGTTCGGTTGGCGTGCCAAATTTTTTGACAAACCACTCCCGAACAATGGGATGGGCCCATTCAAGGCCGGCGGGAGTGGGATGTAACAACTCAGAATGATTCACAGGCAACCTGAATGAAACGAAGATGCCCTGCGGACTTCTCTTCTAGTGTGCTTGAATTCAAAGACAGAAGCAAAATCGGCCAAGAAATAGGCGCAACGGGTTCAAAGCCATCTCTAATCCAGCTAAGAAATGACTCGCGAGATTTTCTTAAGATCGCCGATGAAGCGTTCCATTTCTTCATGTCGAGTTTTTTCATCGGGCGCGCGCAATATCGATGATGGATGCACGGTGGCCATGACGTAGCGCGCGAGCTTTGATTCAATGAATTCTCCGCGATGGAGCGTGACACGAAACTCTTTTCCGAGCAAGGCCTGCGCGGCTGTAGCTCCGAGGCAAACAATCACTTTAGGTTGAAGCTCGGCCAATTCAGCATCGAGCCATGGGCGGCAGGCGGCAATTTCCGTGGCATTGGGTTTTTTGTGGATGCGACGCTTTCCTCGCGGCTCCCACTTGAAATGTTTCACCGCATTGGTGACATACACTTTTTTATGGTCAATGCCCGCTTCGCGCAGAGCGGTGTCTAGTACTTTTCCTGCGGGTCCGACAAACGGCTTGCCCTCTAGGTCTTCCTGATTGCCGGGTTGCTCTCCCACGAACATAACTTTGGCCCCAGGCGAACCTTCGCCGAATACCGTTTGCGTTCCCAGCTTCCACAGATCGCAGGCTTTGCACGTTTTGGATGCCTTGCGCAGATCGGCGAGTGTGTCCTGCACAGCAAGCCATCGGTTTTCCGGTGCCGGGCGTTTGGGCATATGCCCTTAGATGCAGGGCAATGGCCTTAGACACCCAGGACGAATGGCTTCGGTGACGACGCGCTTGACAAACGCAGCAGCTTTGCGGAGAATCCATCAAGGCGAATAAAAAGCGAATATCAAAGGGAACTTCTTTAAGCTATGGCCACACTCGCTACCTTACGCTTGCAAGTTGAATTGGCGCTCGCTGGACGCGTTTCCACGCCCTTTCGGTATCGCCACGGCGAGGTCGTCGAGACGGTTTCCGCTGGCATCCCGGAGATTGATGTACTGGCCGGGGGCTTACCTCGCGGTGGTTTGACGGAAATTTGTGGGCCAGCTTGTTCGGGGCGAACTACTTTGCTGCTTTCGGCCTTGGCCTCAAGAACCGCGGATGCGGAGGTGTGCGCGGTGATTGATGGATGTGACGGATTCGATCCTTATTCTGCGGAAGCCGCCGGTGTTGATTTGAAAAGGATCCTGTGGGTTCGTTGCCAAAATCTCAATCAGGCATTACGCGCCACCGATCTTTTGATCAAAGGGGGAGGATTTGGTTTCATCGCGCTGGACCTAAGTGATATTGCACCGGCAACGTTGCGCCATGTTCCGCTCAACGCGTGGTTCCGCTTTCGGCGGGCGGTGGAACATACGCCAACGATTCTTGCGGTGCTGGAACAAGAATCGAATGCCAAGACGTGTGCGTCGTTGGTCTTGCAGCTGCGAACCGAGTCGGCCAGATGGTGCTCTACGCTTGCGACACACAACCCGAAAGTTTCCGAATATCCATTTGCGAGATTGCTCGATGGATTTGTGGTGCACGCTGAACTGTTGTGCTCGCGCATCCTGTTTTCCCCGGCCAGGCGTTTACCGGGGGCCCCTAAATTGACCGATGACCTGGCAAGCAAACGGGCTGCCGGGAGTAGTGCGCAATATTTTCAAACAAAAACCATAAGTCTTCAGACTGAGGGGGCTGCCGTCTTTAGGCGGCAGAGGCATGGTTGATAATCGGTACAGAGTCAATGCCGGTTCAGTCTTTTCGTTGAAGTACCGATAAGTCCTTCAAACCTTAACGTAGCGAACGTATCGCATGCGTGGTTTGAGAAGCCGCCTGCTTTAGCTGGCGGAGAAGTCACACCGATCGAGCCCAAATGCAAATGACCTTGATCACAGCAAGGGGGATTGTGCTGCGAGTAAAGGCGGATTTAACTTTTCATGGCTTTTGTTTCCATTTACGTTCCGGAATTTATGGTGCAAGCCGTGGTGCGCGCCGAGCCTCAGCTTCGCGATGCTGCGGTCGCGCTGGTGGAAGGAACACCTCCCCTGTGGAAAGTTGTTGCCGCAAACCAAGCGGCCTTGCGGATCGGAATCGAATTGGGTATGGCCAAATCGCAAGCCGCACACTTTTATGGTGTGCAGATTCGGCATCGTTTGCCAGGTCAAGAAACAGCGGCTCACGCAGCGATGCTCGAACTGGGATGGTGCGTTTCACCGCGTGTCGAAGATACAGCGCTCGATACGATCATCATTGATCTTGCGGGACTCAATTCCTTATTGGGATCTGAACAAGCAATTGCGAATGAGCTTTTACGGCGCGCCGCCGAGCTCGGCTTGCTCGCGCACATTGCTGTTTCTTCCAACATGAATGTAGCTGTTTATGCCGCGCGTGGTTTCGCGGGGATCACTCTAATTCCTGTAGGTGCAGAGTCGAACTGCATCGCGAGGCTTCCGCTGCAGGTGCTTTCCCCGGCTGCTGAAATTCTTGAACTTTTCGAGGCCTGGGGCGTGCGCACCTGCGGATCCTTAGCGGGTCTTCCGGTTCTGCAGCTTTCGGAACGCCTGGGACAAGAAGGGGTTCGACTGCATGAGCTGGCGCGAGGCACGAGCGTGCGTTCGATGGTGTTGGCGCAGCCATCTGTTTATTTCCAGGAAGAAATGGAACTCGAGGATGCGGTCGAAGAACTCGAGCCCCTGTCGTTTCTGTTGGGACGTTTGCTCGATCAATTGTGCAGGCGCTTGACGATGTGTTCTCTCGCGGCCAACGCGATCCGGCTGCAATGCGATTTAGAGCCTTTTTACGAAAACGCTTTGGTGCTTTCGACGCAGCAGTTACGCTCCAAGAGCGAATCCAAAACGTATGAAAAAACTCTGACGCTTCCTATGCCCATGCAGGATTCCAAAATGCTTTTGAAATTGCTTCGTCTGCAGTTGCAATCGGATCCGCCGAATGCGGCCATTCGAAAAATGATTCTTGCTGCCGATCCGGCTCCTCCGCGCGTGGTTCAAGAAGGACTATTCCTGCCGTCGGCACCGGATCCCGAGAAATTAGAGCTGACCATTGCCCGCCTTGCAAATGTGGTCGGGGATTCGAATATCGGTTCACCGCAATTGATGGACACCCATCGCCCGGGAGAATTCCGGATGACGCGATTTCTTGTTGCACGGGAGGCGCCACAGACACGGCCAAAGAACAATGTGTCACTCACAAAAACCGAGCAGCCGACCCCTACCGGAAATCTCTGCAAAACTGCCGCAGCCCTCCGAATCTTCAGGCCTTCTTTGGCGGCCAAGGTGGTGCTGCGCGAAGGCCGCCCGGTGCACATTTTGTTTCACGGTATGCGTGGCGATGTGGTGGTTGCTTCTGGGCCGTGGCGCACCTCGGGAGATTGGTGGCAAGACAAGAGTTGGCAGCAGGATGAGTGGGATCTAGAGATACGTTTCGCGGCCAATTCTTCTCAACAACTTGCTCAGGAGCAGCACAGCGCGAAGGCCATCGTGCAGAACGGTTTCTATCGCATCGTTTACGATTCGCTGCAGCGAAGGTGGTTCGTTCGAGGAATGTACGACTAATGTACATCGAGCTCCACGCGCGTTCCGCTTTCAGTTTTCTTGAAGGTGCTTCTTTACCCGAACAGTTAGCCGGCATTTGTGCCGAGCGCGAAATGCCGGCCATGGCACTCACCGATCGCGATGGAGTTTATGGGGCGCCGCGCTTTTACCTGGCGGCAAAGAAAATTCCTATTCGCGCGCACATTGGCGCCGAAGTCAAATCCTTAGCGGGTTGGCGCTACACCTTGCTTGCCGAAACGCAGACTGGCTATCAAAATCTTTGCCGCCTGATCACCCACATGAAATTGCAGGCCCGCAAGGGGGAAGGACATGTTACCAGCCAAGATGTGGCCGAAACATCAGCCGGACTGGTCTGCCTTACAGGAGGAGAAGAAGGGCCCCTGGCACAGGCACTGGCGCAAGGCGGAGTCGAAAGCGGTACGGAATGCGTTCGCCAACTCATAGAACTGTTTGGCGCACATAACGTGTATGTCGAAATGCAACGGCACTTCTGTCGCACTGAAGAAGCACGGAATGAAGCTGCTCTTGAGATCGCGCGAAAACTGCAGCTGCCTATCGTAGCTACCAATGGAGTCAGCCATGGGCAACCAGGGCAGCGGGAGTTACTGGATGTTTTCACCTGCATTCGCCATCATCGCACTCTGGCAACCGCCGGGCGTCTGCTTACCCGCAATGCGGAGCGCCATTTGAAGTCCCCAGCAGAAATGGAACGTTTGTTTTCCGATCTGCCCGAAGCCATTGCCAACACGGAAGTTCTTTCTTCACGTTTGAACTTCAGTTTGAACGACCTGGGATATCAGTTTCCAAAATATCCGGTCCCCAATGGCAAATCGCAAATACAGTTTCTGCGGGAACGCAGTCGCGAGGGCCTCGTTTTCCGCTACGGTTCGGAAAACGAGGCCGCCCGGCTGCAAATCGAACGCGAATTGGCCCTCATTGAGAAACTCGATCTGGCTGGTTATTTTCTGATCGTCTGGGACATAGTCCGTTTTTGCCGGACCAACAATATTCTTGTGCAAGGTCGTGGCTCCGCTGCGAATAGCGCTGTTTGTTACGCACTGGGTATCACCGCGGTCGATCCTGTGGGCATGGATCTTCTGTTCGAACGATTTCTTTCCGAACAGCGAGGCGAATGGCCGGATATTGATCTCGACCTCCCCAGCGGCGATCAACGCGAAAAGGCCATTCAATACGTGTACCAACGCTATGGAAAACTGGGTGCAGCGATGACTGCCAACGTCATAACGTATCGCGGACGTTCTGCAGCTCGTGAAATTGGTAAAGCTTTATCGTTTGACGCTGAAACGCTGGCACGCTTGGCCAGCCTGGTCGGAACATGGGAATATAAAGATCCCAGCGACACGCTGGACCGGCAATTTGGCGATGCCGGCCTTGATCTGCAGCATCCTCAGATCCGCAAATTTTTTGAGCTCTGCGTTAAAGTCCAGGATTTGCCGCGTCATCTTGGGCAACACTCCGGCGGAATGGTGGTTTGCCAGGGACAATTGGATTTAGTTGTGCCACTCGAGCCGGCCACGATGCCCGGTCGCGTTGTTGTCCAGTGGGACAAAGATGATTGTGCGGATATGGGAATGGTGAAAATTGATTTGCTGGGTCTTGGAATGATGGCCGTTTTGGAGGATTGCTTAAAACTGATTCGCGAGAACTATAACCAAGAAATTGATTTAGGGCGTTTGCCCGCTGGCGATCCTCGCGTCTATGCCGCTCTGCAAAAAGCCGACACGGTGGGCATGTTTCAAATTGAAAGCCGGGCGCAAATGTCCTGTTTGCCCCGCCTTCATCCCACGCGCTTCTACGACATTGTGGTGCAGATCGCGATTATCCGTCCCGGGCCTATTGTCGGAAAAATGGTGAATCCTTATTTGAAGCGGCGCCAGGGCCGCGAACCGGTGAACTGTCTTCATCCCGCGCTTGAGCCCGTGCTGGCACGAACTTTGGGTGTCCCCCTGTTTCAAGAGCAGTTGCTGAGAATGGCCATGATTGCCGCAGGATTCTCGGGAGGTGAAGCGGAGGAGTTGCGCCGGGCATTCGGCTTCAAGCGTTCTGAAAAACGTATGAAAGAAATTGAGAAAAAACTTCTGTCCGGAATGCACAAAAATGGAATCGATCCCGATGTTCAGGAGAAGATCGTTCAATCCATCGCTTCCTTTGCCTTATATGGATTCCCCGAATCGCATGCGGCGAGTTTTGCGCTTCTAGCCTATGCCAGCGCCTATTTGAAATGCCACTACCTGGCTGCTTTTACTGCGGCGATGCTCAATAACCAGCCCATGGGGTTCTATCAACCAGCAACTCTGGTAAAGGATGCACAACTGCACGGCTTGAAGGTTAAGCCCATTGACGTAACCTGCTCAGACTGGCTGTGCAAAGTCGAGAACTATAAAACAAATCGTGAGGAGCAAGTTGAAAACGATTTTAGCGTGCGGCTTGGCCTATGCTATGTAAAAGGTTTGCGTGCCGAAATGGGAGAAGAGATTGTTCGCCAACGCACCCTTGGCCCTTTTCTTTCTATTGAAGATTTGCAACTTCGCGTCCCCCTGATTCACAAGACCGAGCTGACTACGCTCGCGGCCATAGGTGCTTTGAATTTTATCGGAGGGCAGCGTGGTTTTCATCGTCGAGACGCCTTGTGGCAAATTGAGCGCGCTGCTCGTCATCCGGGACCCTTGCTCGAAAGCCTTGGATCATCAAAAGAGCGGGAAGGGAAATACGGTCCACGCGATGTACAGCCTGCCGAGACTTCTCCGTCAAGCGCAACGGAAAGCTCGCCCTTAGTACGCATGAGTATCGAAGAAAGATTGATTGCCGATTATCGCGGCACCGGAATGACCGTGGGTCCTCATCCCATGGCCTACCATCGCGCAGCAATGAAGCGGCAAGGCATTCGCACCGCCAGCCAATTGGGTGCGCTTCCCCATGGCAGCCACGTCCGCGTGGCCGGGTCGGTGATCGCCCGCCAGCGCCCCGGCACCGCAAAAGGTTTTGTTTTTCTCAGTTTAGAGGATGAAACCGGAATAGCCAACATCATCATTACACCGCAATTTTTCGAGCAACATCACTTGATTATTGTTTATCAGCAATTTCTGCTTGTGGAGGGGGAACTACAGCATCAAGACGGTGTCATTTCCGTCAAAACCAAAAGCATCGGCCCTCTATCGGTTACCCGGGCTGAAACGACTTCGCATGATTTTCACTAAACATCCAACCTTATGACCCATCCATGATGACTCGCTAAGAGCCCGACGCAGGAGAACAGCGGCGTTTGCCGCTGGACATCAATTTTTCTGCCGTGCCTTTGATGATTTCGCTTTTATCGCTTTGGCCTCGAGCGGCGGCTTCGAGACGGGCGACGGCTGCGATTCAATCGCTCCGGGCTGCCGGATCAGATTGCAGAAAACTTCCACCGCGTTGGGCAAAACGCGATCGCGCCGATAGACCAGCCCCAACTCGCGCCAGAGCTCTACGTCCGCAATGGGGATCAGCTTCACTTTTCCGGCCAGCACTTCATCCCGCGCGAAACCCGAACTTATGAGCGATACTCCAAGTCCCGCAGCGACGAAACATTTGATCATGCTGACGCTTGGCAATTCCATCGTAACCCGAAGACGAGACCGATACGGCTGAAAATACTTGTCCAGCAACTGGCGGGTAAAACCGGTTTTCGGAAAAATCAGCGGCTGCTCGGCAATCTCTTTGGTCTGCACGGTCTTATGCCGCGCCAAAGAGTTTTCCGGGCTGACCATCAGCATGACTCGGTCCCGAAATATGGAGTACACCTTCAGGCTCGGAGATTTTATAGGCAGCGTGACGACGCCCACATCGATGGTGCCGTCTTCCACCTTCTGTACTACTTTGTGGCTAAAATTTCTGTAAATGCTGATCTGCACCGCCGGATACAGCCGGTGATATTCCGCAAAAACATTGGGCAGCACATACAAACAAGTGGCCTCATTGGCTCCGATAGCCAGCGTGCCGCGAGGCGTGCTGGCCTGATCGGCAACCGCGCGCAACGATTCATTGCGCAGCGTCAAGAGTCGACCAGCGTACTCGAACAGAGTTTCTCCAGCCGTGGTTAGCCGAACAGCCTTTCCTGTGCGGTTAAAGAGTTTTTCTCCGTATTCTAATTCGAGTTGCCGGATCTGAGCGCTGACGGCGGGTTGTGAGCGGAAGAGCTTTTGACCGGCGCGAGAAAAACCGCCGAGTTTTGCCACCTCAAGAAATGTGATGAGCTGGTCAAAATCCATGACGATCTGCGGGACAGTATAGCAGATAGGCGGCGACGCGCACGCAAAGCAACACCCTTAGCTGGCGCTCTGTTCAGACAGAGGGGCAACTTCAGGCGGCAAAGCGTCCAGGAATCGGGACGGTGCGAGGTCGGTCTTATGCAAGCGCGCAAGCGTTGGGGACCACGTTTGATCAATAGCACATGGTAGATGCAACGGCTCTAGCCGCACGAGCGGCAACGGATAACGATCGTTGAGCAAATCCTCGGCTCGCGGGCTTCCTGTAAGATGAACATGCTCGCTAAGCACGCGACGCAACCATGACTCTTCTTCTTCCTCGATCGCGGCCGGGCGTACGAACTCCTTGTTATAGGTATGCTCGGACAGAGCTTCGCTAGCGATGTACGTGAGACCGCCGGTCATTCCCGAACCGAAGTTAATCCCCACCGAGCCGAGAATAATGACAACTCCAGCGGTCATGTATTCGCAGCCATGCTGACCGACACCTTCGACCACCGCCAACGCACCGCTGTTCCGTACGGCGAATCGCTCACCGGCGCGGCCAGCAATAAAGAGTTGGCCGCTAGTCGCTCCGTAAAGCACAGTATTACCAGCTAGGACGTCGCCCCTTCGGCAGGCCTCGGCACCGGCAGTGATCGCGATGGTGCCGCCGCTCAACCCTTTGCCGACATAATCGTTGGCCTCTCCGTGCAAGCGAAATTGCAAGCCGGAAATGAGGAATGCGCCAAAACTCTGACCGGCACTTCCCTGAAATTCGAAATCGGTGATCTTGTTGTGCTCGGTCACAGTATTCTTAAAGGCAGAATTTCCTGCGCGACGAAGCAGTTCGCCGCTCAAATGCGCGCCCACGCTCCGGTCTGAGTTACAAATCGTAAAGCTGCCGGAGCCGGGGAATGACTTGGCATGCGCAAGTTTTGTGCCCAGGTCGAGCTCGATCACAGAGCTCTCGCCTGGTAATTCCGCGATTCGCGTGGCCGGCAGAGTTTCCGGTTCCAGTAACTTTTTTAACGCGCGTGTGGCTTGCGCATCGCGCGGGCGCAACCGCTCCACAGAGCCGATAATTTCCTGCAGCGATCGTGCGCCCAGCGCGGCCAAGCGCTCGCGAACTTCTGCAGCAACGCCGCGAAAATAGGTCATCACCATTTCAGGATTTCCCGAGAAGCGCGCGCGCAAGGTTTCGTCCTGCGTGGCGATTCCCACCGGGCAGGTGTTTAGATGACATTGACGGGCCATGATGCAACCAATGGCCAGGAGCGCGGCGGTGCCAAAACCAAATTCCTGCGCGCCGAGCAATGCTGCTACAATCACGTCGCGTCCAGACTTGAATCCGCCGTCAACGCGAAGCTGCACGCGGCTGCGAAACCCCGTGCGAACCAGCGCGCGGTGCGCCTCGCGCAAGCCAACTTCCCACGGCAGCCCGGTATTCTTGATCGAGGTTAGCGGCGATGAACCGGTGCCGCCGTCAAAACCGCTGATGGTTATAACGTCTGCGCCAGCCTTGGCTACACCCGCGGCTATTACCCCCACCCCTGCTCCGGACACCAGCTTCACACCAATGCGCGCAAGGGGATTGACCGAGCGCAGGTCGTAAATCAGCTGCGCCAGGTCTTCGATGCTATAAATGTCGTGATGCGGCGGTGGCGAAATCAATCCCATTCCCGGCACCGCGTGACGCAGCCGCGCAATATAGGGAGTGACCTTCGTGGCCGGAAGCTGGCCACCCTCGCCCGGCTTCGACCCTTGCGCCATTTTGATTTCCAGTTCCGCAGCCTGCACCAGATACTCGGTAGTGACGCCGAATCGCGCCGAGGCTACCTGCTTGACCCGGTTGCCAGCCTCGGGCTGGGTGCGATAAAGTTCAGGATCCTCCCCGCCTTCACCGGTATTGCTCCGCGCACCCAGTCGATTCATGGCGATGGCGATCGTGCGATGGGCCTCGGGACCGAGGGAGCCGAGCGACATGGCTTGGGTGCTGAAGCGACGCAAAATGGCGCTGTCGTCCTCGACCTCTTCCACGGCAATCGGCGTGTTCGGCACGATTTCCAGTAGATCGCGCACTGCCGTCGGCTCGCGTTTGTCGGCGAGCTCGGCGTAGGCACGATAGTTTTCCGCGTCGGGCGTCTTGATGTAACGATGCATGCGCCGCACGAGCTCGGGTGAGGTCGAATGGCGTTCGCCACCTTGGCGGAAACGGTACAGGCCAGCATCCGGCAGAACAGCAACATCATCGGCAAAGGCGGCCGCGTGCCGTTGCAAGCTGTCTCCTAGCAGATCCCCAAGACTTTTTCCGCCGAGTACGTGCGTGGCGTCCGGGAAATACGCTGCGCAAACATCCGCATCTAATCCGATGATTTCAAACAGATAGCTATTCCGGTAACTCGAAATTGTAGAGATTCCCATCCGCGCCAGTACTTTGCGAAGCCCGGTCTCTACGGCCACGCGATATCTTGCTGTGCCGCCGTTTTGCAACCCCTCCGACAGTTCCAACGCCAGATAGGGGAAGACCGCGGTGGCGCCAGCGGCCACCAGTAAAGCGAGGTGATGGGTTTCGATCACTTGCCCTGTCTCGATGACCAGCGGAACGCCGTGGGCGTTGGCTCGAAGCATTTCTTTCCAGACCGCGCCGAGCGCCAGCAAGGCTGGCAGCGCCGCACGATTGGGGCTCACTCCGCGATCGCTCAGCACCAGCATCCCAGGTTTCGCGCGCGCTAGATCAAACGCCTCTTTGCGTACGCGTTTGAGCGCCCCGAGAGCCCCTTTCACGCCGCGGCACGCATCAAATGTCAAATCGATTCCGAATACAGGCTGTAGTACATCGTTCTCGAGCCTACTCATCTGGCCTTCATCAAGAAGTGGCGAGCCCAGCGACATCTCGGAACCGAGCGATACGTCGAGCGACATCACGTGTGCTTCACGGAGCGGATCGATCGGGGGATTGGTCACCTGCGCGAAGCGCTGCTTGCAGTAATCCCACAAGGGGCGCTGCGAGGAAGAAAGAAATGCGGGCGGCCCATCATCGCCCATGCTCCAGACCGCTTCTTTTCCCTCTAGGCCTAGTGGCTGAAACAAGAGCCGGAATTGATCCCCGCTCCACCCGAGAGCTCCGGCTACGCGCTTGACGTCGGGCGTTTGCTTCGCTGGGCCGTCTGTGGAAGGTTTCAGTCGCGGCGCGGCAGCCAACCCGCTGCCTTCGCCGGAAGCGCTCAACACTTCAAGAAGTTCATTCCCGCGAAAAATGGCGCCCGTGGCCGTGTCCACCATGAGCATTTCACCGGGGCCAAGGCGCTGCCGCTCGCAAATGCTCTTGCCCGCGAAGTCGGTCAGCCCTACCTCTGATCCGGCCACCAGCAAGCCGTCCGAGGTTAGGGTATAACGCAGCGGCCGCAAACCATTGCGATCCAGTTTGGCGCCGACCATCCTTCCATCGCTGAATACCAGTGCCGCCGGTCCATCCCAGGGCTCCTGCGCTCGTGCCAACCGGGCTAGATGCGCGCGCAATTGCGGGCTGATTTGGCTGTCTGATTCCCACGCAGGGGGAACCATCTGCAAAAGTACCGAAGCCGTGCTCTGACCTTGTTGCGACAAAATTTCAAATGCGTTGTCGAAATTGGCGGAATCACTTACGTGATCTTCCATGGCACTAAACCACTTTTGTACTCGGAATTTGCGGCGGATGTCCCGCTCGCGTGCCCGTAGCCACCGGCGATTAGCGCCGATGGTATTGATCTCGCCGTTGTGAGCCGTGAAACGAAACGGTTGCGCCAAATTCCACGTGGGTTGCGTGTTGGTGGAATAGCGCTGGTGAAAGACCGCAAAAGGACTGATAAATTCCGGGCTTGCTAGGTCCAAATAAAATGCAGGTAATTGGCGCGGTGCCAGCAGGCCCTTATAAACCACGGTACGTGAGGAAAGCGAGCACAAATAGGTTCCGGCCGGAGCAGTGGCTTCGATGCGCTTGCGCAAAAAGAAAAGCTGCCGCTCGAAGTTGGCGGTCTTAGTGGCGGGAGCAATGAAGCATTGGCGGACGATAGGAAGCGTAGCTACCGCACACGGCCCAAGAGCTCGGC
>JGI12635J15846_10001654_pt1 | contig 19497 bp, 27 predicted proteins | sample BlaSpr_A8_OM2_M2_FD_15846 | JGI IMG/M metagenome (IMG submission 15846) | reverse complement strand
ATTTCTATCCGACGTTACGGTCGCATAGCTCATAGCTTGAGCACACTATGACACCTTACCAACTCGTGGGGTTGTTCACCCGTCTGTTCGCAATTTGGCTTTTCATATCGGGTATTCAGATGATTGGAGCCGGGATGTCGCTTCGCGATTCAGTGGGAAACGGAGCGGGTGCTGCCTACGTGATATCAATTGTTCTTTGCGCCATTGCGTTGGTAGTTTGGCGCTATCCCTTAGCTATCGCTCGGAAACTCATCCCTGCCACTCCAGATGATATCTCTAACAGTATTTCTGCTGCCGAAACCGCAACCGTTGCATGCATTGTATTGGGCCTGTGGACGCTGGTCGGGCGGGCTTTTCCTGCACTACTCCGGGACTTGGAGATCATCGCGGTATATCGCGCAAACTATCAACCACTCCAAAGTCTGGCGGGTCGGGATCTTTCACGACTAATTGAGAGCGCTGTCGATGTGTTCGCGGCATTAATCTTAATCTTTAAGGCGCGATGGATCGCGGTATATCTCCTGCGAGCGAGCCCTACGGTGATCAAAGGCTAAGTGTTCTCTAACTGGCGGTTGGGACGAACGCCAGTCTAATACCTGCAAGCGGACGCAAGCGACGGGCGGCTTGGGGTCGCGACCCGCCTATGGACGCCGGTACTGTCCGCGTTTGGCAGCGGCCGGCCAACAGCGGAAGTAGAGCACAGTTAAATGCACGCCAGAAAGCGGCCATTCTCCGCACGCGCTAAGCTAGTGTCGTGAATGGACGAGCATCAGTTCCATGGAGGGTGGGTTGGTCAAAGCCCTATTCAAGTCATCGCTAATTGCGAGCGCGGTATTCGCATTAGCTTGGTTTCGCATACCTCCCACGGCGGCGATGATTGTCCGGAGCTTTCTTGGCTACGGCATTTTGATCACCATCTTTTCGATGGTGTTGGGGCTTCCGCTCGCGCGCCTTATCGAGCGACTAAAGATCGGTCGGTGGTGGTCCTATCTCGCATTCGCAGCGGCGACAGGAGCGTTACTAGGTGCAGTCCTCTCGTCACACCCGGGGTGCGCTGCCACTCCCATCCCCGGAAGCGGCGAACACGAAGACTGTGTCGAAAATCCCTTCGCTATAACGTTTTCGCCATGGACGAGATCGGAACCGGGATTCGCTGGAGAGAATCCCCCAATCCAGTGGAGTGATTATGCGGGCACGATCGCGTTCGGAGCCGTAATCGGCAGTGTCCTTGGAAGTTCCTTTTGGTTTTTCTATTCGCGCAGGAAGAAAGCTTGAAGAGCGTTTACCTCGGCCTCGAGGTGGCGCTCGCCGCCGTCGTCAATGGGTCGAGAGAACTCATTGGATGGAGGAGCGACGGAGTGACACCGTATTGAATAAAGGGAACGCGCCACCTTGGGAGGGAATCGGATGCGCCTGTATCACTTTCTGAAGGCCTGCTACGCCATTGATGACGTGGAGAAGAAACGTGTAAAGATCTCGTTGTGGATGGACGTGAATGATCCCTGGGAGCTAATGCCGTTCGACCTGTCGGACCCGCGAAATCTGCGTGCGCTGGAGGGGTTCAAGGCAAAAATGAGTAAGCAGTTTTCTTTCGTCTGCTTATGCAAGCACTGGCGCGGCCCGCTGATGTGGGCGCATTACGCGGAAAGGCATCGCGGAGTGGCGCTTGGGTTTGACGTGACAGAGGTTTTCTGTAACCCGATCAAGTATGTGCCCACGGTGTATCAGCTACCGACAACCGATCCGAGGAAAATGGGCACGCAGCTTTTGAATGATGGGAGGCGGGTGATCGACGCAATGCTCAACACGAAATTCGAGGGATGGAGCTACGAGGAAGAGGTGCGAGTGTTCGCCAATCAGGACGGCTCAAACACAGAGAATGGCATCGAGTTCTATCCCTTCTCCGCCGACTTCGCGCTGCGTGAAGTCATATTGGGCGAGAAGTGCCCGCTGTCGATCGCTCAGTTTCGTGCCTCGGTCCCAACCATGGACGCCTCGGTGAGCGTCATTCGGGCGCGCCGTGCCGTGCATGATTTCTGCCTTGAGGAAAATCCAGACCCCAGCTAGTCGCTATCACGCCCCTACAGCAATAGATATCAATCTTTGATGCCCCATTGCTGCCGGTCGTCGCAGGCAGGAGTGGGTCGGCACCGGCAGTTGGCCGTATTGGGCAAGCGCCGGCCAACACGAGGCACATTGGCAGTGCTGATATGGTTGGGTTGAACCTGTTATTCGCGATCTGCGCTAAACTAACACTGTTGATCGACGAAGCCAGCGGTGGCACAAGGAGTGCATGAATGTCATTGGTTGAATCGCCGCGCTACACGACGTTTCCGTCGCCTTACTGTTAGTCAGGTTCAACAGGCGACCATGGCACCTAGGACCAAGTTCTACATTCTTGCGAGTCTCGCTCTTGGCTTCGTTGATGGCGCAGTCGCACGCCTCCTGTACCCAGGACAAATGTTCGCTCCAAGCAGTTTTGCGATTTCGATGGCGGGCTTGTTTGTTATTTTTATGTGGTACCGCGCCGACTCGGACAATCGCACGTTTAGGCGCACGCCCTTACTGTCTCTCGGTGTCGTTGGTTTGCCTATTGTGGCGATTCCTTACTACTTGTTTCGGACGCGCGGCTTTCGGCATGGCGCGCTATCTACATTGGTCGTACTCCTCGTTGCGATAGGTTACAGCGCGATGGGCTACCTCGGGCAAATGGCCGTTCGGGCAATGCGAACCTAGGTTCGAGCGCGCGGTAGGCTATCTGTTCCGAAACTGATAGATAAACCGAGTTGGGCAATGATCATTTTCCTGCGTGTCATCGTTGGCTTTATTATCGACGTCGTTTGGCTGTTGGTGCCGCACCGTAGAAACAAGGCGGAATTTCCGCTCGTCTATGTGAGCTTAGACGGCTCCGTCCGCGAGCTTTCAGAAGGCGAGAAGGGATACGTGTCCCAAAAATTCATGGTTGGTGATGGCGCTCGTCCATGGATAAAGCCAACGTATCGCAGTGTGGATGGTTGGGGCAATTTATCGGGATACGTGGAGCGACGCCGATTGCCTTCGCGAATCGAAATTCATCCGGTAAATCCGAATTACGATATGGCAGTGAAGGATTTGAAGGTCGATGTTTTGGGAATCCAACGCGCCATGGGCGATTCCATGGTTAAAAACGCGGATGGCTCAGTGACATGCGCGCCGAATCCGAAAATATCGACGGCGGAGCGGATGGAACGTGGGCGAAGGTACCAAGCGGAACAACAGGCTCGACGGGAAGCTTTAGCAAAAATGCCAGAATGAGGAGTCCGCCGGACTCGTCGGCTTTCAAGAGGTCATGTTCGTTGGAGCGGACTGGGACTCGTGACGCATTTCCCTGCTGATACCGCAAAGCGGACACTGACGACCGGCGGCAGTGGGTCGACTGCGGAAGTGTGCAGTCAGGCGACGGCACGCTTCCTCGTCTTAATGAGCCAATGAACTATTGTCGCGGCGAAGCCCCACGTAACGGAGTTCAGAAACATTACACCCAACATGCAATTTGCGTCGTCACCCCACCATCGATTTCCGAAAATGGTGGGTGGAATGTGCAACAAATACATAAGCGGGGCACCGAGAACTGCCAAAGCTACGTCGAGAGATGCAGGCGCTGTTGCAGTGGCAGCGCTATGTCCCTGCTGCAGGGCGGCGACAATGGCAGCATCGCCGAGTCCAAATGCGTATGAAGACGCTATAAAGTAACAAAAAAAGTGCGCGAAACCGACCGTGAGGAACACAGCAAGGCTAAGCGGCGTCTTGACGAGACTCACCACAATGGCGATCAAAAATGCCGCGGCGCCAACGATAAACATGAGGCCCCCCGTATTGCCTCACGTAATTTTGTTACTGGATGCCTCACGAGCAATGTTACCGAGACAGTCGCCCTGGAGGTCTTGGATCAGAATCTTTGACTGATCTAAGCGCAGCGCAGTCTGACGCCGGAGGCGGCAGAAGCTCTTTTGACTTGATCATGACCGTCACCATATTGGTTTCGAGCTGACATCATGAGAATCTTCTTGCAGCTTGCAGATCAACCGCTGAATGGCCTCTCGACGCCAGGCCCGTACACGCCGCCGAAGGGTGCTCAAATGGCTGTGGCGGTACAACCCAGGATAGCGAGATTGGAATTCGGTGAGCAGTTCGACAGCGGTCTGATCGGGATGCTCATCCAGCCACTGAGTCATCTCCTGCCAATGAACAGTGCAGCTGTACGGAGCGACGCCAGGTCCCCGAGGCTTGTTGCTGAACCGGCGGTATTTAGTTGGTGGGATGACGACGCCTCGAGCACGCGCATCCTGGCGCCACTGTTTCACGCGCTTTGCGAGGCGATTTACGTGCTTCGGATGAAAGCGGCCCGGAAATTGGACGCACAGTTCATCGAATAATTGTGCGGTAGTTATGCTCGGACAGCCTTCGAGGCGGCGGCACACTAATGGCCAGATCATCGTGAACGCGTGATACACGGGTTTGCGTGGCGTGGCGTAGATCAGGGTGGGTCGTTCAGTAAGCGGCTTGGCCGAATTGGCATGCGCAGTTTGCGTAGGTGACGCAGAGGATGGTGCGGTAATAGGAAGCGGCTGACCCTTCTTGGGCATCTGTTGCGGAGCGGGTTGAACCTTGGCCTGGAGGCTGCGTAGATAGCGCGGCGTGGTGTCACCGGAAAACGTCGGACGGACCTCGCCCGCTCGCCACGCACTGGAAAGACTGGCGATGAATCCTGAGAGGTCGGGGGGTTCAGGCGTTGCAGCGGGAACCTCCCCGCCATCGGCGAGGGCCACAAGATGCGCCTGCATTGCGCGTATCTCTTCGAGGAGCTTCAGCGGATCCAAGGCGCCGGATACCTCGCGCAGTTTGATTTTGGCGGCCTCAGGAATGCTCTCGGCCTGCAGGAGCCGATCACAGGGGGTCTGCGGCGGATGGTATCGTTTGGACACCTGAGCGCCCTGACGATGCTTCTCCGCCAGCTTGAAAGAGGGCTGGAAGAAGTTCACGAACAGACGCGACGCGCCGTACAGTCGAGCGATCGCCTGCGCGGCGGCGATGCCCTGGAAGCGGCGATAGCCCAGAAGCTTGCGCACGACAGCGCCGTTCTTCTGCTCGATCCACGCCTGGTCGTTCTTCCGCCAAGGCCGAGAGCGGGTGAGTTCGATCCCATGAGTCAGACAGTAATTGATCAAGGACTCGTTCACAAACTCGCTGCCGTTATCGACATCCAGCGCCCGAAGCGCGAAGGGCAATCCCAGGCGAACCCGTTCGAGCGTCTCAACAAGCAGGCCGCTCTCTCGAACCACCAGCGGCGCCGCCTCCGTCCAGCCACTCGCGATGTCGGTCAGGACCAAACTGTTGACGTAGCTGCCGCGGTTGGCGTCCCCGCAATGCGCGACACAGTCCATCTCCATGCTTCCCGGGGGCGGCTCGTTCCAGTCCGCGAAGGTGCGCACTGGAACACGCCGGCGCGCCGCCGGCATCGCTCTGCGGACCTTCTTCAAGCGTGTGGCGCTGCGCGCCTCTCGCAGCAATCGATCGATGGTCGAAGCGCTCATGGCCAGGATCTTTTGGCGCATAGGATCAGCGAGATGCAAATGCCCGTTGCGTTCCAAAGCAGGCAGCAGAATCGGCAACAGCGCCCGCAGGCGTTTGCCGCAAACCCGGTCGGACGCTTCCCACAGGACGATCAGCGCGGCCCGCACTGCCTCGTCATACAGCGAGGGGCGCGCACGGGTCTGCCGCTTCTTGACGGTCGGCTCAGCGTTCAGCGCTCGAATCGCAGACTTCTCGTGATAGCCGGTCACCGCGATGAACTCATCGAGTATCTTTCGCTTGTCAGCGCCCGATGCCGCGCTATATCGTCTTCGAACTGCGTTGGTCAGCTCGGCCCGCGCCGAGAGTGTCATCTTGGTGCCCATAGCCCCTCCGAGGTAGTGGAGGCGCTATGGTGGCAGGCGTGTTCGCCGGTAACATCTCAGCTGAGGCAACTACCCCAACTGGTAACACTCTTGATGAAGCAACGCGGGGGTGAGGCCGAAGACAGTCATCCGCAAAGTATACCGTGCTTCCCAGAGCGGACCGTGATGGGCGGCCGGTTTGGGTCGATCCCGCTCGGTGAATTCGGGCCGCTGGATCGGCCCAATGATCGCTTCCGCGAAGAGCATCCCGCGACCCGTAGGACGGATATTGACTCGCAGTCGTCGCAAAGATAGCGTTTCCAGCTTCAAATCTCTAAAAAGACATGGGGAGAGAAAAATGCGACCGATCACGTTTCCTTCAGTCGTTACTGTCTTTTTTCTTATCGGTAGCGCAAGTTATGCCCAGGATGCAGCCGTATGGTCAGGCACCTGGAACCTCGACACCGGGAAATCGAGTTGCGTGGGAACAGCTAGCGCGGCGTCCAGCACTGCGGTGATAACAGAAGAGTCGGGCCGAACGCATCAGATCGTCGATTTCAAAGGCACCGACGGGACCAATACGCACTTGGATTTCACCGTGGCTCCAGATGGCAACTCGGTGCCGGTTTCTGGCGCACCCGACTACGTGGACACGGTCAAGATGACAGAGCCGAAACCCGGTCACCGGCACCTTGTTTTCAGCAAGGCCGGGAAGCGCGTCGAGTGGGATAAGTTCGTTATGGGGAAGGACGGCAAGCACCTATACGTTAGGCTGGCTGGCATCGATGCGGGCAAGTCCTGGAAGTGCCGCGGTGTGTCTGTGCGGCAGTAGAAGGAACAATCTGCCGCGCACCCAGTGGCTCCTCCACTCTCGTGGCTTCTGCGTCGGTAGAGCTTTCGCCGGGCATCCGCCCCCCGCATTTCGAGCATTGCGGCTCACGATATCGAAGAAAGGACGCCATTGGTGCGCCGGTGCGTGAGTGGAGCATTGAGCTTGACCAAAAATGGCCTGCTTCCCGATAGCTGACGGTCGCCGAGGTCAGCAACGGGTCGCGACGAGTCGGTGGCTGGCGATTGCGTCCGCCAGGGGCTCAAGCCGGCCAACAGCGGTCAGTCAGCGTCCTAACTAAAGCTTCCCGAAGCCGACATTCAGAATCCCGCGAATACCGCGCTAGCGGCTCGGTTTCATTCGACTCGAGCTATTGCCGGCACCGTGCGAAATGGGCATGAATGGACCAAGAATTCCGGTTGTCTGCGGCCGCCTTGATGTGTAGACTAATGTGTAAGAGGTGACACATGGCTACCAATCTTTCGCTCGATCCGAAGCTCATCGAGCAAGCCGTCAAAGTGAGCGGTGAGCGCACCAAGAAGGCCGCGGTGACGCGCGCGCTGGAGGAATTCATCGCCCGCCGAAAGCAGAAACACTTGCTCGATCTGATGGGCAAGCTCGAATGGGACACCGACTTCGACTACAAGGCCGAGCGTTCACGTCGATGACCATGCTGGTCGACACCAGCGTCTGGTCGCTCGCCTTTCGCAGGGACGCACCGGCTTTTGGCCCCGAAGTGCTGACACTGCGAGCAGCGATCGACGGGGGCGATGCGATTGTCACCACGGGACTGGTGCTGCAGGAGCTGTTGCAGGGCTTTGCTGGCCCGCGTGCCCGCAAGGACATCGTGCAGCGATTCGCCGCCCTACCGCTCCTGGTGCCGGATCGGCAGGACTACATTGATGCCGCGGATATTCGCAACGTTTGCCGGCGGTCTGGGGTTCAAATCGGGACGATCGACGCGCTGCTGGGCCAGCTGTGCATACGCCACGAACTGACTCTGCTGACGACGGATGCTGACTTCTCGCTCGCCGCGCGGCATTGCCCGCTGCGCGTCTGGAGTCCCGCGCACTAGCAGCAGGGGGAGGGCAGCGAGCAGCAAGCGGCCAAAAGCCGCCACTTGGCCTGTTAAAGTGCTAGTCGGTAAGCTGAGCTTCAGCCGTTCAAGAAATAGCCAAGCACATGCGATCAGTAAGTGGCGAGTCAACCGGTTCTCAGTGGAACTTCGCCTTCCAAGTCGCTGGCGCTGTAGTAGCGTTCCTGCTCATTGCCTCCTGTAGCAATACTGGCGGGTCCGCGGATTCCATTTCTATGGACCGCGATGTGGTAATTGAGGGTCTCATCGGCCACGCAACGTCACTTGCCGCAATGCCAGGCGGCGGTTTCGTCGTGGCAGGATATTCGTGGGCTGTTGCCACCGATGCCAACGGCGGTGTGCTTTGGAGATACGCAGATCGCGACGCGGCCGCGACCCCCAAATCAAATGGGCAATCGGAATTTCACGGCGTGGTGCCATTGAGCAACGGCAACCTATTACTTTGCGGAATTAATGAGACCCCCAAGGGGTCCGCAGCGCTATTAACGATCTTGAACAGCGCAGGCCAGTTGGTGGAAAGACGGTTGATACAACCTCCGGGGCCCGGCACTTACTATGCGACGCGTTTCGATCGGTGTCTTCAATGGGATGACGGGATCGCCGTGATCGGCGGCACTGTCAGGGATGGCACTCCGTTTGACTGGCTGATAAAACTGGATGGCAATGGTGGAAAGCAATGGGACCTTTTCGATTATCGATTGATTGGGATCGATGCCGTAGAGACTGTCAATCACAATCTTGTCATGGCGAACACCGACGTGGTGACCCGTAGCACAACGCTTGTTCAGGTGGATCCGCAGGGACACGTCGTCTCAACGATGACCTTCGCCGGCTATCCGGACAATATGGTGCGTTCGGCGGTGCCTAACCCCACCCTGAAGGTACTAGCAAACATAGATCGCGCGAACACGGAGGTCTTCACGCTCAACGACAAGTTCGCGCAAATTGCGTCCCCACGGCCAACGAAACTAAAGATGACCATCAATGGCTGTGCCTGGGTCTTGTGGGACGGGAGCGTGGCCGTATTTGGCAATCTCTTCGCACAGGGCGGCGTATACCGATCAACCGTCGCTCGCATCGCGGCTGGGGACCGACCAGATGAAGAGCGCGCCTTTGCGCTGCCCAACCCACAAAGTATTTCCGCCAGTGTGTACGACGCAGTGCCGATTTCGGAAAAAACGTTTGTTGCCGCGCGAGATTTGAACGGCTCCCTCGTATTGTCTTGGGTCACGTTTAAATAGTGGAAAGATGGCCTATGTGACCTTAGATCGTCACGTTTTCGTTCCCTCGTTTGAGTCCCCGATTGCGGCCGGTCGCCGTTGACGGCAGCGGGTCGGGAGTGCGCGTTAGCGGCCGCGGCCGATCACGGGCTTCACCGGCCACGGGCGGCCGGTGGCCAGGATCGAGTAAACTCCGGGAAGGCCGCTATCGCGAGCGAGGGTGAATCTGTAATGTCCGACTTCCATTTCTGTCCCCGCTGTGCCGCACCACTCGCCGAGCGGACGCTGCAAGGCGAAGCGCGCAGGGCCTGCTCCGCGGACTGTGGCTTCGTTCACTATGACAACCCGACGCCGGTTGTCGCGGCGGTTGTTGAGCACAATGGCATGATAGTGCTCGCACACAATCGCGCATGGCCGCAAACATTCAAATCGTTTTACGGACTGATCACGGGGTTCTTGGAGCGCGGGGAATCGCCGGAGCAGTGCGCGTTGCGTGAGGTAAAGGAAGAGCTCGATCTCGTTGGTACAGCGGCTACGCTCATTGGTGTCTATCCGTTCGAGCAAATGAATCAGGTAATCATCGCCTACCACGTCCCCGCTAATGGCACGGTTACACTGAACCATGAACTCGACGACTTCCGCCACGTGCCCCCAGGTGAATGCAAGGCCTGGTCAGGTGGAACGGGACTCGCGCTGCGCGATTGGCTGCGCAGCAAAGGCTTCGAACCGACGATGCTGGAGATACGACGCCGATAGCGATAATTGCCCGGTACGCTCTGAAAAGAGCGCGACCATCTGCCGACATTTCTGGAGGGAAATCGACATGGCCGGAGGCGACGGTGGAATATCGGGTCGGCGACGATCGAAGAGTACTGGGAATCCCCTTGATGACCCTGGCGATCAATGTCCGAGTTGCGCCGAGCCCGGGCGCGGTCGGTACTGTTCGGCCTGCGGCGAGCGCTTCCTCGGGGATCATGATTTTAGCTTACGACACTTCTTCCTCGACACCCTGCCGCACGAGCTGCTCGACATTGATGGAAAGTTCCTGCACACGCTAAGACTGCTACTCCTCAAGCCTGGGATGTTGGCATCGGAATATGTAGTCGGGCGGAGACAGCGATACGTCGGACCCTTGCGATTCTATGTGATCGCTTTCCTCTTGCACGCGACTCTTGCCGCGTTGCTGGCAGGCCACGGGCCCTCCTTATCGGAGCACATCCGCGAGAGCGATCCGACGCAGCTATTGGCGCGACTCGCCGCCTCTCGACCCGGCGTCAACTGGAACGACCCCGAGCTTCGAGCATCGCTTAACGAACGCGGACACTGGTTCGCCGAAATCGGCACGATGCTCATTTTCCTGGGCATTGCCGCCCTCCAAAAGCTCGTTTTCTTCCGCACTGGCCGGCGCTACCTAGAGCATGTCGCACTGTCGCTCAACATCGTATCTTTCTACATCGTCGTTTTGCTGTTCGTCGAGGTTGGTCTTGGCATTTTCGGTCGAAGTCACTTTGCCGACTACGATGTCGATGCCCAACAATGGACCGGTGTCACCCTGCTACCGGTCTACTGGTTTCTCGCGATTCGTAGATTCTACGGACTGCGCGCATTGCCGTCCCTACTTGGAGCGCTGATCATGTGGGTCGGCCATGTACTAATCGCTTTCTGCATGAACTTACTGGCCCTTGTGCTGCTCATCGAGACCGCCTGACGCGGGACATACACACAAGATTCGCGTTGATCAAGATGTTTCCCGCAGGGGTCGTAACGTACCGGTTACGTCGATTCCTGATCTAGAATCAAGCATGACAGGAACAGATCGCACAACACGGCCGCGTAGCTGGGAGCGGCTCGACGGGGTAGATATCCTCCGGGGTCTGGCGATTTTTTTTGTGCTGATGAACCACGTCAATATGCGACTGGTCATCGCCAAAATGCCTTACACCGAAGGGCTTCCCGAGCAACTCGTGTCCTCCTTGATGTCGAATGGGCAATACGGCGTTCAAATGTTCTTCGCCGTCTCCGGTTTCCTCATTACGTCCACTTCGCTTCGGCGATGGGGTTCACTGTCCAATGTGAGCGTGCGTGACTTTTATGCGCTGCGATTTGCCCGGATTGCGCCGTTGTTTCTTCTGTTGCTCGCCGTTCTCAGTACACTCCATGCGGCTGGGCTCAAGGACTTCGTCGTCTCGGAGAAAACCGGGGGACTCGGCCGAGCGGTGATTGCCGCACTCACTTTTCATGTGAATGTACTCGAGGCGCAACGCGGATACCTTCCCGGTAATTGGGACATTCTTTGGTCACTATCAATCGAGGAGATTTTTTACTTCTTTTTTCCGCCGATTTGTCGGCTATTCGGTCGCGGGAAGCTGCTCATAATCCTTCTCCTGACCTTGACCGTGCTCGGGCCATTCGGTCGCACCGTGTTCAATCACGGCAACGATATCTGGCGGGAATACTCTTATTTGGGAGGTATGGATGCCATTGCCCTCGGGTGTCTTACGGCCATTGCGCTTTCCCGGACGCACCTTTCTCGCCCCGTTCTGTGGGCGCTGAATGGCATTGGGATGGCATTGCTGATCTTCAGCCTAGGCTTCTCGAATCAAGCCGACGCCTGGGGTCTTGTCGACAGTGGCCTCGATATGACGATCGTCGCCATTGGAAGCTGCATGATTATCGCTGCTGCCGCGCAGACCCGCTGGACGAGTCCGCGCGTGGTCCTTCCACTCCTAAAGCTCGGCCAACGCAGTTATGAGGTCTATCTGACGCATATGTTCGTGGTGTTCGCGTTCTTTAATCTGTTTGTGTCGATGGGAAAATCTCTGCGTGCCGTGCCCATGTTGTTTATCAGCGTCATTCTCGTCTCGAGCCTGTTGGGCGTGCTGGTAGCGCGCTTCTATTCAGAGCCAATGAATCGCCTGCTTCGTAAGCGTTGGGGAGATGGACCTGACCGGCTCGGTTCTGTCATCGACGCTGAGAGCGCCGTGGGCAGCAAGAATCGGGCGGCTGTTTGAGAATCCTTCCGTGATCAAATGCGGCTACTGACGGAACAGCCTTGCCGCTTGACTCAGCGAGTAGAGTTCGGCTGGGAATCTGACGCGGAAGGTCGAAGCAATGCTTTGCCCTTGAGGCTAATGAGCCTTCTCCTCGCGCTCATGGACAGGCTCCGGTCATCCAGTATTTTCCGGGCTTCCTGATTGAACTTCGCCACCTCAGCATCGAATTCCCGTTCTGCTTGGGTTACGCCACGTTGCTTCTTCATCACCCAACTCCTTTGAGGCTTAAAGACTCTACAGTGCCAGATGCATATCGTCCCGAATCTCGACAGCTTGAAATCAAGTATCGTCATCTGTGACGGGATCGAACATTTCTCGGGTCGAGTCCTTGACGCCAGCGAACCGATGCGGTTGCTGGCAATTGGGTGCCGGCAAACACCCGCCGCTCGCCATCCGCTCCGGTTTTTCCGCGAAGCAGGCATTCGCCGATCCCAAGAACACGTGCGCATCATCGCGGACGCCTTTTTCGGGTTGCGTTGGGCGGACCCGGCATGTACGTTCGTAGGCGCAAGTCCCCTACGTCGATCGAATTTTGCGGTCGTTCCGGAGGGCCGGTGACACAGGAGGGTCGAATGAGAGCTCAAGAGATACGCGCGGCACTGGATCGGCATTGGACTGCATCCGATGCCGACGATTTTGAAACGGAGCACGACATCTATCTCGAGGACGCGGTGCTGGAATACCCCCAGTCAGGCGAGCGAATCCGCGGTCGGCGCAACATACAGATTACGCGCACCAAACAGCCGAGCAAAAAGCGCTTCACTGTGCGGCGAATCATTGGCAGTGGTGATCTTTGGATCACCGAGTATATTCTGACCTATGACGGGAAGCCTTCCTACACGGTGAGCATCATGGAGTTCAGCGGCGACAAGGTTGCACGGGAAACACAGTACTTTGGGGATCCGTTCGAGGCCAGCGCGTGGCGAGCTCAGTGGGTCGAGCGGATCGGCGAAGGGGAAGTCCGACTGCCCCCCAAATGACACCGGATCCAGGGACTCCACCCGGCCGGCGGCAGACTTCGCGAATGTCCCATTGCTTGGGAGCCGGCTGATCTAGCTGGAGCCGGGCTTTTGCGCTTCATGGGCCTAATCATCGAGTCCCAGCCCTTGAAAAATCCTGGGCGCGTGTTTCTCCACCCGCGCGGCGCGAGTCGCCGATTGTTTCGCCCCGGCGAAATGCAGCAAATAACCTTTCTGCCTTCCGGGGGTGAGCGCATGAAAGGCTCTGGCCAGTTTGGGGTCATCGTCCAAACGCTTTTGGAACTCCTCGGGCACATCGAATTGTGCCACGCCTTTCATCTGCACCTCGGCGCCGGATTTCTCAACTGCAATGGCCTCCCTGATATAGGCCTTGACCGCCGCTTTCTGCTTGTTGATATCCGCAAGAGAGGCAAACCTGATTTGCCTCGCAGCCTGCACATTCTTGGTTTGCTGAATGAGGATGCGCTTGGGGTCCTTGAGCAAGGCGCCTTTCATGAAAAGTAAAGCGCAATAATTCTTGAAGCCATGGATCAAAACCACGTTGCTACCACTTAGATCGTAGCAAGCTTGGCCCCATTTCAGTTCTTCATTGAGACCTGACGCAAGGCAGAGTTGACGGAGCGTGGCATATTCAGCGCTCCAGCGTCTTTCCTTGCCATGAACCTTACTGACGAGTGGATTCATTTGATGGATATGATGAAGAGCGCCCGATCTTCAGTTCCCGGGAGTCGCATGTGACATCTGATAGACGTGCACGTCAGATGCCGCCCGCCGCATCAAGTCGTAGATGACCTCATGAGCGAGCTTATTGACCCTCTCCACAGGTTTGCCGCTGATCATTTAGCTGGAACCCGAAACCACGCCGGAATCGTAATCCTTCTCCAGCAAGTCTTTGCCGGTCGAATCCAGAAGAGTCACCCGCATGGTCACTCTAACTTCAGGTGTAATCGCCAACCCAAGGTTCTTCAGCTGCGGGAAACCATGCGTGAAGTCCTGTGCTTGCGGTCGAAGGATTACCGTATAGCGGGTGGCGTTCCCAAGGTCGTGGCTCGCATCGGCACCGTCCGATGCAACTTTCGAGAATACCTTCAGCGCTATCTCCCTCGTCATCATGCCGATCGGTGTGGTCAGCTTCATGCCCCCACCTGTAAAGCTCGTGGCCCCGGCGGTGATCAGCCTATCGTCATCGGCCTGGGTCGTGTACACCAACACTCGTCCTGAAATTCGATCGCTGTCGGCGATGGGTTTGTCAGGTACGTAGTCGGATCTATAAGCCATGGAGGCGGCGCAGCCATAAAGCATGAGCACCACGACCACGCCGACTGCAATACGGATGCGTCGCATGACCAGACCCTGTCCAATTGTTCTTCTTGGCCCGAAGCCTACGCTTTCGTATGTCGTGCGTCCAACGGCGTATAGCATCGCATCCGTTTGACACGGGCGGCCTTAGCCTTAGAGGATTGCATTTCCGGAAGCGGCCGCCACGAATGCCCGCCCCCGGTTGGGTGGCGGGACGAGGCGTTCGGCAGCACTTTCCAAATATAATGAGCTCTCTTCATCAGGGAGTCTGCAATGCTTTCCTACGTCTATTTCGGCACCAATGACCTTGACCGTGCCACTCGATTTTATGACGCGACGTTGGCTCCTCTGGCTATGCCCCGCTGCATCACGGGCGATCCGGAATGGGATCGCGTTGCTGCCGGGTGGGGCCTTTACGAAGACGGCGGTGTTCGTGAGCTTGGATTCTGGATAGGCACACCATTCAATCAGATGCCGGCGACCACTGGCAATGGAAGCATGGTCGCGTTCAGCGCGCGCTCGTGGAAGGCCATCGACGATTTCTACGCGGCAGCGCTCGCCCATGGCGGAACCTGCGACGGCCCTCCCGGTCTTCGATTGCATTACAGTCCAGATTTTTATGCCGCCTACGTCCGCGATCTTGATGGTAATAAGCTGGCGGCAGTTTGCCGTGGCTTTACGAAGAGACCGTAACCGCAGGGGATCACGCTTCCGGTAAACGATCACTCGTCATAGTCAGGTGTGGGTCGACACCGGAAGTTGAGACCTCACCGGCATCAACCGGCCCAGGAGCGGGCGGTGACGGTACCGAACTGATTACCGCAAAGCGGCCCTTCGCGGATAGTGGTGGGATCGGCCGGAATCGCGAACCACCTGTTTATCGACTTCCCGGAAACTCAGCGCTGCCGCTCCTCGATCGGAACGTAGGGAATGTTAAAGCCGAAGTGCGCGGGCCCGAAGACTTTCAGCCCGGCAGGCGTGCGCCAGATCGCCGGCGCGGAAAACCCGAGGACCGTCACGAGCTGCCCACGCTGGAAATCCGGATTAGCGATGGCCGCCCCTGTGCGGGAGTCAGCGACCACGATCAAATCTGGCGGCGCCACACTGACCTGATCATCGCGCCAGGAAATTATATTTTCGTTTTTGTACAGGACCCTATAACGACTTGCACCGAAAGAGCCCCGGCCCTCGATGGTAACTTCGCCGGTGAGGAATCCGGCATCCTCCTTCCAGGGGAAGTCGACGACTTCACCCTCAAAGAGGCGATAGCCCAATCCGGCGACGAGAACCGCATCGACCGGATCCGAGTGCGCTGCAATGGCACGGCGGTTGGCTTTCCCGAGTGCTTCGGCATGAGAAATGGAGCCCACCACAAGCGCCCCGGGTCGCCTTGCGTGCCGGCCCGACAGCGCGGCGTCGGTCACGCCGAGTTCGCCTAGGCTGGCTACCGAGACCGCCCGGAGCAGATCCTCGACGCGAGAGCCCTTGGCAACTTTCTCAAGGATGAGCGAGTCGCCGAACCCTGTGACGGCCGCAAGCGGCACGGTCGAAAGGCCGGCCGTAAGAATGGAGTCCTGGGTCGCCTCCGGCGTGGCGCGACCAACGCGATCGGCGTCAAGGGTGGCGATCTTCAGCCGCGCCGCGGTAGACAACGCAGCGGCCGTGCTCCAGGGCCCGAGTTCTCCGGCGATTGCCGCGACGAAGGGTCGGTGCAGGAAGGCGCTGAGTAGCCGAAAGGACGACTCGACTGCGTCACTGCGCGCGGGCGGAAGATCTGCAAATCGGCTCTTTTCTGTGTCCGTCGGCGGGGCATTGCTTCCCAAGCCGTACGGCGAGGCGGCCCACTCGTCATCTCCCAGGTCCGCTACGGCCAGCAGTTCGAAACGCAAACCCGACCTCAGGTCGTCCGCGAGTCGCGCCGTTCCCTCGGCAAGACTGCCGCCACCTCCGCAGCCCAAATACGAACAGCCGACCAGGATATCCTCAAGGGCTTGGTGATCAAGCGTCCGGCTACGTGGATGGCGCGTGCCAGACTCACGGTTGGTTGGCGACGCTAGTCCGCGAAATGCGCTTGCCGCTCCGACACCGGCCAGAGATGCGCTCCGAAGAAATCCTCGGCGTGTCGTGGAGGACTTCAAGGTCAGCCCAGCGCGTGCGCTTTACCGAAGCGCCTCATGAGCTAAAAAAGCTGCGAAAGTTGAGTGCGGCGGCCATCCGAAAGATCCTTGGTTTTGCTATTTAACGACCATTCAATAGCGTTGAGAACCTCTCGTCAAGGGCGGAAGCGTATGGACAGGCCGCTATCGTCACTGCAGGACTTAGCATTCGTGCGCTTCCGGCCAGTTTGGACTGCTGATGGCCGCCGTGCCGTTCGTGCCGCTTAGTTGGTGGCATACTTTTCTTCCTCGCCACACCTATATGATGATTAACCCTTGCTTCGAAGCGGCCGGTCGCGACGGGCCGAAATGGGTCGCGATTTGAGTCATCGAAATTTGCACGTCGGTATATAGTGGAGGTACCCCGCGTCATAAAAGGCGGCCTCTCCGTCAGCCAATAGCCACTTAGGCGGCCTCAGGGTCGATACTGCAGAACGACCTGTCACGGGGCCGAGCCGGCGTCGGGGGCTCCCGCTTCCACGTTCATGTGCATTCCGCCCCATTTCTCCTGCTCGTTCGGATAGACATGGGTCATCCAATTCAATACTACCGGGATCCACAATCCCCCTGCCTCACGGCATGCCTCCTCCGTGTGAATACTGCCTTGCGGCCCAAAACGCGCGTTCGGTCCGAACTGCTCGCTTGAGGGTAGATTTTTGGGTCCGCCGCAGAAGTCAACATGTCGGTGCCAAGTTGCGATGCTCAACGGGGCAATTGCATTCAGCTGCTGTGGTGTGGCGTCTGCTGGGGCCGTGTACATCACACCCACCGCTTCCAATCCCTCCGCAGCGCGCTTGTAGAGAATCGAGCTGGGTCGGGCGTAGTCGACATGCCGCTGCTCCTTGCGCCGATAACGGTAATTGGTGTAATGAATCTCCTCGCCGATCCGGCCAGTTGGGAAAAAAGGCTTGTAGCCGTCGCGCACCGCAGTGTCGACGTCCCGGTAACGGGACAGCACGGCCTCGGCGGCAGCGAGGATTTCCGTAGCATGTGCCGCGTCACTTGGTGCTGGATTGGCCTTCAGCGACATCTGCATATGCCCCATCTTCATCGAGGGCACGGGTGTTTCGTCTGTCTTGCCACTGTAGTGACTTAGGATGCGCTCCCACAGCGGAAACTCTTGTGCCCAGGCGAAGTTGGCGCAGCAAGTCAACATCACGACCAACCATGCATTGCGTAACATGCGAACGAGCCCTAATTTTTTGTCGAGATTAAAGGATTGCGCCGGCCAATCAAAGTGCGGAAGCGGCCGGGAAGCTGTGTTGTCCTCAGGAGGGTCGGGATGCACCCTGGACCGGAAATACGCACGAATGTAGCGATAAGTCCGGCGCCGGAGTGTCCGCTTCATCAGGTTTGGATGTCACCTAAGTAGTCCCAGTGACTGACCGGATCGAGTCAAGGGCGGAAGTACGCGCGATTTCTCCGAGCGACGGGCCGCATGCGGCCAAAAGCGGTCTTTTGGTGGGACAATATAGCTGTCCAAAAGCCGTCATTCGGTAGCACTGCGCGATCGGAACCTGCTAGCTTCTATCCTGATTCTCGGAGAAGATTTCTTGCGGGCGTCAAAAATTAAGTCGATCACTATGCGAGGGATCGCTTCATGCTGTTGCTCTTGCTTGTCGTGTTACCAATTGTACTTGTTGCGATTACCGTGCATAAAACGCGGAGACTCACGTCGCTGCCCCGCAGTTTTCTAATTTGGGCAGCGATAGGTTTCTTCGTCCCTCTCTACTGGCTAATTCTCGGCTTTCTCATGTTCAACGCTCAAGATTCTTTTTGGACCGCTTTTTATTGGCGCGCCCTTCACATCACTTGCCCCAGTTCGTTGATCACCGATAATTCCTTTCGCTGGTGGGAGATGATTGTGAACGCGTGCCTCTATGGCGGAATCGCGTTGATCATAATGAGTGGTTCAAAATTTATGCGGCGGATTGCTTCCGAAGACACGAAAATCTAGCGTTCCGTTTAATCTCCCAAGCAATCGAGATTCTATACGTGTGGCACGGCTGGTATCCGAGGGAGGGCTATTGTCTTCTGGTGACCTCCGCAGGATGCGGTATTGTGAAGGTTAGGGTTCCGGTTAGCTGACCCTGGCCGTTGGCTGCTTGGGGTCGCGACCAGTCTCCGGTGGCCAGATCACCGCGGGCAGCAGGCGGCCAATTTCCGACGTTCATGGTGGAGAAATGCATGCCTCGGAGCAGTCATCGCGGCTTGAACGAAACTTGCGTTGATGTCGGCTACGACCTACGACCACGGTAGATTCGTCGATTTTCACCGCAGGCCGCTAACTGAGAAATGCCGGCTTACCGACGATAAGCCCGGGAACGATGCCCAAACCGAAAGCTGCAAGAGACAAATTCCGCTCGTCTTCTGTCATGCCTGCCAACGGGAAGGGAGGATTCACGCGCGGCGCACGCCCGTAACGCGCCGTGAATCTCCTGACTAGCGCGACCAGCACCCAGTACTGCAATACGATTGCGAAACATAGTGCGAGAATGGCTGGTTGCGGGGCCGTCGCAGGGCTCGCCGACAGCGCAAACCAAACCAGGGCGAAAGTGCCAAGATGTATCAAGCAAGCAAACAGCGCCGAAGCCGTAGGCACGGGCGCTAAAGACACGCTCAACGGCACGAGCTGGCACAGCATAACAAGCAAAAAAGCATTGTCTTTAGGGGTCACGTGCGTACAGCGTTGGGTCAAGCTTACCGGAAGCCCACTCGCATAACTGAACGAGTTTGATGAGAACTCGGCAATCTGGCAAGTCTTCAGATGCCGTATTTCGCGATCCCCTCACCTAGACATATTAGCAGCTTAGAATCGGCTGCCCGATTGCTGACGGTGGCGAGAGACCGGAAGGGGTCGCGGGACTAAACCGCTCGCGCGGTAGGGGTAGCTTCGTTGACGGGCCGAGGGGTGGCTGAGGTCTGAGGTTCTGTTTCGTATGGTGCACG
>JGI12635J15846_10001653_pt1 | contig 19515 bp, 17 predicted proteins | sample BlaSpr_A8_OM2_M2_FD_15846 | JGI IMG/M metagenome (IMG submission 15846) | reverse complement strand
TTTGCGGCGGTCGGTGGGGTAGGACAGGCCGCCCAATAACACAAGGTTGAATGCGAAGGATGCCAAACCGTTTTCTGCAGCGGGGGCGGAGCCGCAACGCCGCAAGCTCCATCGTGGTTTTTGCGCTCGCCCTTTCGCTGGGCGGATGTTTCGGCGAGACCTTCCAGCGGGGCTACGTCCTGCCCGACGGCGCGCTCGAGCAGATTCGGCTCGGCGCCTCGCAAGAACAAGTTCTCATCGTGCTCGGCACACCGTCCACCGTCGCCACGGTTTCGGGCGAGGCGTTCTACTACATCTCGCAACGAGCCGAACGCGCGATTGGGTTCCTACCGAGCAAGATCACCGATCAGCGCGTTGTCGCCGTCTACTTCGATAAGGACAGGCGCGTGGAACGAGTCGCCTCTTACGGCATCAAAGACGGCAAGGTGTTTGACTTCGTCAGCCGCACGACGCCGACGGCTGGCTCGGACGTCAACTTTGTCAAAGCGATGTTCGACTCCATCATGAACGCGCATATCGGACTGCCGTTCTAACGGCCGCCACTCGCGCCAACACCCAACCGCGAATATCCGTACGCCGGCGACCGGGGCAACCAGGCTAATGCGCAAGCACGGCGAGCAGCAGTAGCGCAACGATATTGGTAATCTTGATCATCGGATTGACAGCCGGGCCGGCGGTATCCTTGTAAGGATCGCCGACGGTGTCGCCGGTAACGGCGGCCTTGTGGGCCTCGGAGCCCTTGCCGCCGTAATGACCGTCCTCGATGTATTTCTTGGCATTGTCCCATGCGCCGCCACCCGACGTCATGGAGATCGCGACGAAAAGGCCGTTCACGATCACGCCCAGCAACATCGCGCCCAATGCCGAGAAGCCGGCCGACTTACCAGCCGCGCCGCCGCCGGCGATGAAATAGATGATGAAATAGCCGACGACCGGCGACAGCACCGGCAACAAAGACGGCACGATCATCTCCTTGATCGCGGCGCGTGTGAGCAAGTCGACGGCACGGCCGTAATCGGGTTTCTCCGTGCCTTGCATGATGCCGGGCTTTTCGCGGAATTGCCGGCGTACCTCCTCGACGATCGAGGACGCGGCGCGGCCGACCGCCGTCATGCCCATTGCAGCGAACAAATAGGGCAACAATCCACCGAACAACAAACCGGCGACCACGTACGGATTATTGAGCGAGAAGTCAGGTGCAACACCCTGGAAGTAAGGGTGGATGTCGGAAGTGGCGACGAAAAATTTCAGATCCTGGCTATAGGCCGCAAACAGCACCAAGGCGCCTAAGCCGGCCGAGCCGATCGCATAGCCCTTGGTCACGGCCTTGGTGGTATTGCCGACCGCATCGAGTGCGTCGGTCGACTTGCGCACTTCTTTCGGCAAGCCAGCCATTTCGGCAATCCCGCCGGCGTTATCGGTGACAGGTCCGAAAGCATCGAGCGCAACCACCATGCCCGCGAGCGCCAGCATGGTCGTCACCGCAATCGCGATGCCGAACAGGCCGGCAAGGTTATAGCTGACCAGAATACCCGCAATGATCACCAGCGCCGGCAATGCGGTGGATTCCAACGACACCGCAAGTCCCTGAATCACGTTGGTGCCATGACCGGTGACCGAAGCCAGCGCAATCGAGTGCACCGGCCGGTACGGCGTGCCGGTGTAATATTCGGTGATGACGATAATGAGCGCGGTCACGACCAACCCGGTGATGCCGCAATAGAACAGCGTCGCACCCGAATAGTTGACGCCGGCCAGCGGTCCGAAACCGATCAGGTAATGGGTGACGCCGGCAATCCCGATGAGCGACAGGATCGCGGTCGCGATCATGCCCTTATAGAGAGCGCCCATGATCGATTGACTGGGGCCGAGCCGCACAAAAAAAGTGCCGATAATCGACGCGATGATGCAGATGCCGCCGATCGCCAGCGGAAAAGTCATCATCCGCGTGACCATCTCGATCGAGATCGGGGCGAAGAAAATGGCAGCAAGGACCATCGTAGCAACGGTGGTCACCGCGTAAGTTTCGAACAAATCGGCGGCCATGCCGGCGCAATCGCCGACGTTATCGCCGACATTGTCGGCGATGGTGGCGGGATTGCGCGGATCGTCTTCCGGAATGCCGGCTTCGACCTTGCCGACGAGGTCACCGCCCACGTCGGCGCCTTTGGTGAAAATGCCGCCACCCAGTCGGGCGAAGATCGAAATCAGCGAAGCGCCGAAGCCGAGCGCCACCATGGAATCAACGACAGTGCGATCGTTTGGCGCCAGATGCAGGCCGCCCGTGAGAAACAGGAAATACAGCGTGACGCCGAGCAGAGCCAAGCCCGCGACCAAGAGGCCGGTGATGGCACCGGCGCGAAACGCAATCTCCAAGCCGTCGGCGAGCGAGCTGATTGCGGCTTGCGCGGTGCGCACATTGGCGCGGACCGACACGTTCATGCCGATGAAGCCGGCGGCGCCTGACAGAATCGCGCCGATGGCAAAACCGACCGCCACCAGCCAGCCAAGCAGAAAACCGACAATCAGGAAAATAACGATGCCGACGATCGCGATCGTGGTGTATTGCCGCCGCAGGTAAGCCTGCGCACCCTCGCGCACCGCCGCGGCTATTTGCTGCATTTTTTCGCTGCCGGGATTGGCGCGCAGCACCCAGCTTGTTGCCCAAATGGCGTAGATCAGGGCGAGCACGCCGCACAGAACGATCAACCACAACGTCGTCATTGAAAAGACCCCGGTTCGATGGAGGCCGAGAATAAGCCGGCCGGCAGGGAAACGCCTCACGCAGGATTTCAAGCGTTGGCTTAAAGTGGCGCGGACATTGCCAAAAATGCGCAGACTGCGCAACGGCGGCGGGGCGAGTTTTCCCTTGGGAAAATCCCCGCAGATGCCTCAAATCACGCGGGTTTCGGCAAATCACCCCACGAGTTCCAAATCAGTACCCGCCCCAGAGAACCGCCCGGAATAACGTCGCGTTTCGGCGACCTGGACAGCCGCCACGCCAGACCTCGGGCGGCCCGAACACCGAGAAGTCGTTGCACACGTGGCGTTGCGGCGAGGCGCCCCGACGGTGAATTTTCTAAATAAGGCGAACCGCCCTCGATAACGCATTGCGTGCCGCTTTGCCAGCTTTTGACCTCCGCACGCATCGNCCTGGCGCGTCTTGGAACAAGCGGTCGCCCAGCGAATTAAATGTAACGGAAATCACTGAATTTCCGAGGGCGCGAGGGGAGACTTCAAGTGACTAGGAATTCNAGTCGGAGTGGCGGCCATGCATACAGGTCGGTCNGTAACCCAATCCTCGAACGCGCCTNGCTCAAAAACGCCTAAAGGCGTCATCGGCGTATGGCTGATTGGCAGCGCGCTCATAGCCCTAGTCCTGGCCTGCCTTCCAATTGGATCTGGCCCCTCGTCAGCGAGCGGCATCGCCATCGGCGGCACCATTAGCAACAGCGCGCTTAAGGGTGACCGATTGCCGGTTCTGCGGGCTGGTGGGGCCGCGCCGAAAATAGAGGGCAGCAAGTCCAGCACGATCCCCGTCGGCTGCGAAGCGGCCTTCAGCAAGCTAGTCCACGTCGGCAATTTCACCTCGCGTTGCCTGACGTAGCGTCACCTACCCGACCGTGGTGCGGCCGCCGAGTCTTTACGAGATTTACGACACTCTCAAGGACAAGACGTGGTGCTGGTTGCCGAGCGAGCCGTGCGATAACAACCGAGCGCATCGCGAGCTAAGCCGCCACGCGGGACTTGCGCCGGTCAGAACCGAAAAACTCCGGGATGACGGATAGTCAGAGAGCGCAACGCCTCGACCGAAAGCGCTCCCAATTGTCCCATCGCTGCTTGCGTCTCTTCGATCAACAAATCGATAACGTGGCCGGGACCGTCGGCGCCCAAGGCTCCGAGACCCCAGAGAAAAGCTTTCCCGGCAAAACAAGCTGACGCGCCCAGTGCGCAAGCGCGAACAATGTCGCTGCCGCTTCTCACGCCCGAATCGATCATCACCGTCGTGCGGCTTCCGACCTCGCGGACAATCGCCGGAAGGACGTCAATCGATGCCGGGAGCGCGTCATTTTGCCGGCCACCGTGATTGGAAACGATTACGCCGTCAGCGCCGAGCGACACGGCCTTTTCGGCATCGGCCGGATGCATGACGCCTTTGACGATGAGGTTTCCTTTCCACCATTCGCGATACTTCGCCACTTCGTCCCAAGTGAAAGCGCCACCCATCTCTCTGCGGGTGAAAGCGACAAGCTCCGAAAGCGAAATGCCCTCGCCTGCGTAAGCGCGCACGTTGGCAAATCGCGGGGTCCCATTGCGCCAAAGCGCCATGGCCCATGCCGGCGCTAGTGCGCTCTGCAAGACGATCTTGCGATCGACCCGGAACGAGCCGGCAAGCCCGGTCGCGGCTTCACGCGGCCTGGTCGTCCGCACCGGCACGTCAAGCGTCAGCACCAGGGTGCGGCAGCCGGCGCGTTCGGCCCGGCGCAGCAGATCGAGCCCAATAGCGTGATCGTTGCCAGCGAACCGATAAAGCTGAAACCAGAACACGTCGGGCGCGACCTCGGCGATGCGTTCGATCGTGGCGCCGCCGACGGTGCTGAGCATGTAAGGAACGCCGGCGCGTTGCGCGGCGCGGGCCAAATATTCATCCGCTCCCGGCCAAACGATCGAGGGGCCGCCCATAGGGGCGACGCCGATCGGTGCTGAAAATCGGCGGCCGAATAGCTCGACGGAGGTTGGCGGCAGCGACGGCATGACGCCGTAGCGCGGCGCCAATTCGACCGCATCAAACGCCGCCCAATTACGCTTGATGCCCTTATCGCCGTTCCCGGCGCCGCCGTCAGCGTATTCAAACGCGAAATGCGGAATGCGCCGGCGCGCGCCGTCGCGCAAATATTGCGTGCTTGGAAAACGCCGGTGCAGTTGAGCGTATTGCGAATTGCCGCTGGGGCTCACCGGCGGCTTGAGCTGCGTGTTGAGCTGCGTCTTGGCGAGGGCCGCGGTGTCGAGCATGGCGTTCTTTCGAAACACTGGAACGCCATTATAGCCGTTTTGCTTCGGCTAGCTTGCGGCTTTATTCGCGCCGCAACAAAGACGCGGCGAACGAACCCGACACGGCGAGCGGCAAGATGCCGGCAAGCTTCGCCGCGAATCTTCGTGTGGCGCCTTTTGCGGTAAGCTTTTCGCCGGCGTCGTCGCCGGTCTTTGGCTTCGGCGGATCGTAGGCCCAGGTCATGTAGATGCCACCCCAGGTAAAGCCGCCGCCAAACGCAGCAAGCAGCAGGCGGTCGCCGCGTTTGAGCTTGCCTTCGTATTCCCAAAGGCAGAGCGGAATGGTCGCCGCGGTTGTGTTGCCGAATTTGTTGATGGTCACCATCACCCGATCAAGCGGCAACCCGGTGCGCTCGGCGGTCGCCTCGATGATCCGTTTGTTGGCCTGATGCGGTACGAGCCAATCGACCGTTTTGCTGGTCAGCCCGTTTCTCTGCATGAGGTCGGTCGCAACTTCGGCCATGCGCGCGACCGCGTATTTGTACACCGCGGCGCCTTCCTGGTGGACGTAGTGGAGGCGCTTGGCGACGGTCTCCGGCGTCGGCGGCATACGGCTGCCACCGGCTTTCTGGTGCAAATGCTTCGCGCCAGCACCATCGGAGGCGATCAGAACGTCCATGATGCCGTACTGCCGCCCCGGCTCGAGCAGCACCGCGCCGGCGCCGTCGCCGAACAACACGCAGGTGGCGCGATCGGTGTAATCGATGATCGCCGACATCTTGTCCGCGCCGACCACCACGATTTTGCGATAGGTCCCGGTTTCGATGAACTGCGCTCCAATGCTCAGCGCATAAATGAATCCCGAACACGCGGCCTGGACGTCGAAGCTGCCCACCTCGCGGATGCCGACCATGTCGCAGATGAGATTGGCGGTGGACGGAAAGACAAAATCGGGCGTGGTCGTTGCGCAAATCAGGAGATCGACGTCGCCAGGAGGGGTGCCGGTTTTCTTCAAAAGCCCGCGCACGGCCTCGGCGCCCATATGCGAGGTGCCGAGGCCCTTGCCGCGGAGAATATGGCGTTCCTTAATACCGGTCCGCTCGGTGATCCATTGGTCGGTCGTGTCGACCATCTCTGCCAATTCGGCGTTGGTGAGCACGTCCGGGGGCACATAGCCGTGCACCGCGGTGATTGCGGCGCAAGCGGCCGGCCGACGTGCGGCTTTTGCTTTTCTGGGCTGCTTCGTCATTGCCGCAGGACACTCGTTACGCCCATTAAATATTGGTTACGCGCCTTAGCATGCGGTTAACGCTGAGCCGAAGGCGCGGCGACATCATGGCGCGCTGCCTTTTGCGGCGTGGAGGACGAGCGCGGCCGCCTCCTCGCTCGGCGTCGTGTCTACCCTCATCAGACCATCGATCCGGCCGAAGGCCTCGACCTGCCGGGCCCGTTCGGGGCTATTCACTCGCAGCAACGGCGAAAGCGCGTCGGCGAGCTTTTCCGCCGTGCAATCGCGCTGCAGGAATTCCGGAACGACATTCTCGCCGATGACCAGGTTGGCGAGGATCACGGTCGACAACCGGCGGTGCAAACCCATCAGGCGAGCGACGATTTCCTCAATCGGTGAAACNAGATACGCGGCAACACTGGGCACCCCGGCGATCGCGAGCTCAAGGGTGACGGTCCCCGATGCCGCCAGCGCTGCTCGCGCCGAGCGAAATGCCGCCCATTTATCGGCCGGCTCGACCACGATGCGCGGCTTTGTTTCCCAGCCGGCAACACCGGCGCGTACTTGTTCCAGCCTGTTCGCCATAGTGGGCAGAATAAGCTCCATGGGCCCGCTGCGCTCAACGACGCGGCTGATCGCCGCCCCAAATACCGGAAGGAGACGCTTAAGTTCGCTTGAGCGGCTGCCGGGAAGGACCAGAACGAGCGGAGGATCGGCCAATCGGCGTTCAGTCTCATCCGCTTTGGGACGCAGGTCCGCGACATGCTCAATCAGGGGATGACCGACATAGACGCAGCGCGGTCCGCGGAGTTTGGCATAGGCCTCCGGCTCGAAGGGAAGGATCGCGAGCACGCAATCGATATACGAGCGCATGGCCAGCGCCCGTCCCGGCCGCCAGGCCCAAACAGAAGGCGCGACATAATCGAGAATCGGAATGGTGGGAACGCGTCGGCGGATCCTGCGAGCGACGCGGTGGGTAAAATCCGGGCTGTCGATGATGACGACGGCGTCGGGCCGCGCCGCGATGATGGCATCGGCGGTCTCGCGAATGCGCCGCAAAATCAGCGGCAACCTGCGGGGAATCGCGGTTAAGCCGAATATTGAAAGTTCATCGATCGGGAAGAGGCTCTGCACGCCCGCGGCTGCCATGGCATGGCCGCCGACGCCGCGAAGCGAGAGGCCACTTCCTTCGTGGGCACGGAGTGTTCGCGCGAGCGAGGCACCGAGCGCGTCTCCCGATTCTTCTGCGGCGACGAGGTAGATCACGCGCAGCGGCGTCGGCGAGACCTCCGTCACGACGAAGCGACCTCGCTCACACCAACAAGAAAAATATTGGCGCGATCCGTAGCCGCGATAACTTCCATCGGTGCGGCAACCAGGGTGCTGCCGGCGGTGACCGCCACTCCCGCAAGCCCGGCACGGGCGACATTTTCTATGGTTTGCGGTCCGATTGCTGGCAGATCAAAGCGACGGTCTTGCCCCGGCTTGGGCGATTTTACCAACACGCCCGTGCCAATCCGCGCCGTCACGCGGCGCTGGCGGCGCATCTCGGCGATCCGCGCCAACATGTTGTCGGTTCCCTCAACCCCTTCGACCGCAAGCACATGGTTGTCGGCAACGACCGCCGCTTGACCCACATCGAACGGGCCAAGCGCTGCGATTACCTGAATTGCTTTCGCAATGTCTGCTTTGTCGCCCTCCGTCGGCAGGCGCTGGGCCAGTACCCCCTCGGGAACGAAGATTTCCGGGGCCACCGCATCAAGTCCCACGATCGTCAGACCGCCCTCCTCGATGATGCCGGCGACGCCTTTCAGGAGCTGATCATCACCGCCGCGAAAGGCGCGGAGGAGGCGCGGTATGGCGCGGAAGGTCGGCCAATCAAGACGGATTTTTGCCAGCGGCGGCCGCAACACCGTGCCAATGAAAACCGCTTCGCGGCAGCCCTCACGACGGGCAAGGCGCACCAGCCGTCCAACCTGGCCGAGCGCGACCCAGTGATGCGGATGCAGTTCGACTACGTTGCGGTCGGCCCATCCTTTGATGCCAAGCATCACCGGTTGCCGGCCACTACGGAGAACCGCCGCCGCGACGGCCTTCGGAAAATTGCCGCCGCCGCAGATGATGGCGAGCGGAGTTGGCACCGCTGCCGAAACCTCGCGGCCACCATCTTGGCGCTCAGGCGGAGTCATGTTCGGCTTCTTCGCCGCCGTTTTGGCCCGGGGGGCGCATCAACGGCCGCTTTCCGCCTTCGCGGATGAAGGCGATGATCTTGACGACGCGCGGCTCATCGGCGAACTCGCGAGCGACGCCTTCGACCCTGCCGGCGAACGTGCCGTCGCCGAAAAACAATTGCCGATAGGCGCGGCGTAGCTGAAGCATCTGCGAATGCGTGACGCCGCGGCGGCGCAGCCCAACAACGTTCAGTCCGACCAGATCTTCGCGGTAGGCCATGGTGAAGGGAATGACATCGGCCCGGATGGGGCTCATTCCACCGATCATGACGCCTTCCCCCACGCGACCGAACTGATGGACAGCAGCGAGACCGCCGAGAAAGGCGCCGTCACCAATCGTGACATGACCGCCGAGCGTTACGTTGTTCGCAAACGTGACTTGATCGCCGATCCGGCAATCGTGCGCGACGTGGCTTCCGACCATGAGAAAGCAGCGCGCACCGACGCGGGTCACCCCACCGCCGTCTTCCGTACCGGTATTCATTGTCGTGCCTTCGCGGATATCGCAGCCAGGCCCGATAATCAGCTGCGTGGCGCCGCCGCGGTAATGCACCGATTGCGGTGGCGTCCCGAGCGACGCAAATGGATAAACGACAGTGCCTTCGCCGATCGTCGTGACGCCGGCGATATGAACGTGGGCGATCAGGCGCACGCCGTCGCCAAGCTGCACATCCGGCCCGACTGTGCAGTAGGGACCGATCTCGACACCGTCGCAGACGCGCGCACCGGCGGCCACGCGCGCGGTAGGATCGATCGCCATTTAATCCCCGGGTAAATAAGCGCCGAGAACGGCCTCGGCGACGACAGCATCGCCGACTTTAGCTTCGCCGCGGTACCACCACATGTTGCGGCGATGCGCGACCTTGCTCATGTGATACTCAAGCACATCGCCCGGCCCAGCCGTTTTCCGAAACTTGGCCTTATCGATGGTCAAAAAAAACATGGTGCGCGCCTTTTCGCGCGCCCGTAACTGCCGAAGGCAGAGCACGCAGGCCGTCTGGGCCATGCCTTCGATGACCAGTATTCCGGGCATTACCGGATTGTCGGGAAAATGGCCGACAAATTGCGGCTCGTTCATCGTGATGTTTTTAATGCCGACACCGTGCTCGTCGCCGCGTATCCCGATGACGCGATCGATCAACAAGAATGGATAGCGGTGCGGCAACAACCGCAGGATTTCGCGGATGTCGGCCGCGCCGAGAGCCTCTTCGTTCATTCCGGCTCACCTTTGCGATCATCGCCACGCGCCAGCCGCCGCACGACCGAGACGCCCTTCATAAAATCGCGCACCGGCTGTGCCGGCGAGCCTAACCAGCGCTCGCCGGGCGGTACGTCATGCATCACTCCACTTTGTGCACCGAGCTGCGCTCCAGTTCCGATGGTGACGTGATCGGCAATGCCGACTTTGCCGCCGAGCATGACGAAGTCTCCCAGTACGGCACTCCCCGATATACCGACCTGCCCGGCAATCAGGCAGTGTCGTCCGATGCTGACGTTGTGTGCTATTTGCACAAGGTTGTCGATCTTGGTGCCTTCGCCGATGACGGTATCACGGGTCGAACCGCGGTCGATGGTGGTATTGGCGCCTATTTCCACGTCGTCCTGGATAATGACCCGGCGGCTCTGCGGGATCTTCAAATGGCCGGCTGCCGATGGAAGATAGCCGAAGCCGTCCTGACCGATACGAGCGCCGGGATGGATGATGACCCGATCGCCGATCAGCGCGTGCGCGACGGTTGTGCCAGAACCGATGACGCAATCGCGGCCGATCGCGACAGACTTGCCGATGGCCGCACCGGCCGCGATGAGCGTTCCCGTACCGATTTCGGAATCCGGACCGATGACCGCGAGCGGATCGACCGTGACGCCGGCTTCCAGTCGCGCGCTCGGATGGACGTAGGCGCCCGAAGCGCGCCCGGCCGTGCCAAACAGCGATGACGGCCGCAACGCGTCCGGAAAGAGCGCGCGCGCTACGGTGACGAAGGCCCGATAAGGCTGGGGCGTGATCAACACCGCCAGTCCTGCGGGCGCATTCTTGGCGAAGCGCGGCATCACCAAACACGCGCCGGCGCGCGTGACCGCGAGCGCGCCGAGAAATTTAGGATGATCCAAAAAACTGATGTCGGACGCTCTCGCCGTGTCGAGCGGCGCGATATCGCTGATGGCGGCGTCAAGCGGAACGCCGGGGCCAGGCTCGGCACGCGTAAGCGCGACGATTTCGGCAATCGTCAGGCTGCGCTTGTTGGGTAAGAAATCCGGCATTGAACCGGTCTCGAGCGTGCCTGCAGCCCTGATCAGAACCGCGCGCCGCCGCCAAACTGGAAAAACTGCGTGCGGTCGTAAGGCTGCTTGAGGACCGGGTAGGCGAAATCGAAACGCAGCGGACCGAAGGGTGAATCCCAGATCAGGCTCGCCCCGACGGATACCCGCGGAGCTGACGAATCCGCGTAGAGCAGTCCGCATTGGCAAACATACGATGTCCCGGGGATGTTGGGGGTCACTAGGCCGTTGATTTCACCGGTGGCCGGATACTGGGTCTCTCCCTTATAGCCCCACTCCGAACCTGAATCGACGAACACGGCGCCACGGAAGCCGGCATCCTTGGGCAAAAAGTAGAAGGGATACTGAAACTCGAGGCTGGCGCCCCAGTACATCGTGCCGCCCAGTGCGTCGTCTGCTCCGCCTATGGTCTGGTCGCGCGGGCCCAAGCCGGCCGGCTGGAAGCCGCGGACGAGGTTCTGACCCATCTTGAAGTCGTCGAGCACGCTGACGTAGCCGTTGTTCGACACGCAAGTGCCGGACGTGGGACATTTTTTCAATCCCAGCATATCGCCGCCTTGCAGATGCAGCACGCCGACAAGGTCGGAAACCACCTCATAGTAGCCGCGGAAATCGATAACCGAACGGAGGTAAGCCGTCGTGCCGCCGAGGCCGGCAATGTCCTGACCGAAATTGACCAGCAGTCCGCTAGTCGGATGCTTGTTGTTGTCGAGGGTGTTGAAGGTCAATCCGTATCCGGGCTGGGAAACGATTTCGGTGCCGTAAGACAGCTCTTCACGAATCGGCAGCGCGGCCACGTAGAGCGGCAAGTTGTTCTGGTACAGACAGTTCGACTGGAAATTCGCCGGCTGCCACCCCGGATAGGCCGCATTGATACCACCTGGAACCCCAAGCGACGCCGCGGCCAGCGCAACCGGAGTCGGGAACGTCGATGTGAAGTTCGGGTTGATGTTGGTGCAATCGTCCAAAGACGATGACAGCGAAATTTGCTGCGCATAAATCGAGTAGCGCAATTGCAGACTTAAGTCCTCGCGCAGCGGAATACCGAACTTCAGGTTGGTGCCGTAATTGCTCGTTCCATACGAGAGGTACGGGCTCGCCAATGTTTGCCGGGCGAACAAATCGATGCCCCCCGACATCCGATAATCGAGAAAATAGGGCTCGACGAAATTGAACTCGACGCCGCGGATATACTGACCGGCGGTGAGCGACGCCCGCGCATAGCGGCCGGTCCCCAAAAGGTTACGCTCGGAGACGGACACCTGGCCCATGAACCCATCGGCGGTCGAATATCCGCCCATAACCGAGAAGTCGCCGGTCGAGGTTTCTTCAACGTCGACGTTGATCACCACCCGATCAGGCGCCGAGCCCGGCTCGTTGGTGATTTTGACGGCCTTGAAGAAGTTGAGGTTTTTGATGCGGCGTTCGGCGCGGTCGATCAGAGCGCGGTTGTATGGATCGCCCTCGGAGATATCGAACTCGCGCCGGATCACATAATCGCGGGTTCGCGAGTTGCCGCGAATGTTGATGCGTTCGATATAGGCGCGCACCCCTTCGTCAACGACGAAAACTACGCTGACAGTGCGGGTTTGCGCATTGCGATCGCCTCGCGGCCGCACCGTGGCGAATGGGTACCCGTGCTTCGCGATCTCGACGGTCAAATCCTCGACCGTCTTTTCGATCGCGTCGGCGTTGTAGACGTCCCCTTGACGCGCTCGCAGCCCCACCAAAAGCGAGCGAGTGTCGATGGCGCGGATGTTGGATTGAACGTCGATCGCCGCGAAGCGGTAAAGCGGCCCTTCCTCGATGGTAAAAGTGATGATGAAGCCTTTTTGCCCCGGGTCGTACTCGCCGGTCGCCGCAACGACTTGAACGTCGGCGTAGCCGTGGCTGAGATAGAACCGCCGGATCAAATCGCGATCGGCCTCGATGCGATCAGGATCGTATACGTCGGTCGTTTGCAGAAAGCTGAGGATATTCGAGGTCGAGGTCTTGATGACCTCTTTCAGCCGGTAGTCGGAATAGACGTGATTGCCGACGAAAATGATCGTTTTGACGCCGGTCTTCTCGCCCTCGTGGACCTCGAAGACCAAGTCGACGCGATTGTTGGGCCGCTCCACGACCTTCGGAACGACCGAAACGTCAAATCGGCCATTGCGGTGATAAACCTCGATAATGCGCTGGACGTCGGCCTGCACGGTGGCGCGTGACAGCGTACCGCGCGCCTTCGATTGGATTTCCTGCTGCAATTGTTCGTCTTTGATCTTGTTGTTGCCCTCGAAAGCGAGGCGATCAATGACCGGGGCTTCGACGACGGTGACAATGAGTCGCCCGCCCTGCTGCGAAATACGAATGTCCTGGAACAAGCCGGAGGCGTAGAGCGCCTTTAGGGCGCTGTCGACCTTCGCCGCATCGACGCGTTCGCCGGGCGCAACTTTGAAATAGGAGCGGATTGTCTCCGCTTCCACACGGCGATTGCCTTCGACAACAATCGAAGTCGCGGCCGCGCCGCCATCGGCTTGCTGCGCCGCAGCCGACCCGGACCCAAGACTCAATAATACCCCGGCGAGGAGCAAGCCGGCCACGACAAGCCCTCGTCTTACTTGCACACACATGTCCATGCGCAAAGCGCCCTATTCCCCTCGTGACCGCCCCCAAAAGTGGCGGGTTGCTCCTAGTCTCCCTCGGTCTATTAAAGACGACGTTTCTCCTATTCGGTTTTTTATCCTCGCCCCCGCGCCAGGATAATGGGGGTACCCCGGCGGATATGACTCACGACGTCGTCAGATGAACGATGTCATTGAAAGTTGCAAATATCATCAACATCAGGACGATAGCGAGGCCGATGCGAAAGCCCACCTCCTGGGCGCGCTCCGACAGGGGACGCCCACGAACACCTTCTATCACGTAGAACAGAAGGTGACCGCCATCGAGGAGCGGGATGGGAAAGAGGTTCAGGAGCCCGATGGAAACCGATAGCACGGCCGCCAGCTGAATGAGCGGGATGAAGCCGAAGCTGGCGACCTGCCCCGACATTTGAGCGATGCGAATCGGGCCGCCGAGCTGGCTGGCCGCCTCACGGCCACTCAGCACCCCGACAATATAGTTGAGCGTGCGGTCGATAACGGACCAAGTCTCCTGCAGGCTCATCCACACGGCTTCGGGAGGAGCGACCGGATGCAGCTTCAAATCCTCGGCGGCCATCGACCGAGTGATGCCGAGGATGCCGATCCGCTGCACGTTGCCAAAGTTGTCCTTGACCTCTTTGAGCGCTGGCGTGGCTTTGAGCACGCGTTGCACGCCGTCGTGTTCAACGGTCACATTCAGCGTTTCGCCGGCGCTCGTACTGACGATGCGCTGCATGTCGCCAAAGCTGTCGACTGCGTGCCCATCTATCGCAACCACGAGGTCGCCGGGCTGAAAGCCGGCAGTAGCCGCCGCGCTGCCGGCCTGTACGGTATCGACCCGGGCGCTCATGGTCTGTTTGCCGTACAGCGCGAACACGCAGGCAAAAATGATGACAGCCAAGACGAAATTCGCCGCCGGTCCCGCAACGACAATGGCGATGCGTTTCAGCACCGGTTGGAACATGAAAGTCCGCGCGCGCTGGTCAGCATCCAGATCCCCCGGCGATTGGCCCGGGACGCTGGCGACATTCTCGTCGCCAAAGAACTTTACGAAACCGCCAAGCGGGATGGCCGAGATTTTCCAGCGGGTCCCGTAACGGTCGTTAAAGCCAACGATTTCGGGGCCGAAGCCGATCGAAAAAACCAGAATTTGCACGCCGCACCAGCGTGCAACCAGAAAGTGTCCGAGCTCATGGAAGAAGACGACCAAGCTGAGGACAAAAAGAAACGGAATAACGTAGCTAAGGACGCCGCCGCCAAGCATGTGCAAATGCGACAAAACGTACGACCCCATGACGTTACCAGCCCCTCAACGCCTTGATTTGGCCCATTCCCCGATCGGCTAAGCTAAGATGCCATTGCGGCAATTTCGGGCAAAAGGCTAATCGCGAGCTTTCTCGCGCCTTGATCGATAGCGAGCGCGTCTTCGATCGATTGCGGCTCCGCCATCGAGCCCTGTCGTTCCGCCGCCTCCAGCGTCGCCTCAACCAGCGCGGGGATGCCGCCGAATCCCAGACGGCGCCCAACGAATTCGCGTACGGCGATTTCGTTCGCAGCGTTGAGCACGGTCGGAGCAGCCCCGCCGGCGGCGAGCGCTTTGCGCGCCAATGCCAGCGCGGGAAAACGCACCTGGTCGGGCTCTTCGAACGACAGCGTGGCGAGGCGGGCCAGATCGAGCCGCGCTGCGGGCGTGCCCATGCGCGCCGGCCACGCCAGACAGTGCGCGATCGGAATGCGCATATCCGGAGAACCGAGCTGGGCAACGACCGATCCATCGCGAAATTCCACCAAGCCGTGAACAACCGATTGCGGATGGACAACGACATCGAGCTCCTCGGGCGCCAGCCCGAACAGGTGGTGAGCCTCGATCAGCTCCAGGCCCTTGTTCATGAGTGTAGCCGAGTCGATGGTAACTTTCGGCCCCATGGACCAAGTCGGATGTTTCAATGCTTGCTCGACAGTGACCTTGCGGATGGCTTCGAGCGACCAGGTGCGGAACGGGCCGCCGGACGCCGTAAGCACAATCCGGCGGACATCTTCGCGTGGACCAGCGCCTAGCGCCTGGAAAATTGCGTTGTGCTCGGAATCAACCGGAAGCACCGTAGCGCCGGCGGCGGCCGCTTTGCGCATAAAAAGGGCGCCGGCGCAAACGAGGCATTCCTTGTTGGCCAGCGCAACGAAAGCACCTCGCTCGGCGGCGGCGAGCGTAGGTTTGAGGCTGGCCGCGCCGGTGATTGCAGCCATGACCCAATCGGCCGGACGCTGGGCCGCTTCCACGACGGCCTCCGGACCAGCCGCCGCTTCGATATTCGACCCGAACAATTCGGCCTTGAGTTCGCCATAGGCCGCGGGATCCGCAACAACGGCGATGCGCGCACCGAGCTCACGCGCAAGCCGCGCAAGCGCCGCGGCATTGCGATCGGCGGTCACCGCCTCGACCTGGTAGCGGGGGGCCTCCTGCCGCAAAAGATCTATGGTGCTCGCGCCAATGGAGCCGGTGGCGCCGAGAAGCGTCACAGTCCTGGGCACAGGGGCCAATCCAACTCTGGCAAGCGGTTGCTTACGCGTCATCAGATTACCATACCAGCAAGCCGGTGGCCGGCGCAGCCGTACCGTACCGCAGCGCGCCTATAACAAGAGCGAAAAAAGCCGCCACCAGGAACCCGTCCAGCCGATCCATCAGGCCGCCATGGCCGGGAATAAACGCGCCCGAATCCTTCGCGTCAAAACGGCGTTTGATTGCAGATTCAAGCAGGTCGCCGGCTTGCGCCAGGACCGACAACAACAGCGCCATGGCCCCGATGATCCCCAGCTTGCCGACCCCGACCGTATAAGCGACCCCGAGCCCGGCCGCTACCCCCCCGGCCAATCCGCCTACGGCGCCGGACCACGTCTTTTTGGGACTGACGCGGGGCCACAACAGCGGACCGCCGAGGACGCGCCCGCAGAAAAAGGCAAAAATGTCGGTGGCCCAGACAGTTGCGAACAAAAGTAGAAGTGCGATGAGACCCCATTGTGCGTCACGGCGTAATAGCGCAGGACCAAGCAGCGCCGCACCGGCATAGATCACGCCACCCGCAGCCCAGCCCGCCACCCGAAAGCCCCAAGCGTCATCGGATGCCTTGGCTGAGGAAAGCGCCGCCGCGGCCGCACCCATCGCGATCGCGATGAGAGCGGCGTTTGGCATCGCCACTCCAGCGAGAAGCGCCGCGGCCACGATCGCGATGGTCCCTGGGATGAGAATTCCCGGCGCGGGACGGCGAGCGACGAGCAAAGTCCATTCGTAGAGAATGCCCACCGCGCCGAGAAAGCACACCGCGAGGAAAGGCCAACCGCCGATATAGGTCAGGACCAGGACAGCAGGCGCCAGAACGGCCGCCGAAGCGACGCGCAAGGCGAAGTTGCGCGCACGACTTTCCTGCGATTGGGCATCGATCACGATGCGATCTTCACGATCCAGCGTTTGCCGCCAAGCCGCCGAAGCGGCGCTCGCGGCGTCGATACTCGGCGATCGCCCCCTCCAGTGCGGCGCGATCGAAATCCGGCCAATTGATCGGAACGAAAACGAGCTCACTGTAAGCCGCCTGCCAGAGCAAGAAGTTTGACAGCCGTTGCTCACCGCTGGTGCGAATGATGACATCGGGATCGGAAATATCGGGCGCATGTAAATAGCTTCCGATCCGATCCGGCGTCACCTCGTCCGCCGAGAGCCGGCCGGCTGCGACTTCTATGGCCAGGCGCCGCGCGGCTTGCGCGATTTCCTGCCGTGCGCCGTAATTGAAAGCGACGACGAGCGTGAGACCGCTGTTGCCGCGCGTCAAATCCTCCGCCTCCTGCAAAAGGAGGCAGATATCGCGATCCAGTCCGGCGCGCTCGCCAATGACGCGCACCCGCACGTTGTTCCTGTGCAACTCAGCCAGATCATTTCGGACGAACCGGCGAAGCAGTCCCATCAGATCCACGATTTCCGACGGGGGCCGCGACCAATTCTCCGAGCTGAAGGAAAAAATCGTCAAAACGGAAATGCCGAGTTCGCCCGCTGCCCGCACGGTGCGGCGCAGTGCCTCTACGCCGCGGCGGTGGCCCTCGACCCGGGGCAGCCCGCGCGCGGCCGCCCAGCGCCCGTTACCGTCCATAATGATGGCGACATGTCGTGGCACATCGAAGCCGTCGTCTCCACCCGGGAGCGGCTCGCTTGCGCTGTTTCTCGATCGTGCGGCGTCACTCAAACCGTCATGATCTCCTTTTCTTTTCCGGCAAGGAGCTTGTCGACCTCGGCTATGGTCGCGTCGGTCACCTTTTGCACCTCGCCGGACTGACGAGTGTGCTCGTCTTCGCTGATCTGGTGGTCCTTCTCCGATTTCTTGAGAAGATCGAGACCATCGCGGCGCACGTGGCGCACCGCCACTCGCGCGGCCTCGGCGTATTTGTGCGCTACTTTGACGATTTCTTTGCGCCGCTCCTCGTTGAGTTCGGGAATGCGCAGCTTGAGCACCTGACCCTCGGTGGTCGGCGACAGTCCTAGATTGGCGGCCGAAATGGCCTTTTCCACCGCATGGAGCTGCGACCGATCCCATACCTGCACATTGAGCAGGCGCGGTTCCGGAACGCTGATAGTCGCTAGCTGATTGAGCGGCATGTGGCTGCCATAGGCTTCGACCTGGACGTGGTCCAGCAAAGCCGACGACGCACGTCCGGTGCGCAGGCCCGAAAGCTCTTGTTTGAGCGACGTAATAGCGCCTTGCATGCGACGCTTGAGGTCATTCATGTCAAACGTCGTTGCCACGGCGCCCTCCCCTGGCTTTTCAGGGCCTTTTCCGGTCCGCTACCCGGTTTTAGCCGACAGTGGTGAAGTGACCCTTGCCACGCAAGACGGTCTCGAGCGCACCGGGCTCGCGGATCGAAAAAACGATGATAGGCATGTTGTTCTCCCGGGCAAGCGCGAACGCCGTCGCATCCATGATTTTCAAGTTGCGATCGAGCGCTTCCTGGTGGGCGAGCCGATCATAGCGTTTCGCCGACGGATCCCTCTTGGGATCGGCGGTATAGACTCCGTCGACGTCGGTCGCCTTGAACACGGCATCGCAGCCCATCTCGGCGGCGCGGAGGATCGCCGTTGTGTCGGTCGTGAAATAGGGATTCCCGGTTCCACCGGCGAATATGATGACTCTTCCGTCATCGAGATGGCGAAGCGCCCGCTGGCGTTCGTAGGTCTCGCAAACCTGCGGCATGGCAAGCGCCGACATGGTGCGCGCGCTGACGCCTGAGCGCTCTACGGCGGCTTCTAGAACGAGCGCGTTCATGACGGTCGCGAGCATCCCCATCGCGTCCGCGGTGGGCCGCGACAACCCGTCTTCGGAAATCTGCGCGCCGCGAAGAATGTTGCCGCCGCCCACCACGATTCCAAGCTCTATCTTCAAGCTATGACAGACGGCGATGTCAGCGGCGAAACGGTCGATGGTCGGCTGATGGATGCCGAATTTCTCCGGACCGCTTAACGCTTCGCCGGAGAGCTTTACGATCACCCGTCGGTAATTCGGCTTTGCCATCGATCGATGGTCCGCCCTCATTCGCATGGGTTGAACGTCAACCCACGGCCTCTCGATTCAATCCCTGCGCCGCGAAGCTATTGCGGTCGGGCCAACGCGGCAACTTCGCCGCCGAAATCGCCGGTAGGCCGATCAATCCCTTCGCCGAGCGCATAGCGCACGAAGCCGGTAATCCGAATCGGTGCGCGCGCCCTACCCTCGCTTTCCTTCAGCGCCTGCGCGACACTCTTCTTGCCACCTTCATCGAAAATGAAAGACTGATCGAGCAGGCAGACCTCTTTGTAGAAAGTCTTAAGACCGGATTCGACGATTTTGTCGATGACGTTTGCGGCTTTTCCCTGGGCCTTGAATTTCTCCGCAAGCACGTTCTTCTCGCGCTCGACGACCGCCGGGTCGAGCGCCGACGGGTCGATCGCCTGCGGGTTGGCCGAGGCAACTTGCATTGCAACCATGCGACCGAATGCTTTCAACTCATCGGGATCGCCGTCGGACTCGAGACCGACGATCACGCCGAGCCGGCCAAGCCCATCGGATACCGCGTTGTGCACGTAACTCGCCGTCGTCCCTTTGCCGATTGAGAGCGACGCCGCGCGCCGCAGCGTCATATT
>JGI12635J15846_10001651_pt1 | contig 19520 bp, 16 predicted proteins | sample BlaSpr_A8_OM2_M2_FD_15846 | JGI IMG/M metagenome (IMG submission 15846) | reverse complement strand
GAACATCCACGTCATGACTCTTGATCAGATCGAGACCCCCGCCGCATTGATCGACCGGGTGCGCATGAAACGAAACATCGCACGCATGCAGAGCCGGATGGACACGCTCGGCGTTGCGTTCCGGCCGCATGTGAAGACGGCGAAGTGCGTCGAGGTCGCGCAAGCGCAGCGCGATGCGGGCGCTCGCGGCATCACGGTGTCCACGCTCAAGGAAGCCGAGCAGTTTTTCGCGGCAGGCTTCAGCGACATCCTGTACGCCGTCGGTATCGTTGCGTCGAAATTGCCCAGAGCGCTGGCGTTGCGGCGCGCGGGTTGCGATCTCAAACTGATCGTCGATAACCTCGAGTCCGCGCAAGCCGTCGCGGAGTTCGGCCGCGCTCATGGCGAGACCTTCGAGGTGTGGATCGAAATAGATACCGACGGTCATCGCTCCGGCGTCCAGCCCGATGAACCCCGCTTGCTCGATATCGGCCGGATGCTGCATGGCGATGGCGACGGTGGCAATGGCAGTCACCACGGTGCACGTCTCGGTGGCGTGATGACTCATGCCGGTTCCAGCTACGACCTCAACACGCCCGACGCACTCGCCGCGCTGGCGGAACAGGAACGCGCGGGTTGCGTGCGTGCCGCCGGGCGCTTGCGCAATGAAGGTTTGCCGTGCGACGTCGTGAGCGTCGGTTCCACGCCCACGACGCTAGCCGCGCAACATCTCGAAGGCGTCACGGAAGTGCGCGCCGGCGTGTACGTTTTCTTCGATCTCGTCATGTGCAACGTGGGCGTCTGCACAACCGGCGATCTTGCGTTAAGTGTGTTGACGACGGTCATCGGTCATCAGGTGGACAAGGGCTGGGCCATCCTCGATGCAGGGTGGATGGCGATGAGCCGCGATCGCGGCACCGCGAAGCAAACGCACGACTACGGTTACGGACAGCCCTGCACGCTCGATGGTGCCCCGCTTGATGGCTATGTGCTCACGGGCGCGAATCAGGAGCATGGGATTCTCGCGAGCGTCGATCATCCCGACAGGGACATCTCCATTCATCTGCCGGTGGGTACGCGCCTCTTGATCCTGCCGAATCACGCATGCGCAACAGGCGCGCAATTCCCCGCTTATCACGCGCTATCGGATGAGGGAGAGGTCGCCGTGTGGGACCGCTTTTACGGTTGGTAGAGCGGCGAAACCTTCGCTCAGGATGATCCTGCTTCCGGAGCGTTCGCAACAAACTCCGCCTGAATAGCCACATGTACATCGTCACCCACAGCCGGATACCACGTCGATAAACCGAACTGCGCCCGGCTGAAATGACCGTCGGCGGCGAAGCCAAGTGTCTGCTGTTTGGTGAGCGGATTCGGCGCGTGCCCGTTGAACGTGACCGCGAGCGTGACGGGGCGCGTCGTGCCATGAATGGTCAGGTCGCCGGTCAGCTCGCCTTTGTTGTCGGCGGTGCGTTTGAATGCCGTGCTCACGAAGTGAATAGTCGGAAAACGTTCGACGTCCAGTACATCCGTGCCCTTGACCATCTTGTCGAGGAGCGGGACGTTGGTATCGAGACTGGTCGCATCGATATCCACCGTCGCTATGCTGTGATCCATGCCCGCCGCGTCCCAGTTCAGTTGAGCCGTCGTCTTGTCGAAGCGCATGACGAAGCGCGAATACTTCAGGTGAGCGACATCGAAACTGACACTCCAGTGATGCGGGTCAAGTTGATAACGACCGGCCGGAACGCTCGCTTCATCAGGCGACACCGAATGTGTCACCACGCTCAAGGCCGTGCAGGCCGACATCGACACGGCTACCGCAATCAGCAAACCCGCGCGAAGCTTGCGAATGCCCGACAGGAATCTGGAGTCATGCATGGTTATCCTTTCAACAGGCCGGCGCCCGAGGTGCACGCCATCATGAGCGCCTATGCTACTTGTAGAAAATGTAGTTTGCGAGATACGGCGAGCCGCCAACCTGGTGCTCGGTCGAACAGGCTGCGGCTGGCATCATGCCGCCCACGGTGTTCACACGCTGCACGTAGCGAATAACCGACAGCATGCCGCTCGCCGCGGTGCTGCGGGTTTCAAGCAATAACTGCGGCACGCTGGCTGCGGTATCGCTCGGCGTTTGCGCGATCACGTGACCCACGATCCGGCTGCCGTCCTCCGCCTCCCACGACGGCCCCGCCGAGTGCATGATCAACGCATGGCCGCTGGTGTCGTAGAGCGTTGCCTGCGGGCTCTTGAACACCCAGGCGAGATGGTGCTGCGCATCGTACTCGCATGAATACACCTGTATGCCGGAAGCGGTCGTCGTCACGACCCGTTCCCCCTGAGGCGGGTCGATAGAAGACGCAGCGAACGCCGCGGCGCTTGCAACACTCGCAACACAGGCGACGATCACAGCGGTCACCCGCTTCGTACGGTTGAAATTAGTGAACATGAAATCCCTACTCGAATGGATAACGATCGATAGTACGCGCGCGGCGATGCTACGCGCAGAAACGTTGCTTACGCAGCGCTGGCAGCCGGCTCAAACCCGATCCAGATTAGCCGACGCAAACGCCCAGTTCAGATGACGCGACACTGTCGCGAACAGATAGTCGGGACGACGATTCTGATAGTCCAGGTAATACGCGTGCTCCCACACATCCACCGTCAACAACGGCGCGAGGCCGCGCGTGAACGGCGTTTCCGCGTTGCTCGTCTTGACGACGGCAAGCTCGCCCTGGTCGACCACCAGCCAGCCCCAGCCACTGCCGAACTGCGACGCCGACGTCTTGACCAATGCCTTCGTCAACGCCTCGGTTGAACCGAACTTGCGCATGATTGCCGCCTGGAGTTTTTCACTCGGCTGGGTTGCGACCGGGCTCAGCGAGTTCCAGTAGAAGTTGTGATTCCAGGCTTGCGCGGCGTTGTTGAAAACATCGGCGAGAGCGGGTTGATCGTGGGATTGCATAATCACTTGTTCAAGCGACGCCTGCGCCAGCGGCGTGCCGGCCAGCAGCTTGTGCAAATTGTCGAAATACGCCCGATGGTGCTTGTCGTAATGGAACCCGATCGTGCGCGCCGAGATCACTGGTTCGAGCGCGTTGTCAGCGTAAGGCAAGGGCGGGAGCGTTTGCGGCGATGAACCCAGGAAAGCGGGAACGACGCTGAGCATGGGTTTCGAATCGGCTGGCGATGCGGCCGATGAGTCTTGCAAACTGGCGCCGAGCGCGAACCTCGAAAACGCGACACTAGCCGACGCCAGCGATCCGGTCGCAATCAGGCGACGACGGGAAATGAGCGAGTTGAGCATGGTGAACCCCGTAGGTGTGGAATGGTTGCAGCCATCACCGGTGCGCCGGTTTGTCCTGGCTGTACTTTCACAACACCTCACGTTCGGCGTCTATTCCATCGCCCGCGGCGATTCTTAGCCCGCCGCCCTGAGCACCTTGGCGAGTTCAGCCAGGCGATACGGCTTGGTGACGAAGGAGAAATCGTCGATACGACCGTACTGGTCGCGCAAAGCCGGAAGCGGATACCCCGACGCCAGAATCACCTTGAGATCGGCACGAAGCTCACGCGCCGAGCGCGCCAGTTGAATACCGTTCATGCCCTTCGGCATGACTACGTCGGTAAATAGAATGTCGATGTCGGTCCGGCGCGCAAGAGTGGCCATCGCGTCGACGCCATTGGTTGCTGTCACAACCTCATAACCTATGCTGCGAAAAAGCTGCCCCGCCGCGTCCAGCACGTCCGGCTCGTCTTCCACGATGAGCACCGTATCCACGCGCGCTTCGGCCGAGGTAATCGCATCGTCCGGCGCCCCTTCAATCACGGGCAGATACATGCTGATGGTCGTGCCTTTGCCTTCTTCGCTGTCAATCACCACGTCGCCTCCCGACTGCGCGATGAACCCATAGACCTGGCTCAAGCCCAGCCCCGTGCCCTTGCCAACCTCCTTGGTCGTAAAGAACGGCTCGAACGCGCGTGCTGCGACCGCCGGCGGCATGCCGGAGCCTGTATCGGCCACGGATACCCGGACGTAGCCGCCCGGGGCCAGATTCCCGATCTTGCCTGCGCCGAGCTCGACGTTCTCGACGGAGACCACCAGTTTTCCGCCGTCGGGCATGGCGTCGCGCGCATTGACGACCAGGTTCAGCAGCGCCGCCTCGAACCGGGCAGCATCGAGCAACACGGTCCTGGTGTCATGGACTGGACGTATGTCCATCTCGATGGCCGAATTACCCGCGCGGCGCAGCACGGGTTCGAAATCGCCGATCACCCTGTTCAGGTCGTATTTTTCGACCATGAGCGGTTGCTGGCGCGCGAACGAAAGCAGTTGCTGGGTCAGGAGCGCACCGCGCTCCACGGCGCGCCGCATGGCGTCCAGCACTTTGATGTCTGCATAGTTCTGCGCACGCGTGGCAAGCACATCCACGCTGCTCGACACGACTGCCAACAGGTTATTGAAGTCGTGGGCAATACCCCCGGTGAGCTGGCCGATCGCTTCCATCTTCTGCGACTGGAAAAGCGCCGCATTGGCACGCTCCAGGGCTTCCGCTGCCTGCTTGCGCTCTGAAATATCCCGTGTGACCTTGGCGAAACCCAGCAGTTTTCCTTCGTCGTCGCGAATCGCGTCTACAACAACATGTGCCCAGAACCGCGTTCCATCTTTGCGCACGCGCCAGCTTTCCTGTTCGAAGCGGCCTTCCTCTGTCGCAGTTTTCAGCGTTCGGGCAGGCATGCCTTTCGCGCGGTCTTCTTCGGTGTAAAAGACCGCGAAATTCAAGCCTACGATTTCCTCGCGCTTGTACCCTTTGATGCGTTCGGCGCCGGCGTTCCAGTTCGTGATCTCGCCGGTCGGGGAGATCATGTAGATCGCGTAGTCGGTCACGCCCTGGACGAGCAGGCGGAAGCGTTCCTCGCTCTCGCGCAACGCCTCCTGAGCCGCTTTACGCTCGGTGATGTCGCGAGTGATCTTGGCGAAGCCGATCAGCTCGCCTGAATGATCCCGGATCGGATCGACCACGACACTCGCCCAGAATCGCGTGCCGTCTTTTCGCACCCGCCAGCCTTCATCTTCGAACTTGCCTTGTTCCCGCGCAGTTTGTAGCGCCCGGGCCGGCCGGCCGTTGCGCCGGTCCTCCTCCGTATAAAACACGGAAAAATGCTGACCGATGATTTCCTGGGCGCCATACCCTTTGAACCTTTCCGCGCCGGCGTTCCAGCTGCTGATAAACCCTTCAGGGTTCAGCATGTAGATTGCGTAATCGATGACGCCCGTGACGAGCAGTTGGAAACGTTGCTCGTCGCTCAGTCTACGAGACCTTCCGCTGTCTTCGGCTTTCATTGTCCCTGGTCCCACGTGTAGTAATTTAATTGTAATTAAGGGCAATGCGCTGCGTAAAGCGGCACATGCGGTTCACCTTGAATTTGGGGACAAGGCGATCGGGTGTCTGATGATAACGCTAAGGAGTAAAGGTTTTGACGTCGATCTGCGGCGCGGGCTGAGGGCCGTGGAGACATCAGGGGTTAGCCGCAAAGGAGGGCTCACGCAAGGGCTGTGCCCGTATTCCGCAGAGGAAATGGGCCAGGAACAGCGACGACCGGCTGGACCTTATGATTGTCCACCAGGAATGCGGGCGTCACGAAGTACGACGCGCCCACGAAGAAGAGATTCGAACGCACGTCGGGCACGGCCGCCGAGCCGTTCGTCACGCGACACGAAGCGCTCTCCCATCACAAGAACGCTTCGCCTCAAACAATCACCCGATCAACCCTCGCGAAACAGGAAGCTATAGGCGTTCAACGCCGGCACGCCGCCGAGATGCGCATACAGCACCTTGGAGCCTTCCGGAAACTCACCGCGCTTAACTTTATCGATCATTCCGTGCATCGACTTGCCTTCGTACACGGGGTCGGTCAACACGCCTTCCAGCTTCGCGCACAGGCGGATTGCATCGAGCGTGCCTGCGTTCGGCAAACCGTATTCGGGACCGCCATAACGTTCATCGAGCACGATGTCGTTCAACGTGATGTCGCGTCCGAGTTCTACTTGCTCAGCCGTTTGCCGCGCGATCCGGTAGATCTGGTCACGCGTCTTTTCAGGCTTGGCCGATGCATCAATGCCAATCACGCGATCCGCGCGCCCGTCTGCCGCAAAGCCCACGACCATGCCGGCCTGGGTGCTGCCCGTCACCGAGCAGACCACGATGTAGTCGAACTTGAAACCAAGTTCAGCTTCCTGCTGACGCACTTCTTCGGCAAAACCCACGAACCCCAAGCCGCCCAGAGGGTGGTCCGAACAACCGGCGGGAATTGCATAAGGCTTGCCACCTGCCTGCCGGACACTTTCCAACGCATCTTCCCAGCTCTTGCGAAAGCCGATGTCGAAACCGTCTGCGACCAGACGCACATCCGCGCCCATGATCCGCGACATCTGGATGTTGCCGACACGGTCATACACCGCGTCCGAATAGTTGACCCAGTTTTCCTGCACCAGTACGCATTTCATTCCGAGGTGCGCTGCAACGGCCGCAACCTGACGGGTCTGGTTCGACTGGATCCCGCCGATGGACACCAGCGTGTCGCAGCCTTGTGCGATTGCTTCGGGGATCAGGTATTCGAGCTTGCGCGTCTTGTTGCCGCCGAATGCGAGGCCGCTGTTGCAGTCCTCACGCTTGGCGTAGAGCTGGACCTTGCCGCCAAGATGATCGGACAGCCGTGCGAGCGGCTGGATCGGCGTCGGCCCGAACGTGAGCGTGTGACGGGGGAATTTCTTGAGGTTCATGTGTCGCTCCGGTAGACAGCCAAGTCGTCGCATTAATTTGCGTCGATGATAAGTATGGTAAAAAACTTTGCCTGAAGCGGGGTTGCGAATAAATTGTCATTTATTTAATTCTCACTGAATGAATGCTTGATCGACGTAATTAACATGTGGAGAAATGCTGATGAACGCAACAAAAGTTCGTGCTAATCCGCGTGAGAACGATGCACCGGGCACCGAACTGGACCGCGTCGACCGCGCGATCCTAAGGCTGCTTCAGCGCGACGCCTCTATTTCCAACGTCGCGCTGGCGGCTAAGGTGAGCCTTAGCGCGCCGGCCTGCTTGCGCCGCGTCGAGCGGCTTAAGCAAGCGGGTTTGATCCGGGGAATCGTCGCGTTGCTGGAGCCCAAGAAGCTCAACGCGGGCATGCTGATGATTATCGGTGTCGTGCTTGACCGCTCGACGCCCGAGTCCTTCGCGGCCTTTGAAAAAGCCGCGCAAAAGGTCTCGGGATGCATGGAGTGCCACATTGTGACGGGTGAGTTCGACTGCTTCATGCTGGTACGCACGCGGGATAGCGAGAGCTTTAACCGCCTGCATGCCGAGCAGTTGCTTTACCTGCCGGGCGTGCGGCAAGTCAGGACGTTCATGGTCCTGAAAGAAATTTTGTCGACGACCAGTTTTCCTATCTGAGGTTTCCAGGATTTCTGTTTAAATCACCCTCCCGAAGGCACGAGCCACGCGCCATCGACAAACACACCGGACTACAGGAACTCTCACGCATGACAACGACCGCACAATTCGACAACGTCTCTATCATCAAGCGCGCGAACATTTACTTCGATGGCAAATGTGTCTCGCATACCATCTTGCTGGGCGATGGCACGCGCAAGACGCTAGGTGTGATTTTCCCTGCCTTGCTGACGTTCTCGACGCAGGCGCCCGAACAGCTCGACATCAACGCCGGACGATGCCGCGTGCGCAATCCGGGGGAAGAAGCGTGGCGGGAGTACGTTGCTGGCGAGTCTATTACCGTGCCGGGCAACGCCAGCTTTGAGATCGAAGTGATTGAAACGGTCGACTACGTCTGCCACTACCTTTGAGCGCGGGCCAGACCGTCGCATTGCGTGTTATCTGGACGTGATCTGCCGACGCGCCGCCGCCGGACAAAGCTCGGCATACATCTGAACCAGCCAGGCGTGCGGGCATCCATCCGCAATAGACACGCCATTCGCATTGACGTCGCTTAAGCCGACCTGGCGATCCTGCAAGGCTGCCTTGAACGCATGGCTTGCCCTACGGCGCACGTAAAGCATGCCGAGCACCGCCATGCCGAACACGGCTGCCCTGAGTTCGAACGTCCCCGAATTGCCCAGCGGCACGTGCAGCAACAAGACGATGCAAAGGCATGCCGCCGTCAGCACCGCCACCGATGCCGACAACAGCACGACATGAGCGCGCAATGCGATAGACAAAGTGGGTTGCATAAACGTCTCTTCGGGCTGGCGCCAAGCGGAAATCGCTTTCAATCTCGAACGAAGCCCCGCGTCCGTTCGATGCTGTACCCATTTCGACCGATAAGGAAACGAAAAGGCCCACGCTCGCCCTAGAGTGCGTGGGCCATGCTTAAGCGACGCTTATCCGCGCGCGGAGCGTTAAGTTACCAAAAATTGTTTTGAAAGCTTCGGCACCGCGGGTGGGCGCCGTGTCGCCGTGCCGTGAAGGCTTTACTTGCTGATGGACGCCATCTGCCTGAGGCGTCTGGCAAGCGCCTTCGATACCACCGGCTTCGCGCCGCCCTCGGCGCTGCTGGCAACTTCGCTTTCCTTGAGAAATACGGCCGTCTCGCGCGCGACGATCTCCCGCTCGTTGTCGGAGGTGATCATGTGGTACGAGTCGTCGAGATAGATGGTGCGCAAAACCGTCGAGCCGATGTTCGACGCAACAAATTGCGCATTGCGCGGACTGGAAGTCTCGTCGTCAATTGCATGGATCAGGAGGCAATCGTTCTTGAGCGCCGACAGCGCCTTGCCAACGCTTGCGGCCAGCCGACTGGCCTCGTGCAGCGCGGGAAGCGAGATGCTCGACGGACCGACTTCGCTCAGGTCATTGCGCTGCATCGCCCGGCCGATCTTCGCTCGCAGTGCCTCGTTGCGCAGCCCGAACGGCGACTCCTCCTTATACCGCCAGCGCCGGCGCAACGGCGTGTAGTAAGCCCAGCCGAGCAGGAATCGATACCACGGCATCGCCCAGCCGTCGTAGTTGAGCGTGACGGACAGGAGCACGATGGCCTGCGCGCTGGGGCGCTCGCGCACGAGCGCCAGCGCAAGCGTTGCGCCCATGGAGAGACCGCACACGGACACACGCCGGTAACGCGCGCTCAGCGCATCGAATTCCCTGACCGCGGCTTCTAGCCACGCTTCCATGCGCAGTTCCGGCGTGCCCGCGCTGTAACCGTGGAGGTTGGGCGCGCACGCGGTGAGCCCTTCGCTATTCAGGTAACGCGCGAGATGGCGCATTTCGAGCGGCGAACTGGACAGGCCGTGCAGCATCAGGACTGCGTGATCGCTGCCAGGATAAAAGATGGAACCGTTCAGCGCGGACTTTTCTTTAGTCAAACTATTCAACCGTGCGCAGGATCAGGAACTCACCGGCATGCGTGGTAAAGCGCTCGCAGATGCAATCCACGAGTTTGTGCACGCCGTCCCCGGAACCAATCCGCACGCGATGACGCCCCGGTTGCAAACCGCGCTGGAGCCGTTCGATATCGTCGGGATGCGCGTCGGCAAAAAGCCGTCCTGGCGCCATTTCCTTGGCGCCCTGCGCCGCGTTGCGATCGACTGCCTGCAGCAAGATGATGGCGTCGTGGTAGTGCGGAAGATGCCGGATCAGCCGATGCGTTTCGTCCACAGCCCGGCGCGACAGCGCACGCTCATTGTCCGCGCGCAGCAGCATTTCGTAGCGCGACATCGCCACTGCGGCGATCAGTTCCGCACTGAACTGCGCGCGCCGCAGGCGCTCAATAAGGGTAATCGTGAACAGGGTTACCAGCGGGTAAGAAATCGCCAGCATGATGTCGGCGCGATTGACGACGTCGATCTGGCCGTAAGGGGGCACGAACAGGAAATCCGCGATACCTAAGCCCAGCAGCATCACCGTCAGCGCGGGGATAAGGCCAAAGAAGTATTCGACCATCGCGGCCGCGATGGCGAATGCGACGCCCGGCATGACCGGACCCAGGAACGGGTGCAGGGCAAGCCTGACCGCGCTTGCGACGCAAAGCGCCAGCGCGCTGAATAACCACACTCGCTTTCCGCGCGGCGCCCAGCGGCGGACGTTTTGAATATTCATTAAAGCTGCTTTCAGACGAACCATCGGGACGGGTATGGATTATTACACACAGTTACAGGCAGTGTCCCATGCACTTGCTTAAGCGATGCTTAAGCTTTTTGGGTCAATGGATCGATCAATAAAACGAGTCTTTCGCAGATAACGAGATATTAAGTATTACTGTGCAATCTACCGCGGTTTCATCAACAACTGCAGCAACACCGGCAGCAGCAGCAACACCAGCGGCAATTGAACGATCAGGCCCGAGATGATCGCCACGGCAAGCGGCTGCTGCATCGCCGAGCCCTGACCTAGCGCAAACGCCAGCGGCAGCAACGCGAGAATGGCCGCGATAGTCGTCATGGTGATTGGCCGCAAGCGGTTCTTGCCCGCTTCTATCAGCGCTCGACTGAGCGGCATCTCTTCGTCGCGCATCAGNCCCTGCAGCTCCGATACATAGAAGATCGCCACCTCCGTGACAATGCCGATGATCATCGTCATGCCCATCATCGCGGAGATGTTGAGCTCGATGTTGGTGACCCACAAGCCCACGAATACCGCGCCGGTGGCAAGCAACGGCATGGCAAGCACCGCCAGCGCAATACGAAAACGCTCGTAGAGAAACAGCAACAAGCCGAACACCAGCGCAACAGCCGCGCCGAATACGATCATCAAACCCTTGAAGGCGATCTGCTGCTGTTGATACAAACCGCCGAGCTCGTAATACACGCCGGCAGGCAGCAGCTTGTCGGTCGCAAGGACCTTCTGCACGTCAGCAATTGTCGAGCCCAGATCGCGCCCGTCGATACGCGCCGTCACCGCAACCATGCGCTTCAGATTGTCCCGGCTCACTTCCGGCTGTCCGGTCACCGCCACCCGCGTGGCCACGCGATCGAGCGCGAACAGATGGCCGTCGGGCGCGCGGATCTGCAACTGGCCGAGCTGGGTATCGGTGAGTGCGAGCGCACCGGCCACCCGGACCCGGATTGCCACGGTCTTGGGGCCAACCTGAAATTGTGTGGCGACGTTGCCTTCCACCATGTCGGACACGGCCTGCGCGATGCTCTGCGCGTCCATGCCTTCAGCCGCAGCAGCGTCCGGCCGGATGTGCAGTTCGAGCGCATCGCCGGCGGGATTGATGCCGTCGTTCACATCCACCACGCCCTGGACCTTGCCGATTGCCGCCGCCACTTTCTGGGCGGTCGAATTGAGGGTGTTCTGGTCGTCGGAGTAAATCTTGATCTGCACAGGTTGCGGCACCGCCGTCAGATCGCCGATCAGGTCCTCCATCAGCTGCGCCAGTTCGATACTGACCCCCGGCACATCCGTTTCCACTTTCGTGCGAATCTCCTCCATCACGGTTTCGATAGGCTCGCGATTCTTCGACTTCAGGCGCACGAAAAAGTCGCCCCGGTTCGGTTCGTTCAGGTCGCCGCCCAGGCCCGCGCCGGTTCGCCGCGAGTACGTCGAGACATTCGGATTCGCACTGACAATGGCCTCGACCTGCTTCATCAGCCGGTCGGTTTCGCTGATCGATGTGCCCGGCTCGGTGTGATAGTCGAGCACAAAACCGCCTTCGTCCATGGTCGGCATGAAACCGCTGCCGACCCGCGTGAAAGCGAACACAGCGACGATCACCAGCGGTACGAGACCAATCAGCACAAGCGCCGGCCGTGCGCTGACGCCTCCGATCAACTTCGCGTAACGCCTGTTCATCCAGGTCGCGAGACGAGTCTCGCTATGCTCTTCCGCGTCCTTCGGCTTGAGCCATCGGTCACAGAGTATGGGCACGGCAAGCCATGTGACCATGAACGAAATGAAGAGCGCGCTCGCCATGGTGACGGACAGCGCCTTGAAAAACGCGCCGGTCACGCCGGACAGGAATGCCAGCGGCACGAAGATGATCAGCGTCGCCGCGGACGACCCCGCGAGCGGCCGCGTGAACTCGAGCGCTGCCGCCATCACGCGGCCGTGAAACGCCTTCGCGCCGCCCTCGCGCATGCGCCGCACAATATGCTCGATCATCACGATGGCGTCGTCGATCACCAGACCCACCGCCGCCGCCATGCCGCCGAGCGTCATGATGTTGAAGCCCATGCCGAACACATCGAGCAGCAGAATGGTCGCGGCCATCACGACCGGCACCAGCGCGACGGCGATCGCGGTGATCTTCCAGTTGCGCAGGAACGCGAACAGCGTCAGCGCGGCGAGCACCACGCCGATCATGATGGCATCGCGCACGCTCGTGGCCGCGGCGGTCACCAGTTCGCTCTGGTCGTACCAGTTGGCGAAGCGGACGCCCGGCGGCATCTGCGGCTGGAACGCGCTCAGCTTCGCGCGGATCGCCTTCGCCATGGCGACGCTGTTCGCGCCGGGCTGCTGGAAGATGTTGATGAGCACCGCGTCCTGCCCGTCGGCGGTCACGCGGATCCATTGCGGCGTGACACCTGCGCGCACCGTGGCAACATCGCCGAGCCGGACTTGCGCCGGACCGTTCGAGGTGACCACCACGTTTTTCAGATCGTCGAGCTGGGTGATGGTCGCGTCTGCAATGACCAGGTAGAGCTTGTAGTGATCCTCGATCCGGCCGGTCGCCATCAGCACATTGCTCGCACCAATAGCCTTCGATACATCGGCGAGCGAGAGCTTGTAGGCCGCGAGCCGGGCCGGGTCCACGGCCACTTCGAACTCGTCGGTCGCGCCGCCCGTCACGTCCACGCGCGCCACCCCTTCCACCCCCGACAACAGCGGCCGCATCTGGAACTGCGCCAGATCGTGCAGCGCGGAGAGCGATTGCTGCTTCGACGTCAGGCTATACGCGAGCACCGGAAACACCGTCGGGTCCATGCGCCGGACCTGCATCGACGTCCCTTGCGGCAAGGTACCAAGGATCTCGGCGATGGACGATTGCGCCTGCAGCGTCGCCTGGGCCATGTCCGTGCCCCAGTTGAAGTTCACCGATATCTCGGCGGACCCGCGGCTGGTCTTTGATTGCACATCGAGTACGTTCGGCACGCGCCGCAGCGCCTCCTCCACCGGCATGGTGACGAGCGTCGCCATCTGCTCGGCGGGACGGTCGCCGGCATCGAGCGAGACGACGGCACGCGGGAACGCAACGTTCGGAAACAGCGAGATCGGCAGCCGGAACGCGGTAAGCGCGCCTGCGACAGCGAGCAATCCAATCACGAACAACAACGAGCGTCGATGAGCCTGCATCCATTGGCCGAAGTTCATCGCGGCGCGCCTCCGGCGCCCTGCACCGTCATGCCGTCCTTCAGTTCATAGTTGCCGCTGACCACTACCGGTTGCGCCGCATCGAGCGGACCGTCAATGCCATAGCGATCGCGGTCCTCTATCTGCGTAACCACATTCACGCGATGCGCCTTGTTGCCGGACACGACCTGGAATAGGTAATCGCCCTTCTCGTCCTTGAGCACGGCCGAGCGCGGGACGACCCAGTGCATGCCGCGGTTCGTATCGATATCGGCGGCCACGTGCGTGCCCGGAATGAACGCGCTATTGCCGAGCGGCACGTTCGCGCCCACATCGACGAGCTGGCTTTGCGTGTCGATGGACGCACCCACCAGGACCACGCGCCCTGTCATCGAAACCTTCGCGAGCGAGCTTGAAAGGCCGCGTAAGCGGACCTCATCGCCGGCATGGACGTTGACGGCGTCCGAGGGCTCCACCGCCAGCATCACGTTGCCACGCGCCTCCCGGTCGTTGTCCGTGCCGGCAAGCTGCACGATCGGCGCGCCGGCCTGCACCTGATCGCCCTGTCCTGCCGACACCTGCAGCACCACGCCGTCGATGGGAGAAGTAACGACCTTGCTGCCGCTCGTGATCCCGGTTGTTTCCTGCGACGCCAGCGCCTCGCGGGCATCCTGCGCCGCCTTGCGTGCAGCGGCCAGTTGCGATGCGGTGGCAAGGCCCTTGTCGAACAGCGACTGAGTGCGCGCGACCTCACCGTCGGCCAGCGTCGCGGCGCTTCTTGCCTGCGCGGCGGCAAGCGCGGCGGCGGGGTCGGCCTGCACGACAAACAGCGGGTCGCCGCGCTTGACTGGCTGGCCGGTCTGCACGCGCAGCTGCGTAACCCGCACGACGTAGGGCAGGTTGATCGACGTGAGATTAGCCGCGGATGCCGCGACGATCCCGTATGCACGCACCGGCTGTGCGATCAGCGCGCGCTGGACCGGGGCCGTACTGACAGCGACCACGGCGTCGTCGGCGAGAGCGTTGCCCGCTTCGAACAAGGCGCTGAGGAAAAAACACATGGCGATGCAGGCTTGCATCGAAGGCCGTTTATTTTGCATGGGTGTCGGCATGGGTGTCGGTCACGTTCAGGTCGGAAGAAAATGCGTCGGGAATCGCGCTGCCCAGCAACGCTTGCAAGCCGACACGCTGTTCGGCCCGCGACTCCCGTAGCGTGGCGATATCCACGCGTTTGGTGAGCGCGGCCGACATGGCGTCCGTGTACGCGCCGAGCGTCAGGTTGTGCTCGGCAAAAGCCGCGCTCGCGTCGCGTGCCGCACGCTCCGTGCCGGGCAATGCCGATTCGGTCTGCTCGAGCTGGCGCGAGAGGATGGCGTCGTCGGCACGCAGATGCGCGACATCGGCGAACGCCTGGTTCAGGCGGTTCTGGTACTCGTCGCGCAGGCGCTGGCGCGTGCTTTGCTCGATCGCGACATTGCCGCGGTTGCGATTGAAGATGGGCAGGCTCATGTTGATCACAAAACCCGTGCTGTAGATGTTCGAGTTGTCGCGTTGACGATCGAATCCCACGGTCAGCGACGGAAACTGGCTCATGATCGCCGCACGATACTTCTGTTCCTGCGCCTCGTAGCCCGCTTGCAGGGCCAGCAGGTCGGGACGCCGGCGCGGCAGCGCGGCGACCGCGCTATCGACCGTGGCTGCGGCGAGCGGCGTGTCTTCGGGCTCGCCAACAAGTTGCAGATGCACGTCGGGCGACAGGCCCAGCAACTGGTTCAGGTCGTGATGCGTCTGCTCGGCCGCGCGTTCGGCATCGGTATAAAGCTTGCGTGCATCGTTATAGGAAGTCAGGGCGGCAGTAAGCGTGTCTTCGGTCAGGTTGCCCTCGCGGCGGGCCTCGGCCATGCGTTCATAACGCGTGCGCGAGAGGTCGCGTTGCTGCTGGAGCAAGGGCAACGTGTCCTCCTGAAAGCGCGCCTTGATGAACAGTTGTTTCGCCTGCGCAACGACCTGCCACTCCTGCCAGAGCAGGCCGAGATCGGTCTTCGCCACGGTTGCATCGGCCGACTGCTTGTTCGCGCCGCGCGTGAAAATGGCCAGCACGTCCATGGTCAAGCCATAATTGAACGCACGCGTGGCCCCTTCCATGCCCGCGTAATCGCTGGAAACCCCCAGTTGCGGATCGGGCAGGAGCCCCGCTGAAAACGCTTGCGCCCGTGCAATGCCGAGGTCGTCGCGGGCAAGCTTCAGATCGGGATTGTTCGCGACGGCCAGCATGGCGACCTCCTCCATGTCGAGGCCGTCGGAGGGGTCGAAACGATGCGCGGCAAGCTCGGGCAAGGGCATGGTCGCAGGGTCGATCTGCACGCGCGACAGGGTGGCGAGAGACGTGGAGGTATCCTGCGGGGCAAGCGGCTCGCGGTGATATGCGGTGCAGCCGGCGAGCAGCGCGAGGCACGTACTGGCGCAAACTAGCTTGCAGAAGTGCAAACTTGGGGGGGCGGTCGATGCAGGCAAGCCTGGCTCCTGGGGCGAAGAAGAGGACGGATAATGTCCATCGGAGGAGCGATTGATTCTAGGAAGCCGGAGCTTAAGGAACGCTTAAGCACCTTCTGCGGACAATGCACGCTCGATAATTGTTAGTAAGAATGGGAGAGCGCTCGCAATGCGGCTGTTATTGGTGGAAGACGACGAGATGATTGCAGAGACCGTGCTCGAGTCCATGCGCCGCCTGGGTTATGCGATCGACTGGGCCGCGGACGGACGCGCGGCGGAACTGTCGCTCGCCAACGGCGTGTACGACCTCGTATTGCTCGACCTCGGCCTGCCAAAGCGCGACGGCATCCAGGTATTGAATACTTACCGTAAAGCGGGTGGTGCGGCTTCCGTGATCATCCTGACCGCGCGCGACGCCGTGGACGACCGCGTTCGCGGGCTGGATGCGGGTGCCGACGACTACCTCATGAAGCCCTTCGATCTCGACGAGCTCGCCGCACGCGTGCGCGCGGCGCTCAGACGGCGCACCGGGCAGAAGCAGCCTATCTATACGCATGGCGACCTGACGCTCGATCCGGCCTCGCACGAGGCGCGCAAGGAGGGTGTGCCGTTGCCGCTGGTGCCACGCGAGTTCGCATTGCTGCAAGTGCTGATAGAGGAGCCTGCGCGTGTGTTCAGACGGGCGGAGCTCGAGGAAAAGCTGTACGGATGGGGTGAGGAAGTGGGCAGCAATACCATTGAAGTGCACGTCCATAGCCTTAGACGCAAGATTGGCGCAGAGCAGATATTGACGATCCGGGGCGTTGGATACCGGCTCAAGGGACTTGAATGACATCCATACGCCGCTGGCTGCTCGGCTGGCTGATTTTCGGGCTGGCCGCGACGTCGCTGGCGGCGGGTTATGGAATCTTCCACACGGCGCGCAGGGAAGCGAGCGAGTTGTTTGATTACGAGCTGCGCACCGTCGCGCTGTCGTTGCCGGCGAATATTGCTACCGCCGATGCTGCCGAGCGAAGCCGCCACAACTTCAACGGCCTCGCCGACGATCGTATTGCCATCGACATCTGGGACCAGCAAGGCCAGCTCGTCTATCACTCGGTTAAAGAGCCCGCGCTGCCGCGTTATTCCGAAGGATTTCGGTCGATTGAACGCGACGAATATCGATGGCGCGTGTTCGGGCTGCAGCAGCCGGACCGTTTCATTCAGGTCGCGCAACCGTTCTCCGTGCGCGAGGATCTTGCGCTGCGGCTGGCGTGGCGCACGTTATGGCCGCTGGCCCTGCTCGTGCCCGTGACGATTGCGCTGGTGTTGTTCGTCGTGGCTCGGGGACTTGCACCGATTGGCGGATTGTCGCGCGCGTTGTCGCGTCGGTCGATCGACTCGCTTGAGCCATTGCAGGCCGGCGCGCAGATACCGGTGGAAATCCGGCCGCTGGTGGATGCGTTGAACGACTTGCTGCGGCGTTTGAGCGACGCTTCGCAAGCGCAGCGAATCTTTGTAGCCGATGCCGCGCACGAGTTGCGCACGCCGCTTACCGCGTTGAAGTTGCAGCTTCAGGCTGCCCGGCGCGACGGTACATTGCAGGGCGAGAGCCAGACGCTGGAGCGCATGGAGGGGCGGCTCAACCGGATCATTCATCTTGCGCATCAACTGCTGACCATGGCGCGTGAGGATGCAAACCGGGCGGCCTCGGTTGCGCCGATGAGTCTGCGGCGGTTGGCGGAGAGATCGGTGGGTGATCTGTCGCTGCTGGCGGAAGCCAAGCGCATTGATCTGGGGCTTGAGGAGCGGATCGGCAATACGTCCGACGACTATATGGTGCAGGGAGATGAACAGGCGCTGGGGATCCTGCTGAATAATCTTATCGATAACGCTATCCGCCATACGCCGGAGGGCGGCAAGGTTGATGTGATCCTTACTCGCGATCCGCAGGGCGTGGGCGTTGAGGTGGTGGATACAGGCTCGGGGATTGCGCCCGATGAACTGGAACGCGTGTTCGACCGGTTTTATCGCGGGGTGGGTGCGCAGGGTTCGGGCAGTGGCTTGGGGCTCGCGATTGCATCGAGTATCGCAGGGCGGCATGGGGCTACGCTTGATGTGCGTAATCGGGGGGAAGGGAATGGGCTGATCGTGCGAGTGGGAGCGCTGGCGCCGGCGGGATAATGGGCCGGCGCGCTACTGGCCCTTGGGTGCGCAAGGCCCTTAATCAACCAACTCCCCGTCGTCATCAAAAAACGGATACGGTCCGTCGAACTGCTCGACATATTCATGATGCGATACAAGCCCCACGCCCGCCGTCCAAAAGTGCAGCGCGAACGCCCCCGGCTCAAGCACAAACGCCGACGGTGCATCGACATGCAAATCCAGCACCACCTGATGCGCAGTCGACGGCGCGATAGAAGCAATCGTCCCGCCGAACCTCTTATGCACCGGCCGATGCACATGCCCGCATATAACCCGCTCCACATTCGGATACCGGGAAATCAGCGCCTCCAGCTTTGACGCTGCCTCCGCCTCAAGCGCCATGTCATCCATATGCCCGATACCAGTCGCAAACGGCGGATGATGCAAAGCGACAATCACCGGCCTGCCCTCTGCGGCGTCCAACTGCTGCTCAAGCCACCCAAGACGCGCGGCGCATAACGTACCCCCGCTCTCCTTCGGCTTCTGTGAATCCAGCGCAATAATGCGCATATCATGCAGATCGAACGCGTACTGCACGAAGTCTCTGCCCGTACCACCTTCATGCAGATAGTGAGCATCGAAAACCTCGCGCAAGGCCGCGCGATCATCGTGATTCCCCACCATCAGATACACCGGCATCTCCAGCGGCTTTAAACATGCCGCGAGATGCCTGTACTCATCGGCGGTTCCGAAATCCACCAGATCGCCCGTCACCAGCACGGCATCCGGACGCGGACTCAGCGCGTTGAGCCGTTCGACACAAGCGTGCAGGCAAGCAGCGGTATCGACTTTTCTATAGGCAAGCACACCGGGAAGCTTGATATGTAAATCGGTGATTTGAGCGAGCAACATGGCATCTCCTTGTTTGGCCTGAAGCAAACGCGAACGGAACACTACCGGGCATCAGTGCAGTGCGACCCAGCCCTCATCGCGCACCGATATCCCCACGGCCGTTCCCTGCGCCAGTTCGACGCGGCCCGGCACGTCGACAATCAACGCATCCGCCGCCGCATCCCTGATCCTCAAGCGCGTACGTTCACCCAAAAACAGCGCCGACTCCACCGCGCCACGCAATTGCGCGGACTGTGGATCGACGAGTTCAGCATCTTCCGGGCGGAAGAAAACTTCCGTCCGCGCACCGTCCTGAACACGCAATTGCGCGACCAGTCCCGTCACGCTAATCGTACCGCCAAGCGTCACGAATGCGTCATTGCGACATTCACCCACAACGCGGTTCAATGTGCCGATGAATTGCGCAACCGCGCGGGTCGCCGGCTGATAGTAGATCTCGCGCGGCGTGCCGCATTGCTCTATCCGCCCTGCGCTCATCACCACGATCCGGTCGGCAAGCGCCATCGCTTCAGACTGGTCGTGCGTGACGTAGATGCTGGTCACGCGAAGTTCGCGCAGCAACGCGTTCATCTCGGCACGCAAGGTTTCGCGCAGGCGGGCATCGAGGGCGGTCAGCGGTTCATCGAGTAACAATACACGTGGCCTCGGCGCCAGCGCGCGAGCCAGTGCAACACGTTGCCGCTGACCGCCGGACAACTCGGTGATCGGCTT
>JGI12635J15846_10001647_pt1 | contig 19557 bp, 16 predicted proteins | sample BlaSpr_A8_OM2_M2_FD_15846 | JGI IMG/M metagenome (IMG submission 15846) | reverse complement strand
GATAAAGTGGCGGGACAAAATCCCAACGCGGGGCCACACAACGTCAATCAGTGGCTCAACCCGGCAGCGTTTGCAACACCGCCGGTGGCGACAACGATCGGTCAGAGCGATTACAGCGTTCTGGGCGGAGGTCCCGACAATTTCGTTGGTCCCGGATTCCACCGCTTGGACTTCTCGCTGTTCAAGGTGTTCCAACTTTCGGAGAGGTTCCGGCTGGAGTTCCGTTCGGAATTCTTCAACATAACGAACCATCCGAACTTTTCGAATCCAGGATTCGGCGGCAACGGCGTGACTGCGGCGCCCGGAGCGCTGGATTACACGAGCAACAGCTTCGGCACGATTACGTCAACGCGCGACGGGCAGAACGACCAGCGCGAAATACAATTTGCACTTAAATTGTATTTCTAACGAGCAGCCTGTTTAAAACCGAGCCAAACGAGCGAATCCCTGACGGGATTCGCTTGTTTGCGCGACGGGAGAAATGTGGACGCGATACCAGAAAGTCGACGTTCGATGCGAAACAGATTGCGAGACACGCGAATTTAGCGAATTTAGAGAGGCAATACGGTTCCATGGCACCGAGCCAAGACTCAAACTCTCATCAATCGAACGTGAACGCGAACGTGAACGGGCGTGGGCGAATTACGCACGGCGAGATTCGCCAGCAGCCGGAATTATGGGCGACTACCGTCGAGCGCGTGATCGCGAGCAACGCGCGCGAGATCGTGCAGGGACGCGCGGCGGTGATTTGCGGCGCGGGGACGTCGGCGTATGCGTCGTCGGGCGTTGCAGCTTCGTGGATGAATGCGACAGCGATTCCGACGACGGATTTGCTTTTGTACTCCAAGCAGGACTTGTTCCGGCTCGTGCCGGCGTTTGTCTCGAACGGCGTGCTGGTTTCGATTGCGCGGTCGGGAAATAGCCCCGAGAGCGTCGGCGTCATCAAGCGCATCAAGCAGATGTTTCCCGGCGTGGCGCATCTGGCCATCACGTGCAACGAAGAAGGCGAGATGCTGCGGCTGCCGAGAGTGAATCCGCTGGTGCTCGATCCGCGGACGAACGATCGCAGCCTGGTGATGACGAGTTCGTTTTCCAATTTGTTGCTGGCGGGGATGCTGATCGCTCAGCCGGATGTGTTGAAGCAGAATTTGCCGGCGATCGCGGCCGCGGTGAACGGCGCATTCGCGGAGTTCGATGCGCTGGGGAGGAAGCTCGCGGCGAAATTTGCGAATCGGTTCATGGTGATGACATCAGCGGGGCTCGAGCCGGTGGCGCGCGAGGCGCGACTGAAGGTGTTGGAAATGACGGCGGGGAGGATTGTCGCGGAAAGCGAAACTTTTCTCGGAGTGCGACACGGACCGCTGAGCTTTTTGCGGCCGGATTCGTATGTTGTGTGCATGCTTTCGTCCGATCCGGAGCGGCGGCGATTTGAAGAGGATTTGCTGCACGAGTTGCAGCACAAGAAATTGGGGCACGTGATCGTGGTCGGCGCGACGAAGCCGGATTCCGCGCTCGGGCAGGATTTTGTGCCGGCGATGGCGCCGAACCTGCCGGATGAGCTGCGCGGGCCGTTTGAGATTGTGTTCCCGCAGTTGCTTGCATACCACTTGAGCCTGGCTTCGGATTTGGATCCGGATAGTCCGAGTCCGGACGGCGTCATTACGCGGGTGGTGCAGCCGTTTTCGTTGCACTAGCGTCGTGGATAGTGCGATTACATGGCGTGGGTTCTTCTCGCGGGCGTGAGTTCGGCGGTCGGTGAGCATCACGATGCAAACGGAAGAGAACGGAAGGGCGTCGCGCGACGAAGCGGAACCGTCTGAATTTCTGAAGTTGTCGAAGCCTCCTGATTCATCCACATCATTCGAATTGTCTGAATCGTCTCGATCGTCGATCGAGATTGAAGTCGCGGCGTCATATCCACTCGAAATCAAACGCGATCTTGCTGGCGGCGACGACGACCCGAGTCGCACTCACGATTACAAATTGAGCTGGCGTCCGACCGAGACGCACATTTTTGTTTCTGCCGAGGGTAGGAAAATGTGTCACGTCGGATTGGTGCGCCAAGTTGTCGAAATTTCGGGTGTGGCGCTGGATGTTGCAGGAGTTGGCGGAGTTTTAGTGCGTAGCGCCGAGCGCGGCCACGGATACGGGCGCGCGGCGATGGACGCTGCGGAGGAGTTCGTCGCTCGCGAGTGGAAAGCTGGATTCATGCTGCTGTTTTGCCGCGAAGCGCTGCGGTCCTGGTACGACGCGCTCGGGTGGCGGAAGGTTTTGGGCGCGACGTGGGCGGAGCAACCGAACGGATCGGTTGTGCTGCCGCTGGAATCGATGTGGAAGTCGTTGAGCGGGGCACGATGGCCGGATGGCGATGTGTATTTGCGTTCGCGGCCTTGGTGAGCGCGAAGTGGAGGGCGAGATGAAAGCCAGATTCGCAATGCGGAGTGTTGTCGCGCTGGTTTTTGTCGCCGTTGCGTTTGTCTGGTCTGTGGCGGAAGGCCGCGCTCAAGCCACTCCGTCGTCGAACAAGATCGAACTTGCCCAAGGATGGAAACTGAAGTCGGCCAGCAATGAGCCGGCGGCTGGCGCTGCGATTTCACAGGCCGATTTTCAAGACACGAATTGGTATGCGATTCATCGCATGCCTGCGACAGTGCTTGAGATTCTCCAAGAAGACGGCGTGTATCCCAATTTATATTTTGGGAAGAACATGGCCGAGGCGGTGCCGCAGGATCTTTACAAGCAGGATTGGTGGTATCGCACGACGTTCGACGCGCCAGCGGGGCACGATGTTTATCTGCTCGAGTTTCCCGGTATCAATTATCGCGCTGAGATTTGGTTGAACGGGCATCTGCTTGCCGACAGCCGGCATGTCGTTGGAATGTACGTCGCGCACGAAATCAACGCGACGCAATGGATTGCAAAGGGGCAGCGCAACGTCCTCGCGGTGAAAGTTACGCCGGAGCGGCTGATTCAGGATGTCGATGGCGTTGAGCTTGCGGATAGTTGGTTCGATTGGCTGAGCTGGAAGTACATGGGTTATCGCGGGAAGCTCAAGCCCGATAGCCACGGAATTTCGTTCGTGCCAGATCGCAACGCCGGGATTTGGAAATCGGTGTATCTGAAAGTTTCGGGTGAAGTCGGGATCGAGCATCCTTTCGTGCGATCGGACGATGTTGTCGTGCCGGAGTCGGCGTCGGTGCCGGAACGGGGTGCTTCGGCGAAGCTTACGATTTATTCTTCGGTGCGGAATTTTTCAGATCGGCAGGTTGCCGGCGCTTTGCGGGGTACGATTTCGCGCCCGGGAAAGTCACCGATCACAATCGAACAATCGGTCACTCTTGCCGCGGAGGAATCGCGCGAATTGGCGTTTGCCCCGGCGCAATTTCCTCAGCTTGCCGTCAGCAATCCTGATTTGTGGTGGCCGTATACGATGGGGAAGCCGAATCTTTACGATTTGCGGCTTGAGTTTGTGACGGGTGGCGAAAAGAAAGTGTCGGATGCCGCACAAATCCGATTCGGAATCCGCTCAATCACGCAATATCGCGACGACGATCACCAGTTTCCGGAAGTCGGCAAGGGCGGGAATTTTTATCTGAAGGTGAACGGCCGCAACTTTCTGGTGCGCGGCGGCGTTTACACGCCGGACCTCTTATATCGATACGACGAGAAGCGCGAGGCCGACATTTTGCGCTATGTGAAGGACCTCGGGCTGAACATGTTGCGCTGGGAGTCGAAGATTTCCAGCGAGCACATCGTGGACCTCGCCGATGAGCAGGGGATTCCGCTGATGTTCGGGTGGATGTGCTGCAACCAGTGGGAAATGTGGGATCAGTGGAGTGCGGAAGATCATCGCGTCGCCGACGAAAGCATGAACTCGCAGATTGCGATGCTGCGGAAGCATGCGTCGGTTTGGATCTGGGCGAACGGGAGTGATGGTTTGCCGCCTGATGCGGTGTTGAATCGCTATCACGGTATTTTGAGCAATCTGCATTGGCAGAACGCAGTCGTCGATACGGTGTCGTCGTATGCGAAAGACGCTAACGGTGAAATCAAGTGGAGCGGCATTCACATGCAGGGGCCGTACAGCTGGCGTCCCCCGACATATTGGTTCTGCGGAAAGTATGCGGCTGCGCGTGGCGCGTGCGCGGAGCAGGGCGACAACGAACACGTCCCGACATTTGAGAGCCTGAAGAAATTCATTCCCGCCGACAAGCTTTGGCCGATCGATGACACATGGTATTTCCATTCGGGCGCGAATCCCGGCAACGACATTCTGATCAACATTCAGCACGCGGTGGACGCGCGCTACGGTGCGTCGAGTGGCGCGGAAGAATTCAGCCGGAAGGCGCAGCTTGCGCATTACGAAGGAACGCGCGCGCAGTTCGAGGCGTTTGCGGCCGATGGCTGGGCGAATCACAAGATGACGATCTACTGGATGCTGAATGGGCACTGGCCATCTTTTTTTGGGAATATTTTTGACTACTACCTGGAGCCGGGCGGCGCGTACTTCGGCGCGAAGGCTGGACTAAGGCCGTTGTCGGTTGTGTTTGATGCCTACGCGACCGGTGATCACGGGCAAGCTCGGGTGATCGTGACGAATCAAAGTCCGGAGCCGCGGAAAAATCTGCGCGTCCGTGTGCGTGTTTACGATTTGGACGGGAAGATCCGCGCGGACAAACACGCCGAGAAGATTCAGATCGAATCAGGCGGTGCGGTCGAGGCGTTGAAGCTGTCGCGATTCTCCGACATTTCACCGGTGTTCTTCGTACGCTGCGAATTGCTCGACGAAAAAGGAAAAGTGCTCGCCGAAAATGTCTATTGGCAATCGCAGAAAGACGATGACGCTGGCGATCCGAAGAACGATGGTGCGTTCGGGCTGAAACCGGATAGCTGGGCGGACATGACCGCGCTGAACTCTATGCCGAAGGCCGCGCTTGAGGTCAGCGCGACGCGATCGAGCGCCGCCACGGCGGGCGGCGAAAAGCGAGTGACGATTCGATTGCACAATCCCACGCAGCATGTCGGATTCTTCGAGCACGCTGAAGTCACTTCCGCAAAAGACGGCGACGAAATCCTGCCGATCGAATACGACAACAATTACGTCACGGTATTTCCGGGGGAGACCGTGGAGGTCAATGCGACGCTGCCGGCGTCGGCCGCAGCTTCGTGGGGCAAGTTCGAAGGCTACAACACGCCGCAATCGGTAGTGCTGATCAAGTAGTCGCCGGCCAGAGAGAATTCTCGAGCTGCACCGAATTTGAATTGCAGATGTGTCAGGAGTCCCGCTGATGAGCACTAAGTTGAATTTGCGAGCCTGCCGAGTGACCTTGCTGGCGCTTGGGACAGCATGTCTCGCCGCAAGTGCTTCGGCGCAGAAAGCCGAGAACAGCGCACTCACGGTCAGCGTGAATTTCAAAGATGGCACTTATTCGGTTGCCACGCGCGGCGGTCAGCCGATTTTTACGAGTCGCACAGGCGTGCAACTCGATCATGTGTGGGTGCGTTCGACAGACTATCCACGCCATGAAGTGAGCGAGTCGAAGTTCAGCGACGAACTTGGATCGGGGCGATCAATCACGCTGAAGAATTCGGGATTGGCGGACAAGCCGGGCCTCATCGAAACGATTCAGGTCTACGAGAATGCGCCGTATGCCACGCTGCAGTTGCAAGTCGAGAATCACGCTAAGAAGACATTTGAGCTCGAATCCGCGCGCCCGATCGATGCAACTGGCGAATCGCTGTTGAATCTCGGCGGCTCAGCCGCCGCCGATCGCGTACTCTCGGACAGCTTCAGTGAAGATCGTCCGGCGATGAAGCTCTACGATCTCGGCAAAGCGCCGAAGGGCATGCATCGAGCGGTCGGCAGCCAGATGATCTACAACCGCGAGAGCAAGCAGAGCCTTTTCATCGGCGCTCTTACCGCCGAAAAGTTACTGATCTTTCTTCATATTCAGGCTTCGGGGGACGGTCCGCAGACAAAAATCGATTCGTTCAACGCGGATTTTTCCGGGACGACCGAAATTCAGAAGGACTTCGATCTCAAGGATGCATCTCCCGAAAATCAGCTCGAAGTCAGCCTGCCAATCGAACCCGGAGCGAGGTTCGCTTCCGAAAAAATCATGTTCGAGGCCGGCCCCGACTATGAAAAACAGCTGGTAACGTACGGCGATGCGATCCGCAAACTGCACCACCCACGAATTCCGGATGAAACGCCGATGGGTTGGTGGAGCTGGACGGCTTACTACGGCAACATCAACGAAGGCGAGACGCTGGTGAACGCCGATTGGCAGGCCGCGCACCTGAAAAACTTCGGCTACAACTTCTTCCAGGTCGACGAGGGCTACCAATACGCGCGCGGCGAATACATCACGCCGAACGCGACACAGTATCCCAGCGGCATGCGTGTGCTGGGTCATCACGTTGTCGGCGACGGATTGGTGTTTGGCGTATGGACGGCACCTTTTGAAGTGACGACGCGCGCGTGGGTCTACGAAAACCACAAAGATTGGCTGGTGCACAACGCGAAAGGCGAGCCGATTCCCGGGGAGTTGTTATGGCGGCAGAAATCCGATCGACGCTATGCACTTGATACGACCAATCCCGGCGCGCAGGAATATTTACGACAGACGTATCGCGCGCTCGTGCGCGAGTGGGGCGCGCGCTTCATCAAGCTCGATTTCATGGACAGCACCGCGATCGAGGGCTTGATGTATCGCTCGCATACTACGGCGCTTGAAGCGTTGCGCATCGGCCTCCAGGTGATTCGTGACGCCGTTGGCGAAGATGTGATTCTCGACAAGGACGGCAGTCCGATGCTCACTCCGGTGGGATTGGTCGACACGGGTCGCATTTCTGCCGACACCGCGCATTCTTTTGAAGGCACGAAAACCGCGGCGCCCGGAATCGCCGCCCGTTTTTACATGCACCGCAACTACTTCATCGACGATCCAGATGCGTTCAACACAGTCGCCGAGACGTTCGCCGATCGNACGCGCGCGTCGGGCGAATATCCTCTGAACCTTGCGCAGGCTTCGGTGGCGCTTTCGGCGGTGAGCGGCGGCATGTACGAGATCGGAGACGACATGGTCGTCATGGGCGCGCAGAAGGATCGGCTCGCGCTGATCGAAAACGAAGACCTGCTGAATATCGCGAAGGTCGGGCGCGCCTCGACCCCGGTCGATCTGCTTACATACGAGCCGGAAGACGAGTTGCCGAGCATTTTCTTTCTCCGCGAAAGCGCACGTCAGTCGATTTTGACGGTTTTCAATTGGACGAAGACGCCGCGGTCGCACACTTTCAAACTCGCCGATCTCGGTCTGACTGCGGGCGATTCATTCACTGTGACTGACGTGTTCGATCCCAGTGTCAAGGTCTCATACGCAGGGAGCATGCTGCGGATCGAGAATCAGCCGGCCGAATCGGTGCGAGTTCTCAAAATTATCGACGGTCAGGTGACCGCGGCGGCTCCGAAAGTGACCGCAAAGGTTCCCTCCGANGCGAAAACCGGCATGATGTTTGATCTTTCCGCGGAAGCCGACGCGGATGGCGTTCCCGCACTGTCGTATTCGTGGGACTTCAGCGACGGCATCACGCAAACGGGCCGCAAGGTAACGCACACGTACACCGTGCCGGGAACGTACGAGATTCATCTAACCGCGCCGGGCGTGGACGGCGTTGCATACACGAAAACGTTCACCGTGAAAGTCGATGGGACGCTGCACGGGTATCCAAATCTGCCTGACAATCGCCGCTTCCGCGATCCGGCGGATCATTGAGCGGAGATCATTGTGAAAATGCTCCGCAAGTCCGGGAGCTTGCTATCCGAGTCTCCGTCTAGAATCGGCGCGGGAGAAAAATGACGAAAAAGCTAACGATTTTGCTGATTTAGCGATTTCCCTCGCACCGACTGTCTTCGCTCAGGATACGTACGTGCCTCCCCCGGAATCGGCCGGAGGATGGCGGCGCTGCAAGACTTCCGATGANGTGCGCTCGCTCGGCGGGATGGATCCCGAACAACTCGGTATTTTTGCGTGAGGCGCAACTGGCGCTCTTCGCCGGGCCATGGCAGATCGTGATCATCCATCACGGTTATCTCGTTGCGGAGTGGTATGGGCTGCCCGCCATGCCAACCACGACATTCGATGGCTGGTCCTCCACCAAGTCGGCGACGGGCATCGCCTATGGTCTGCTGATGGACGACAGTCGCAACCATAAACTTCCGCACGACGCTCAAATCGATCTCGACACTCCTATCTACGATTACATTCCAGAGGGCTTTCCGCTCTCTGATCCGGAGAAAAAGAAAATCAAGCTGCGCAACGTCCTATCCATGACGTCCGGAATCGCGGGGGAAGATCACGGATTGATTGGCCTCAGCGACACGCCGGGAGGCGGTGACTACGAGATCGCGCTAGGGAGGCAGCCGAATCGTTTTGGCCATTGGGCAGAAAAACTCGTCGCCGAACCCGGCTCACACCGGGAATATTCCGACGCGGGCTTCGCGCATCTTTCGCTCTTTTTTTATCACGCGACGGGGCGCGAACTTTTCGATTTCATGAAAGAGCGCGTCTTCGATCCGATCGGTATTCAGAACGTCGGCTGGGATTGGCAAGGCGGCGTGGCCGGCAATATCGGGCCTCACCACAACGCGCACAGCGGCTTGCGTTTCTCCGCGCGCGACTTCGCACGGGTCGGATACCTGATGGCGCACGACGGCAAGTGGAAAGACAAGCAGATCGTCCCGCACTGGTGGATCGAAACCGCGACAAAGAGTTCGCAGCAACTCAATCCCAGCTACGGTTACACATTCTGGGTGAATACGGACGGAGTCCTTTGGCCGAGCGCGCCGCGAGACGCCTTTGCGTTTCGAGGTTTCACAGCGAGCCGACTTTATATTATTCCCTCGATGGATTTGGTCGTCGCGCGGCTCGGCTACACGCCGCGAAACTGGGGCGAAGAAACGCTTTTGCCCGCGATCCTGGCGGCCGTCACCGACCGCAGCAGCGCCAAAAGCGCTAAGAAGTAAGCGAAAACAATATAAGATAGTAGCCCGGCGCCCGGGTGGCGGAATGGCAGACGCTGAGGACTTAAAATCCTCCGGGGATTTTTCCTCATGTGGGTTCGACTCCCACCCCGGGTACCATTAACAATAACTTACGGGCGCCCACGACTTCTCGCGGCGCCCGTTTTCGTTCCACTTGGCCTTATCTTGTACTTATCGAATCGCCGCTGCCAGCGCATCGAAACCGGCCCGCTGCTCCGAAGCCTTGGAAGTGCCCAAGTATCGAAGCAACATGGCTACGGATTTCCAACCGGCGATTTCCATAATTACGCGGTGCGGAACGCCAGCGCGGTCAGCCATGCGTGCGAACGTGCGCCGGAAATCGTGGAAGCCGGGCTCGCGCCTCTTGCCGTTCGCGTCCGTGAATCCCTCCGTAATTCCCAGCTTGCGGCAAAGCTGCTGGAAGTGGTCGAGGCACGCATCGTAGCGCAGCGGTTCGCCTTCCGAATCCACGAACACCCGGTCGCATTTGGTGTCAAGAGCGCGCTGCGCTTTCAGGATTTTCATCAGGTCGTCTGAGATGTGAAGAACCTTCTGGGTTTTGTTCTTCGTTTTTCGCCCGCTCAGCCTTAACTCCGCTTGTTCCAGATTCACTTCAGCCCACGTGAGGCCGATTGGTTCCATCACGCGCATGCCGGTTAGCGAAAGCCACAGCAGCAGGGGTTTCATGTATGGCCGGGCTTCGGCCTGAATCTTCGCCAACTGTTCCTTGGAAAATTCCCCGTCGTCTTTTCGCTCGCTTTCGTCGGAGAGTTTTATGTGGGGCATCTTGCGCATTTTGCCCTGCGCCACGGCCAGTCGGAACGCGGTTTTCAGCGCAGCCAGTTCACGGTTTACGGTAGGGAATTGGGTCTTGGGTTGATTCAGTCGGGACGCGCGGTATTCGGAAATCTGGTCTGCGCCAATCGTAACCACGCGGCGGTCCGTGCCGAAGAAATCCTCTAAGCGCTTCAGAGCCGTTTCCAGCTTGTCAGTGCTGCGCCGCAATGATTCGGCGTAGTGCCTTCGTAGCGCAGCCGTGATACTGCCGAAGGTCACTTCGCGGTATTCCATGTAATCCGCAAGCTCGCCCCGGTCGCTCTTGTTCATCAAATCGGTCAGCAGCTTTTCGGCGCCAGCCTTCTTCGTGAAGTTCGTTTTCTGGCTGATGCGCTTCTTCGTAATCGGGTCGGTGAACCGAATCCACCACAGCTTCGATTTGCGCAGTTCGCTTTCGCTGTTCGGCAATTTCACTGTGTAGGAAGGCTGGACACGCTGCCGCGCCCGCGCGCGCCCCGCCGTTTGGCTTTTTCTTCCTTCGGTTCGGGCTGACTACACCGTCGGAGCGCACCTTAACAAAATCTTTCGCGATGACTTCCTTCGACCATCGACTACTTTGGTCAAGCCGCCTGAAAAGCCAATCTTGTGGTTCACCACCTCGGAAGCGTGGGAAGAAACTGCGACGCCCGGAGCGGAAAAGGAAGATGGCTCGTATTTCACGCCAACCAGAGAACAAGCTGAGGCAATGTTCGGCGGGTTGTATCGAATCGGGATTTCCGACGACTATCCGCTGAAGAGATTTATGCGAATCACGCTTGAAAGCAGGCAGGACAAACGGCTGACGCAGGCGCTAATCACAACCGCAGAAGCTGTTGGCAGCAATCCATACGCCAACTGGTGGGGAACGTTCTACAACGTACCGCGCGGTCACTGGAGTGCGCTGGAGAATTGCGACAAAGAACATTGGCAACCATGCATTCTTGAAGAAGCTGTTGCCCGTGTGTCACACGTTCACGATATGGCTGTGGGCGAATTTACGGAAGCAGATGTCTTGAAAGGCGTGGTCACAAAGCACGGCGATTAGGCTGGAAAAACTTCGCAAAGCGCCGTGTTCCCCAGCGGGTAAACGATTGTGTCGGATGATTTGCCCTTTGCGTCCGCTTCCTTCAACATCGCCCCTGCAACCGCTTCACTGTTGAACCGCGTTGCAAGGAAGCCGTATGCTTGCATCTCGCTCCAGTGAAATTCGTCCGGCTCCGGTCGCTGGTGAAGCAAAATCCGATAATTCTTCAGCTTCATTTCCATTTCCCACCTCCGCTGCGAACGTAGCACCAATCCGTTCGCGGTTCCAGCGGGCGCGCTTCTCGGGCCGCCCCATTAGTTAGACGTAAGTATCATATAGTGATGCTACACTGCCTCGCATCATGGCGAGACTTTCAATTTCGACGAGCCGAGACGTTAAGCCGCCGTTGCTGGTAGACGCTACACAACTCGAAGCTCTTGACCAAATCTTTGGCCGATATTTGGGCGCGCTGCGCGATTACAACAACGCGCAAATCGCAAGCGAAGCATCGAGACGAGTTCGAAATTACTTACGTCGGGGCCACCTCGCTGAAAAGGATGCACTCGTCGAGGAAGATAAACAACGAAAGGAGATAGCTGCAGACTACAACCATCGCGAGGAGCGGAGCGTGTCCATCTACCTCACGAAAGGAAAAGAAATCAAGGCACACAGTTTCAGCGAGGCACTCAGCCAACCGGTCGGAGACGATGAAGTCGCGACAGGATTTTCGTCGTACGTAATGGTCGGACCGATTACCGCCAAGGTGGCGTTGGGTCCCGATTCTTGGCAGAACACCTTGCACATCGAAGTTACACCGAACGATGTTGAGCTTGCACGCTCAGAGTCTTTCGATCAGCTTTCGTTTCCCTTCGGCTGTAACCATGACTTCTACGTGCGTATGTTTCGCGCAAGAATGTACGAGATGAAGCGGTCGGACAATGCAAGTTCCGCGTGAAGTGCACGCGTCATTTCGTCTTTTTCAATGATGAGGACCGTCGTTGGAACGACGGCGAGGTCGCCTTCCTTGGTCAAAAACTAGGAAGGAGTTAAACGTCGTTGCGACGCGTTTTTCCCTCTTTCGACGCACCAATTCTCAACGCAAGGCGGAGAGGTTGAACGATGCACTGATGGTCTTACAATGCGGGGTCACTATATCAACTGTGAGTACTTCCGATGCCACATCATTTGCTTTGAATTCCAATGATACCGTGGCGCCATCGAGGCGAGCCGGCGTTTCTCTTGTGGGTGATGAATAGACTGGCTCACTTTTTGTGGAAAGAGGCGAGATCGCTTTACCACGTTGCTCCACGAGAAACGTAAAGTTGTTCCAGAAGTTAGCAGGCTCTAGTGCGACATTGTCACACGCGGCCGGAGGCGCACCGTCCGGTTGTGGCGTGGGGTAGTTCGCCGGGAGGATCAAAATGACCCGAATGAGAACCGTGTCGGGGTGCTGGCGATAGTCCTTGGTCGCTTCGATCAAACTGTAGCCCTTAGTCGCGTTTCTCGCTCGGTCGACAATCTGCAGATACGGAGTCAGGATCTCGATGTCCGCGCGGTGGAGGCCGTCAAGACCCTCTTCCGTGACCTGCTTTAGGTAGGGTGCGACGAATTCCGCCGTCGCTTTGTCGTTGCGTTGGCCGATCATGCAGGCCTCTTCGATCGCGGCGGAGTCAAGTTTGGTCTGATAGGCGATAACAGTGCGCAACGAGCAGATGAAGAGAGCGAGCAGACTCATGCAAGTGACGCGGTACAGTGGACTTCTCCGGCCGACCATCACTTCCGTCCATTGGTGCAGAGATTTCTAGCCACAATTCGATGGGCCTGCCGGGCGCCTGCGTAGCGAATCGGCCGAAAGGTTCTGCCCTGAAGTTCATTGTACTTTACGAAGAAATCGGCGACGGCTCTTTTCAGCATAGAACTGAATGCGACGACGGGCTGCATCGGTTTGCGAGAGGCGAGGCCGATCGGAATGGCGATCAAACGATCATTGCGCTGCGAGCGATTGTCCTGACTCTGGTTGGCCTCTAGGACGGATATCAACTGACCGAGCACCACAGCCCCAGTAGGCATCACGAAATCGTGGATGATCAAGACATCGAGAGCATCGCCATCATCTCCGAGGGTAGAAGGTACGAATCCGAAGTTGAATGGAAAGACCAAACCAAGAGGCAAAGACTTGTGGAGGCGAAAAGTTCCAATTTCTTCGTCGTACTTCAATTTGTACGGCGAACCTTTCGGTGTGTCCACGACAATATTCACAAAGAGGGACCGTTCGTGGTACGCCGGTAACCTAGTGATGTCGCGTCCGTTTGTCAGGATTTCCATGAAGATTTCAATTATCCGGTAGCGGCGTTAGTCAGGGGATTTGGAGCAGGCAGCGTAAGCTTGTGCGATCGCGTTCCTCGATGCCCGTCAAGCGGAGGCCTTTTCTATTGAGGGCCTTTCTAGGATCGAGACCTCATCCATCGTCCTTCGCGGGGCTCGATGGAACGCGAAGAACGTGACAGCGTGACCTCATATGTTTTTGCAATCCTTTTTCGTCGGTGAGCGAGAGAATTGTATGCGGTTGCGTGGAATTAAAGTGTGTCGAAAGATACGTTCAGACGTACTTCGTGGTTGCTTCCCCGATCAGCATTTGCAATCCAGCCTCTGCGCCTGCTAACGCAGTTTCTTCGGCCGCTTACAGGGCTGAGGCGTCTCTGTTCAAGGGCTGCGATTGCGTCATAGAGCGCGGAATGCATCGTCCGCTCATCGGTCTCTAAAATCGCAAGAACGTAAGGGATTTCCCACGAATATCTCATGTCACTCCGACATTCTTGAATCTGGTCATTCGCTACGATCGTGGTGTCGAGACGATAGAAAACAAATAAACTGTCACGCCCGCGAACAGGAAGAGACCTCCGATAGCTACAAACAGGACGAAGGCAATTGGCTTCGCCGAAAACAGACAGATCGCTTCGATAAGAAGTCCGATGATCAGGAGCGACCCGGTGAACTGAAGCCGCCATACCATTGGGTCGACGTCTGGCATCAGTTCTTTTCCTTCCAGAACTTAGCTTCCTTAAGGTGGCTTATATCGTGGACCACGTCGTGGCAGCCACTCGATAAACAAGAGAGGCTATTGGATTTGATAGCCCGGAGCGTAGCGGGGTCGGCCGTATGAGTTGCGCCCTCTTCAAATGAGCGGGCGCCTAGATGACAGTGCAGACACTCCCGATTGTTGTAAGGCTCGTACAGCTTGATGTTTTCGGGCGCCGGTGGAGTACCGAGATAATATATGTAGACGTGGCGCAAACCATCCAACTTCACTTTTAGTGTGCCGAACATCGCGTAATCCGTGTGGCACGTGTAGCAGGCTTCGTCCGCCGGCACGCGGTGATTCTGAAAATGAGCCGCAGGAATATGGCTGGGGTCGTCCACGTAGAGGCTCTTCCCGTACGCCTCCATGGTGTGACACGACAAACAAAATGCAGTGGTTTTCGACCTCTCCATTTCGCTGGAAATGCCCANCGCGCCGCAAAGGATAGGCAGAAAAAACAAGACGAGGAAGGCGAGAATTTTACCTCCGCGGGTCGCGGTGACGGCCGGGCGCGCCACGAGAACTCCGATCAGCGCGGCGCTGAACAGGACGAGAATGACGATCAAAGTGGTTCCCAAAGGCATCGACTAGGCTCTTCCCCGACTCTTATTGCCCGCTGCGTATCCTGCAGGTTGTTGTCAGTGCTATTTCGTCGCGAGCGACCGAATATACGCAACCAGATCCTTCACTTGGTCCGGCTTCAAGCTCTTCCCATAGGCTGGCATTTTGCCTTTCCCAGCGGTAATCACGGTCGTCAGATCGGCGTCGCTTTGCTGCTGAACGTCGGCGGAACTGAGATCGCGAATCTTGTTCGCTTTCCCGACTGCGGTATCACCCTTTCCGGCAGCGCCATGGCACGCCGCGCATTTTGTTTTGTACAAAGCAGCGCCGCCATCCTGCGCTTCGACGGGAACACTCGTGAGACCGAGCGTCATCAACGCCGTTGCAGCGATTACCAGGCTTGTGATTCGGGTGCAGTTTCTCGTCATGTTTTTTCTCCTCAGTACGATGCCGCCATCTCGTTGTCTTTCAGAAGGTATATCGGAACGCGAATTCCGCGGTGCTGCCGTTGAAATCCTGGATGGGGATTGCGGCCAATCCCGGGGTTTCGTTCGACCCCAGGCCCTTGCCGTTGTATCCGTAGTAGTTCCAGGTCATTCGGTAACTGAGCCCTTTGTATAAATCGAACACCGCCCTCACGTACGGCTTCTGGTAATTGAAAGCGAGTGTGCCGGGTACCTGTAGTGTGTCGATTCCGAGCGTGCTGCCTCCCACAAACGTCCCGGCGTAGCCGAGGCCGAGCGTGACTCGCGTAACGGGCTTCCACACAATCCCGGCATATGCAAAGTGCTGCTTGCTCGAGTACGAACCCAAACCGGAGACTGCGGCAGGCGCATACCCCAGGCTGGCGGGACACTGCGTGACAGGCGGTGGACCAGATGCGTTGGCGTAGTAGCAAATCTGCGCCGCGTTGTAGAGGTCCGTATAGGTATAGCCAAGATCAAAGAACAATTTTGCGCCGGGCATCAACGTGGTTACGAAACTATAGCTTCGGCCATGCTCGATATCGTTTACCGTTGAGACGTTGTCCCGATTTTCATGAATGTCAACGGCGCCGTCGAAGTTGATCCACACGCGCGGTTTGTAGCTCACGTGGACCCTGTAGCTCTGCACCTGCCGCGGACTTATCCGGGTAAAGGAATAATCGTTGTACCCGAACTGAAAATCTCCCACGATTCGCAGGGCATCCATGGGAATGGCTGTAAAGCCCAGCAATGCAGTTTGCTCGCGGATTCCCGTGATGTTGCGAGCGGTGTCGTTACCCGCGGCGGGACCAGAAAAGGTCAGCGCAATAAGGTCGCCCGTCGTGGCATCTACGGTCGGCGTGCAGGCGGAAGGCTTAGCACAGGCCCCGCGCGCAGCAAAGAAATCGTTTGCAGCCGTGCCGCCGACTCCCCCAGCAAAGTACGTCTCAGCCGAAAAGAATGTCGCGCTGAAATCGGCTACGGTGCGGTCCGTGTATACATATCCGATTCGGCCCGTCAGCCGCCTACTGAAATCGTACTGAAGTTCTAAAGTATCCGATTTCAGATTCTGCCCCAGAAAACTCGACGTCGGCCCGTTGACTATGTCCGCCGCCGAACTCGCGGTATGGGCAGGGCAGGTAGCCGCGGTATACGGCGCCGGGCATTGGGCAAGGAACGTCGCCGCAGTGAATACGGCCTGCGGTTGTGCCAGACCCACCAGTCCGGGCTGCATTTGGCCGAAGATGTTCGTCTCCGACGTGTCCCACATGCCGGGAGTGCGCCAGTTGTCGTAGCGAAACGAATCGATGATGCGAAACTTTTCACCGATCGAATACGCTCCTGACCAGTTGGCATTCATGGAGACTCGTTTGGTGTCGGCCGGGCCGCTCGCTGTGCTTCCACGGGAGCCGCTCCGTGTCACGAGGTCGTTTACGACCTCATTGAAATCCGGGACCGAGTTATTGGCCGTGCTGTAGCCAACGGAGCCTTCTGTCTGAAAATTCTTGAAGAAATCTGACTGAAACCGCAAACGCTCGGTCGGCATGAAATTTCTCGGATTGCCCGCCTGGCTGTAGGACAGATAGCCGTTGCAACTCGGGTTGACGATGTTCGGCGCGGTCGCAATCGGTGCAGCACACGGCAGAATCTCGACGGGCCCCGCGGTGCTCCAAATGATCCCCAGATCCACGGGCGTCCCGTTAGCAAGCTGATATCCGGAATTCTGCGGGTTGTCCGTGACGACGTTGTCTTGTTTGTAGTAACTCAGGAATTGGTCGTAGGAAATCGTCGTCTTCGGAAAGATTCGAAAGTCCACACCCGCGCGATAGGAATTGGTCGTATAGCTGTAGGTCTGATTGAACTGAGAAATAGTGCCGCCGTCCGTGGTGAAGAAGCCCGGCCCTTCATCGCGATCATGCGAAAAACCCAATCGGAACTTCACGCGCGATTGCGGCAGCAAAGTCAAATTGTAATCCTGCATACGACGAACCAGATCCAGCGCATGCGGTGAAGTTGTGATGGCCAAAGGTGGCGTGGAAGTGGACGGGTTCAGCGGATTCGCCAGCAGGTTGTAGTCCCAGAAGTTCTTATCCCGCCGGAATAAAACGCGAAAATCGTACACCTTGTTTTTGCCGACGCGCAGGCGGGTCACATCATTCGGATCACCGCCATAGCCAAAATTGCTGAAGCTGAGATTGTCGAAAAGGAAGCCGTTGTGGTCTTTTGAACGCATGTCCAGCGTGTAATCGAAGAGACGAAGGCCCGAACCGAGATTCACAAAGGTGTCGTAGGTGTCGATATTGCCGTTGATGGATGCGGCGCGGTATCCGGCCTCGACGGATTGCTGGATGTTGTAATTCCCCGAATCAATTCCCGGTGTTTCCGTTGAGGCACTCTGTGCTCGCGACACCGGCAAAGACTCCACGAGCGCAACAACGAAAAGGAGAAAAGCGAGCCTTCCGCTATTGCTTCGAACGTACTTGCTCCGGAATGCAAAGGTGCGTTTCATTGCCATCTTTATTTGAAAAATGTCGGGTCGAAGTTGGAGCCATGGACCTGAATATGGCACAGCGTGCATGACTTAAAGAAGGTCTGTTGGCTGTGAAACGAAGGCGTCCCCGGCGCGTTACCGGTTTTCGCATTCATAAGAGAATTTGTGTGGCACTGGAGGCAAAGCAGGTTGACGTTGCTCACGCGGAGCATGTGAGCATTCGTGCCTCCATGCGGAATATGACAAGACGCGCAACCCTCGATCTTTACGGGCTCGTGTTCGAACACAAACGGCCCCTGCTTATCGGTGTGGCACGTGAAACAAACCGCGTCCTGCGTCGCCGAGGTTCGCACTTGCTTGGGACCAACGGTGCCGTGCGGATTGTGACAATCGGAGCATTGGACCAATCCTTCGTTAACTCGATGGCGGAAAGGCATTTCAAACTGGGCCTTTTGCTGGAGATGGCACGAGTAGCACAGCTCGGGTTGCGCCTTCGTCAGCAGAAACTCTTTGGTTTCCGGCTTGTGCGGCGAGTGACAGGAGATGCAACTGACATTGTTCTGCGTATGGATCGAGTTGATTGCGTTCATATGCTGCGGCCCGCCGGCGTGGCAACTCATGCAACGGGCACTGATTTCCTGGGCCGAAGCATTCTTAAACGTGAAAATTTTGGTTTTGTCGCCACCGCCGTCAACGTGCGCCTTCCCGGGACCGTGGCATCCTTCGCAACCCTGCCACTGCGGACCTTTCTTCGTGTCGAGTGTCGTTACAAAATGCGGCGAAGCCTCGAAATGGTTGAAAAAATCCTTCGAGGGCATGTCTGCATGACACGTCTTGCACGTCTCCGATCCTACGTAGAGCGAAGGATCGCTCGGCCCGGCATACTTCTGCGTCTGATCGGACGCCTTAGATTTGTCTTGACCGGACTCAGGGTTCGCTGGTCGAGCGCGCACGGCCAGGACGGTACCGCCCATGGCGAACAGTACGAGTAACGATAAGTGTGTCCAGCGGCGCATTGACGCCGCATTTTAGAAGAGAGGGGGTACCCAATACTGTGCGGTTCCGCACACACTCACGACATTTGGACGGAGGGTTGCCATCCGCTGGTTTCACCAACAAAGTTCTCAGCAGCCCGAGAATGAAGGCTAAGCAGCTCGAGGGACGAGGTGAGGTGCGCTTTCAGCCAAACCCAGCAAGGCAAGTGTGTTGGTTGAGAAGATCTTCTTGCGATCCGCAACACCAGGGATCGTGTCGTCAACAAGATCGATGTGTAACTTTGGGCTCATTGGAACTGGCCCGAAATCGGTGCCAAACAGAACGCGGTCAACGCCACACATTTCGATCATGGCCTTGAGGCAGACCGCGCTTGGGCCCATGGTATCCACGTAGATATTCGACTTGAAATACTCCGAAGGCTTACGAAGGTTCTTATCCACCTTATGGATCGGTGGGTTTGTAATGCCCTTGTAGTTCAGGTCCCAATTCCAATCAAGTCTGCAAACCACGGGGGCGATGGCTCCGCCCATATGAACGAAAAGAACTTTAAGCTTCGGGTATTTATCGAAGACGCCGCTATAGATCATGCGCGCGGCCGACAGCGCCGTATCGAATGGCCGGCCTACGGCCTCGTTAAGCCTGTACTGCTGCATTGAAGCAGCGCCTATAGCTATGAGAGGAGGATGAATGTGAACGAGAACATCTTTGGCCTGCGCGTACTCCCATAGCCATTCGGCCTTGGGTGAGTCCAGAAAGACTTGATCTGAAGCGGCTCCGTAACTGGTCGCAATGCTGATGCAGCAGGCTTCTTTATTCGAAATCAGCGGATCGATGACATCACGCGAACTCTCTTCAAGAGCATGAGCGTTGGCCATACAGGCAACCTCATCGGGGAACCTATCTCGAAGTTCGAAAGACTCGTCGTTCATGAATTTGAGCGTATCGAGGGTGCTTGCTTTGATGAAGTGCTGGGCGAACGTCTCCACTTCGCCGCCATAGCTGTTCACGCAGAGCGTAACCCCGCTTTGCCGCTGAATCTCCATTGAATAATCAACGTCAACCGACTCGCGATAGAACATCTCG
>JGI12635J15846_10001643_pt1 | contig 19614 bp, 15 predicted proteins | sample BlaSpr_A8_OM2_M2_FD_15846 | JGI IMG/M metagenome (IMG submission 15846) | reverse complement strand
CTGTACCGCAAACGCCATCGCTGGAGCCCTCGAGTTCGATCAATTGAAACAAGGACTCAATGCATTTACTCCTTCACGGCTCTTTATTTACTACAACGAACGAGTAATCGAGCATACGGTGAACGAGGACAGTGGCGCGCAAATCCGCGACGGGATCAAGAGCGTGGGCAGCATCGGAGCCCCTCCAGAGACGGACTGGCCATACGTCATCGCGAATTTTGCGGTGAAACCTCCGCCGAAGGCTACTCATGACGCTCCGCTGGGTAAGGCAGTTCAACACCAGCGCGTGCCTCAGATACTCAATCAGATGAAAGGATGCCTTGCGGCCGGATATCCTTTTGTATACGGATTTACCGTGTACGAGAGTTTCGAAAGCCCGGCAGTGGCGAATACGGGTGCTGCACCCATGCCTTCGCCTAGCGAAAAAGTGCTCGGGGGGCATGCCTTGGTCGCCGTTGGATACGACGATAGTTCACAGGTCTTTATCTCCCGAAATTCCTGGGGACCGACGTGGGGTATGCAAGGCTACTTCACGATTCCTTATGCTTACCTCACCGATAACAACTTGTCCGATGACTTCTGGACGATTCGGTTGGTGGCCAAGAACGCTGCACAGCTTGCTGCGGAAAAAGCTTCCGCCTCTAAAGCAGCGCATACCTAATCGGGGGCGACTGGGGCGAGGGTCAGCTGACTCGAACCGAAACCGAAAAGAGGCGAGCGGGGTCAGCTTCGCTTTCCCAAGAGCGCGAGTATCGGAATTCGAGGCGAGTCGCACCGACTTCCTCAGCTTGGAGGTCCCAGCAATGCATTGCTGTTCCGCCGGCCTGTTTGTCGCGGGGCGGCACTACGTAGTCTCTGATCACCGAGAGCGTCCTAGACGCCATTGGTAGCAATTGCCAGCGATATCCGGCTGTCGGAATTTCAGAGAGCGCGATTCTAACGGCTTGGTGGAGAGACGCCTCCACAAGCTTGCCATTTTCGCTTTCGCTGATCTCGATCGTTTCCGTCATTGTCGTGCACGATGCAAAGGTGAATTTGCAACCGAACCACCATGGCGCGGTTTGTCTGACCGCGCCATCTGGTTTTTCTGCCTGATCAAATCCGCTGCGGAATGCAGCTGGGACCTCACCCGACTAGGCTTGGGCGAGGTCGTAGCGGTCGTTGTTCATGATTTTGTGCCAGGCGTGAGCGAAGGCGTGGGCGAAGTGAGGGGCGGAGTCGGCGGAGGCGTAGCGTTCGGCGATGCCGCGGAGTTGGGAGTTGGAGCCGAAGACGAGGTCGACGCGGGTGGCGGTCCATTTTAGTTGGCCGGTGGCGCGGTCGCGGGCTTCGAAGAGGCCGTCGGTCGGAGTTGCGGACCATTGCGTGCGCATGTCGAGCAGATTGACGAAGAAATCGTTCGTCAAGGTTTCGGGGCGGTCGGTGAGCACGCCGTGCCTGGACTTGCCGAAGTTGGCGTTGAGAGCGCGGAGGCCGCCGACGAGGACGGTCATTTCTGGCGCGGTGAGCTTGAGCAACTGTGCTCGATCGACGAGCAATTCTTCGGCGGGGCGATGCTGGCCCTTGCTGAGATAGTTGCGGAAGCCGTCGGAAGCGGGCTCGAGCACGGCGAAGGAATGCGTGTCGGTTTGATCTTGCGACGCGTCGGTGCGTCCGGGCGCGAAAGGAATTTTTACGGGGTTGCCGCCTTTTTTCGCGGCTTCTTCGATGGCGGCGTCGCCGGCCATCACGATGAGATCGGCGAGCGAAACTTTTTTCTTGCCGGTCTGTGCGCTGGACTGGGAGCTGTTGAATTCTTTCTGAATTTCTTCCAGCTTTTGCAGAACTTTGCTGAGTTCGGCGGGCTCATTCGCTTCCCAATCTTTTTGTGGAGAGAGACGAACGCGCGCGCCGTTGGCGCCGCCACGCTTGTCGGAGCCGCGGAACGTAGATGCAGATGCCCACGCGGTGTGCACGAGCTGCGATAGCGACAATCCGGACTTGAGAATTTTCGCTTTCAGAGCGGCGACGTCCTGCTCGCTGATGAGTTCGTGATCGACGGCGGGAATTGGATCCTGCCAGAGCAGAGCTTCTTTGGGAACGAGCGGGCCGAGATAGCGCGAGAGCGGGCCCATGTCGCGATGCGTGAGCTTGTACCACGCTTTGGCGAACGCGTCGGCGAATTGATCGGGATGATCGTGGAAGCGCTTGGAAATTTCGGCGTAGCTTTTGTCTGTTTTTAGCGCGATGTCGCTGGTGAGCATGCCGGGGGCGTGTTTTTTGTTGCCGTCGTACGCGTCGGGAACGGTGTTGGCGCCGGCGTTATTTTTCGGAGTCCACTGCCATGCGCCGCCGGGACCCTTGATGCATTCCCAGTCGTAGCTGAAAAGATTTTCGAAGTAGTTGTTGCTCCACTTTGTTGGAGTTGTGGTCCACGCGACTTCGAGGCCGCTGGTGATGGCGTGCGTGCTGTGGCCGTGGCCGTAGGTATTTTTCCAGCCGAGGCCCTGCTCTTCGATCGGCGCGCCTTCGGGCTCGACACCGACATATTTTCCCGCGTCGCCGGCGCCGTGCGTTTTGCCGAAGGTGTGGCCGCCGGCGATGAGCGCGACGGTTTCTTCGTCGTTCATCGCCATGCGTGCAAAGGTTTCGCGGATGTCGTGCGCCGAACCAACTGGATCGGGCTTGCCGTTGGGACCTTCGGGATTGACGTAGATGAGGCCCATCTGCACGGCGGCGAGGGGCGTATCGAGTTCGCGTTCGCCGCGATAGCGCTCGTCGGCGAGCCACTTGCTTTCAGGTCCCCAGAAAATATCTTCCTGCGGCTCCCAAACATCTTCGCGGCCGCCGGCGAATCCGTACGTTTTGAAGCCCATGGATTCGAGCGCGATGTTGCCGGCGAGAATCATGAGGTCGGCCCAGGAAAGTTTGCGGCCGTATTTTTGTTTGATGGGCCAGAGGAGGCGGCGCGCTTTGTCGAGGTTCGCGTTGTCGGGCCAGCTATTGAGCGGCGCGAAACGCTGCGTGCCGTAGCCGGCGCCGCCGCGTCCGTCGGCGATGCGATAGGTGCCGGCGCTGTGCCACGCCATGCGGATGAAGAACGGGCCGTAGTGGCCGAAGTCGGCGGGCCACCAGGGCTGCGAGTNGGTCATGAGGGCGTGGAGATCTTTGATGACGGCGTTAAGGTCGAGCGATTTGAATTCTTTGGCGTAGTCGAACTTCTCGTCCATCGGATTGGAGAGAACGGAATTCTGGTGGAGGATTTTGAGATTGAGCTGGTCGGGCCACCACGCGGCGTTGGTTGGTCCGCCCGCAACGGTATGTTTGCGGGGACCGCTCGCGCCGGCGAATGGGCACTTTGCTTCGGTGGGATTGCTGGGGACTGCGGCTTCGGCTCCAGTGTAATCGGTGGCCATTTCTTGTGCTCCTTGGGTTTGGATGAAATTTGGTGGTGCTGAAAATTTTGTTTGTTGTGGTTGGCTAGTGATGCGATCGCGCTCGACGGCTGGCGCCTGCGCGGCGTTGTGCGCACTTTGTGCAAAGTCCGCGGAAAATTAATTCGCACTCGCGAACGACTCGTTTGCCGAGGAAACGCGAAGCAGGGTTGGGCACGTTGTACCACTCGACGTCTTCGACTTCGCCGCAGCGATCGCAGATGAAATGATGATGGCGCGTGCCTTTGGCGTCGTAACGCGCGGAGCGGCCTTCGACGGCGACCTCACGGACTAAACCGGCCTTCACCAAATCGCGAAGATTGTTGTAGGTGGTGGCGCGTGAAGAGCGTGGGTCGACGCGGTTGACGGCTTCGAAGGTTTCGGCGGCGGTTGGGTGGCTGTTTTGTTCCATCAGGAAGGCCATCACGGCGTAACGTTGCGGAGTGCAACGCAGACCTTTTTCTTCCAAGCTGCGCTTGATTTCGATCTGGTCAGCGGGCACTAGATTGGAATATATCTAATCTGAGAGTTTGTCAAGGTGGCCCGATGAATGAGCTGCGAGTTGCCTGTGAATTTTCTGAGACAAATCGAAATCGAAGGCGATCGTCGGCTGCGGAGGGCGCCAGGCACATCATTGCGTTATGCTTGAAAAATCGACGCAAATGATATGTAGTGCGTTGTCGCGATTGGGGTGCGTTTCTGGGTGGATGCCTGAAGGAATGGGTGCTCGCGGATTGATCGAAGATAAGGACTGCGACTGTAGACGCGCGCGGCGCGTTTCGGCGAAAGACGCCGCTACACCTTTATGTGCGCTCGCTGCGATGATGATTGCAAGCTTCGGTCTCGTCGCAACGGCATTCGCACACCAGACTGCATCCGAATCACCTGTGGTTGTCCAGCCGGGCGCGCCGGGCAAGCCTAGCAAAACGCTTCCTTCCGATACGCAAGCGACGCTCCCGCCGCGCTCGAAGGCGGACGTTGCGTTCATGCAGGGCATGATCATGCATCATGCGCAGGCGGTTGAGATGACTGCGATGATCGCATCGCACACGGAGAATAAGGATTTGCGAGCGTTGGGGGCGCGGATCAGCAGTTCGCAATCGAGCGAGATCAAATTCATGAAACGGTGGCTTGCGACGCGCAGCGAGCCTATCTCGACGGAGATGGCTGGCATGCGCGGCATGGACGCGTCCGGTGGTGCGATGGCGTTGATGCCCGGAATGCTCAGCGCGCAGCAGATGGAAGCGCTGCGCAATGCGAAGGGCGCCGAATTCGATCGACTGTTCCTGACCGGGATGATTCAGCACCACGACGGCGCGCTGACGATGGTGAAAGATTTGTTCGACACAGCGGGCGCGGGGCAGGATGCGGAGATTTTCAACTTCGCGACGGACGCCGACAATACGCAGCGCGCCGAGATCAAGATCATGCAGTCGATGTTGGAAAAGAAAACGCCTGAGGAGAATCGATGAGCCGATTGCCGAGTCTGACGATGCGGGTGCTGGGATGTGCCATTTTGCTGGGAGTTGGAGGACTGCGGGTGCAGGCGCAGAATCCGCCGGCGCCAGCCGCAACTCCGGAGGCGCAGAAGCCCGCGGATGCGAACAAGGATGCAGACAAGGCTAAAGAGGACGACGATGACGGAAATCCGTTCGCGCCTGAGCCTGCACCGACGCTGCCGCCCGGCATGAAGGGATCGGACGCGAGCGATCCGCGCGCAAAGTTGACACCGGGACTGTATGACGCCGGCGAAACGTCGATGGGGATGAAGCATCTGGCGCTCATCAAGAAGCCGGAAGCGTTTCAGTTGGGGACGTCGGATCCCGAAGCGGAGAAAGTCAAAAAGACGCTGAGCCAGCTCGGGATGAACAATCCGAAGATACCGAAGGANATGAATCTCGTCATTGCGCAGCTCGCGTTTGCGAATTCGGATTTGGCGTTCCAGGGCAATCACTTGTTCCAGGGAAATTTCTATGGAATGAATATTTTCGACATCACGAATCCGGCGAACGCGAAGCTGCTGACGTCGATCGTGTGCCCGGGGGGGCAGGGAGACGTATCGGTCTACAAGAATTTGATGTTCATGTCGGTAGAAATGCCGAACGGGCGGCTGGATTGCGGAGTCGAAGGATTCCCGCCGGCGCCGCCTCCGCCGGCTGACGAAGCAAAAGATAAGGGCAAAGAAAGGAAGAGGAGGATTCCAGCCGCGCAGAAGGACCGCTTCCGCGGTGTGCGCATCTTCGACATTTCGGATATTCGAAATCCGAAGCAGGTGGCTGCGGTGCAAACGTGCCGCGGATCGCACACGCACACGCTGGTGCTCGATCCGAACGACAAAGACAACGTCTACATCTATGTCTCCGGCACGTCGTTTGTGCGGCAGACGGAGGAATTGGTCGGATGCTCCGGCGAGAAGCCCGATAAGGATCCAAATACGGCTTTGTTCCGCATCGATGTGATTAAGGTGCCGGTCGCGACGCCGCAGGAAGCAAAAATCGTTTCGAGCCCGCGCGTGTTCATCGACGCACGGACTGGCGCGATGAACGGGTTGAGCAACGGCGGGACGCATGGAAAGAAAGGCCCGGAGAAGCCGTCGGACACGGACCAGTGCCACGACATCACGGTCTATTCCGCGATCGGTCTTGCGGCGGGCGCTTGCTCTGGCAACGGCATTTTGCTCGACGTCAAGGATCCAGTGCATCCAAAGCGGGTTGATGCCGTGAACGATCCGAACTATTCCTACTGGCACTCGGCGTCCTTCTCGAACGACGGGAACAAAGTGGTCTTCACCGATGAGTGGGGCGGCGGACTCGGAGCGCGCTGCCGCGAAAACGATCCCAACAAGTGGGGCGCGGATGCGATCTTCAACCTGAAGGATGACAAGCTGACGTTCGCGAATTATTACAAGCTGCCGGCGGCGCAAGGCGATACCGAGAATTGCGTGGCGCATAACGGTTCGCTCGTGCCGGTTCCTGGGCGCGATATCGAAGTGCAGGCGTGGTATCAGGGAGGAATTTCGGTGATGGATTTCACCGATACAGCGCACCCGTTCGAAATCGCGTACTTCGATCGCGGGCCGATCGATCCGAAGATGTTGGTGCTCGGCGGCGATTGGTCGGCGTATTGGTATAACGGCAACGTCTATGCGTCGGAGATCGCGCGCGGGCTCGACATCTTTGAACTCACGCCGACGAAAGATCTGACGCAGAACGAACTCGATGCGGCTAAGACGATCAAAGTCTCCGAACTCAACGTGCAGAATCAGCAGAAGATCGAGTGGCCGGCGAAGTTGGTGGTCGCCAAGGCTTATCTGGATCAGCTGAATCGGTCTCAGGCGATGCCTGCGGATCAAATCGCAGGCTTACAGAAGGCGATCCACGACGCGGAGGCTTCTCATCTGAGCAAGGGGAAAGTGAAGAACTTGCAGAAGATGGCGCCGACGGTGGAGAAGAGCGGGGACACCGCGAAGACTCCTGCCGATGCGGCGCGACTGCACGCATTGGCGAAGATCCTGGAGCATCCCGTCGCCTAGCGGTGCTACAAATCTCAAACCACTCTGATAGCTTTAACGAAGCGGACGCGATGCATGCGTCCGCTTTTGTTTGATAAATGAGAACGTTGATAAAAATCGTGCTCGTACTGCTGGTTCTTTATCTTTGCGGAATCCTGGGAGAGTTTTTTGCAGGGGTCATTGGAGCGATCGCGGCGGCGTATTTCCACGCAGGTCCCTACGCGACCACTGTAATAGTGCGTGTACTCGCCACCGTTTTCTTTTTCGGGTTCGTTCTCTTCGCTTGGGTGATTTACTCGCGCCGCCGAGCTCGCAAATTGCGGCAGCAGAAGACCGCGACTTAAGCGGTGCAGCACGGGCGACTCTGCGCCAAGAATCAGCCGAGACTTTCCCTATTTGCATATTCGAACCATCCCCCTCGGCTTCTCTCGGCTCAGCCTTCTAAAGTGAATAGCATGGAGTCCGGCATTCGCACGAGATCCGTCTGGTCGCAGCGCGGTACTATTATATAGTGGTAACAAGTACTGATATATGACTACAATCGTCAAATGGAGCTCGATACGAACCGCGTAATCCTCGTAACCGGTGCAGGTGGTTTCATCGGCGGAGCCTTAGTCGCGGACTTGCGGCGTCGGGGCTGCCCCGCGATCCGTGCCGTCGACATAAAGCCGTCTCATCAGTGGTACCAACGCTTCGACGACGTCGAGAACCTTTCCCTCGATCTCAACCTGAAAGAGAACTGTGAAATCGCAGTGCGTGGAGCGGCCGAGGTCTACAATCTCGCCGCCAACATGGGCGGAATGGGCTTCATCGAGCAAAACAAAGCCCTGTGCATGCTGTCCGTCCTCATCAATACGCACATGCTTCAGGCATCCATCAAGCACGACGTCCGTCGATATTTTTATTCGTCCTCAGCCTGCGTGTACAACGCCGATAAGCAAAAGGGTTTTGAAGCGCCGTCTCTGAAGGAAGAAGACGCGTATCCGGCGCTCGCCGAAGACGGCTACGGCTGGGAAAAGCTTTTTTCAGAAAGAATGTGCCGCCATTTCCGCGAAGACTTCGGCATTGAAACCCGAGTCGCGCGCTTTCATAACGTATACGGACCCTGGGGCACCTGGTATGGCGGACGCGAAAAGGCTCCCGCTGCGATTTGCCGCAAAGTTATCGAGGCCAAGCGCAGCGGCCGGCACGAAATCGAAATTTGGGGCTCCGGCGAACAGACGCGCAGCTTCATGTTCATCGACGACTGCATCAAGGGCATCGACATGATCACGCGGTCGCAAATCATCGATCCGATCAATCTGGGTTCGAGCGAAGCCGTGTCGATCAATCGCCTGGTCGATATCGTCGAAGAAATCGCAGGTATTAAGTTGCGCCGAGAATACGACCTGAGCGCTCCGAAGGGGGTCAACGGTCGCAACAGCGATAACACGCTCATTCAGCGCCTGTTGAAATGGGAGCCGGACACGACGCTACGCCGGGGCCTCGAAAAGACCTACGGATGGATCCATGACCAGGTCGTCGCTCGCGATCGAGGCGATGCTGGAGTTATAAGCGAACCGGCGATTGCAGCCCGAGTCTGACCGCCCTTCGCGCTTGTTTCGTCGAAGTTACCCCCGCTCGTTATCCTTAGGCCATGCCGCGCCGAACCTGCCTGCTGCGCCGCATCCTTCCCCACCTAAAATCAATTGAAGCCAACGTATGTCCTCTCCTCGGTCAATCGTCACATTCATGGCGCTGTGGCTCGTTGCGATAGCCACTTACGCTTCGATGTCGCTGGTGTATCCGCATGGAAGCCAGCAGCTTTCGACGTTCGGCAACATCGTCCAGTGCATCGTGCCCCTGGTCGCGAACGCATTCCTGCTGCTCAACGCCGGGACGCCGCATTGGCGCCGTAACATCTTCTGGATGCTGCTCGCCCTGAGCTGCACGCTCTGGATGCTGGGTGAGTTCGACTGGACCTACTGGGAAGTTTACCGGCACGAATCGGTCCCGACGCTGCAGGGCGGCGATATCGTCTTCTTCCTCAAGGGAATCCCGATGATGGCTGCGCTCGCGCTGCAGCCACACCGTCGCCAGGCCGAGCTTCGGTTGCGCCTCGGCTATCTCGATTTCGTTTCGCTGCTGACTTGGTGGACCTTCCTCTACGTCTTCGTCGTGTTTCCGTGGATGTACGCGCTTCCCTCGGAAGCTGAGTACAACTTCAACTACGACCTCATCACCAACATTCAGAACATGGTCATCGTTGCGGGCCTCGGCTATCTGTGGCTGCGTTCGAAGGGCGCCTGGCGGCTGGTCTACGCAAATCTGTTCGGCGCGGCGACGCTGTACATGCTGTCGTCGCTGACCATCAACGTTGCGATTACGTTGCACCGCTACTCGACGGGGAGTATTTACGATATTCCGCTCGTCTCGTCGTTCCTGTGGCTTGCGTTTGCGGGGCTCGTGGCTTACCGCAACCGCGCCGACCTCGAGCCTACCGAGGACGAAGAGGCGGAGTACAAAGGGGACGCCGCTGGCCGAGAGCGCAACTGGGCTTCGCGACTCGCCATGGCAGCGGCGCTTTCGCTTCCCTTATTTGCGATTTACGCGGTGCACTATTCCAACGAGCCTCATGAAGTTCGCGACTACCGGACATTGACCGCGTTGATCGCGTCGCTTCCGTTGATGCTGATCATCTTTTTTCGCACTTACATTGCCGAGAAAGACCGCGCGCGGTTGCTGACGCGGTCCGAGCAGTCCGTCGAAAATTTGCAGCGCCTTCAAACGCAGCTCGTCCAGACAGAAAAGCTGGTATCCCTTGGCCAACTCGCCGCGGGCGCAGCGCATGAAATCAATAATCCGCTCGCGGCCATTCTTGGATTTTCCGACCTGCTCGCCGATGATCCGTCGCTCTCCGACAAAGCGCGCTCCACGGCCGCGAAGATTCGCGACCAAGCCAGGCGAACGAAAACACTGGTCGGCAACCTTCTCAGCTTTGCAAGGCAGGTTCCGCCGGAACGCACTCTCCTCGACATCAATACGGTCGTCACCAACGCGATACAGCTCCGCTCTCTCGATCGTTCGCCGAAGACGCGAATCGAGTTGCAACTCGAGTCTGTACTTCCGGGTGTCCGCGGCGATGGCAATCAACTCATGCAGGTGTTCTTCAACCTCATCAACAACGCCGTCGACGCGATGGAGTCGCATGAGGGCGGCATCCTTACCGTCAAGACCGCGCGCGATCGCGGAAGTGTAATCATCCTTTTCTCAGACACCGGTCCGGGCATCAAAGAGCCACATCGCGTTTTCGATCCGTTTTACACGACGAAACCTGTCGGAAAGGGTACGGGTCTCGGCCTGAGTATCTGTTTTGGGATCGTCCAGGAGCACGCCGGCAAAATCATGTGCTACAACGCGCAGACCGGCGGTGCTGTATTCCGTGTTGAGCTTCCCGCTGTCCTTGCCGCGCTGCCCGCTCGCGAGCCTCACTTGGCCGGTGCGACCCCGCTGCCCATTCCTCCGAAGCACTGACCCTGGGCAGTTCCCGCGTTTCGTTCGGGCTTCTCCCTTCAAGACTCGTGTTACAGTCGAATTCAGCGACGCGATTCCGGCGCTGGCTGCATCCTACTTCCAATTAAATGAGCGAACCCGCAATTCTCACCGAGAATCTGACGCGCACCTTTGGAGCTCTGACGGCGGTTGACGCTATCAATCTCTCGGTCACCGCAGGTCAATTCTTCGGATTTCTCGGTCCGAACGGTGCCGGAAAATCGACGACTATCAAGATGCTCACTGGCTTGCTGGCTCCGACGGCGGGTCGAGTGCGGCTTCTCGGATTGGATTTCGCCGCAGATCCCGTCGCGGTAAAACGTCAGATCGGCGTGGTCCCAGAAGGCATGGGATTGTTTGAACGTCTAACCGGCACTGAATATCTGAATTTCGTCGGCCGAATGTATGGGCTCGATCGCGAGACATCCAAGCGCCGATCTGACGAACTGCTCCACTTTATGCAGCTCGATGATCGACCCAAATCGGTGATCGCCGACTACTCCCACGGAATGCAGAAGAAACTGGCTCTCGCCGCTGCCGTAATCCATGGGCCGCGAATTCTGTTTCTCGACGAGCCTTTTGAAGGAGTGGACGCGCTCGCTGCTGGCGCACTGAAATCGCTGCTCGCGCGTATGACCGAGCGCGGCGTGACAATCTTTCTCACATCCCACGTTCTTGAGATCGTCGAACGCCTTTGCAGTCACGTTGCGATCATTCATAAGGGCCGCCTCGTCGCTCAGGGATCACTCGACGAACTTCGCGCCGGTGTTTCATCGGATGACTCGACGCCGCGAAGCCTCGAGCAGATCTTCTTGTCGATCGTCGGTCAGGGAGGCGCCACTCGCTCCCAGTTGGAAGAACTTTCGTGGCTGACGTAGCGAGCGGCCCGGGCGTATTTGCTCAAGTCCGCCTCGTCGCCGGGCTGCGCTGGCGAATCCTGCGGAATCTCATGCGCACGCGGAATTCGCGCTGGGATATTTTCGGACTTGTCTGGGCTGCGATTTTTGCCAGCGCATTCGTCATCGGGCTGTGCTGGCTGCTCTGGTGGGGCGCCTACTTTTCCGTCTCGACCGGCCAGTACGCTTGGCTCCTGCTTATTTTCTGGGGCATCTTTCTATTTTGGCAGGCATTTCCGCTTTTCATCGCGGGATTTGGCGCGCCGTTTGAATTTCGCACGTTGCTGCGTTTTCCGCTGCGTTTCAGCACCTTCTACATCATTGGTCTTGCGTACGGACTCGCCGACTTCGCCGCAGTGTGTGGGACGTGCTGGCTCATCTCGATTGCTGTCGGTGTCAGCATGGCTCGGTTGTCCCTTCTTCTGCCTGTTGCCCTCGTCATCGTGATGTTCATCTGGATGAACATCACATTGGAGCGCTTGCTCAGTTCGTGGATGGAGCGGCTGCTGGCTCGACGGCGAACGCGCGAGCTTCTGTTCGGTCTCTTTATTCTTCTCAGTGTTTCAGCACAATTTATTCGTCCCGCGATCATCCACTATTCCGAGGGAGTCCACGGTTCCATACAGTTGCAGCGACTCATCTCCTATCTCTCGCCATTTCCGCCTTCCTTAGCTGGATCTGCGATCATTGCCGCGGGCGAAGGTCATCCGCTGCAATTTTTGTCAAGCGTCGGTGGGATTTTCATCTATATCGCGGTTTTAAGCGCTTTCCTGTGGCACCGCTTCGCTGCTCAGTATCGCGGCGAGGAACTGAGCGAAACCTCTGCCCCGGCGCGAGCCGCTGTTAATGCGACGTCCATTCCGTCAGAGCGGAAATCCGATCCGCTCGGCTTTCTCTCTCCGCCGGTCGCGGCGATTCTGACCAAGGAATTCAAATACCTCGTGAGAAACGGCTTCGTTCTCATTTCCTTGTTGATGCCGCCTTTGCTCGTCTTGCTGTTCAGTTCTCAGTTCGCAGGCAAACACCCATCTGTCACTCACACGCGAATCACGTCCGACACTTTCTTTCCCGGCATGATGGGCTATCTCATCCTGATGTTGATGACGCCCGCATACAACTGCTTCGCTTACGAAAGCAAAGGGATTCGCAACTACTACACGGCTCCGATTCGTTTCCGCGACGTATTGCTCGCGAAGAATCTGATGTATTCCGTCATCCTGATCTTTGAAATCGCCATTTCGATGACGTTGCTTTCGATTCGGATCGGTTTGCCTTCCACTCCTGTTTTCGCCGCGACGCTTTTGGCCCTTGTTTTTGCGGTTACCGGACAGTTCGCGATCGCCGATTGGGTCTCGCTCAGCTTTCCGCGAAAGCTCGAATACGGCTCGATGCACGGTCAACGTGGCTCTGGCGTTTCAATTTGGATTGCTTTCGGTGTGCAGATTCTCTTAGGCGGAATCTGCACGGTCATACTTCTTGCTGGTCGATGGACGCAGAATCCTTGGCTTCCGGCGGAAGCTTTCGCCGCTCTCGCGGCAGCTTCACTCGCGGGCTATTTTGCGGCTCTCGACGCGCTTAGCCGCGTGGCCGAGAAGAAGCGGGAAGTTCTGATCGAAACACTCTCGAAATAGTTCCTAAGATTTGAGTCCCATCGCTTCGACGTAACGATCCGCAATCGCGCGCCAGCTGAAAAACATTTCCTGTGCTCGGACGCTGCGTGTGCTCAGTTCTTCGCGGAAGCTGGGATCGGTCGCGATACGCAGCACGGCCTCGCCAAGCTCCTTCGTATTGTCGCGTTCGATGAGCACCACTCCTGCTTCGGTTATCGGGGACGCCGTTTCCTGCCCCCGATACGCGATCACCGGCTTGCCGCATGCGATTCCCGCGATTGCGCTTCCGCGGCGCGTCGAAATCGGTCCGCGGACAAAGAGACACGCGTCTGCAAGTCGTATTGCAGAGGCTACGCGATCCGCGGGCAACACTCCGTCGAAACGCAGAGCGAGTGGCACACCCTTCAACTGCTCGCGCAATTCCGTCTCGCGCTCCGCCGCTCCCCGTCCGAACGCGTGCAGCTCCAGATTCGCGCCTCGTTCCGTCGCGAATCGCAAGGCGCTCGCGATCTCTGAGCACTCTTCGCTTCCCGCGGTCCCCCCGGTGATTCCATAGACTGCGATTCGCGTTAGACCCGGATCACGCGTTTCCTCAACGTGGCTTGATGTTTCGGGAAGATTTGCACCAACAGGAATGAAGGTCGCCTCAGATGTTGATTTGATCCATGAGACTACATCCAGCGAAACAGTGAACACGGCGAGTTCAGCTGACCGCAGCATACGTCGCATCACTCTCAACTGCACTTGCCGCCTCAGCACATCGACCGTCCGCGTTCCTGCGAACGGCTCGACATCATGAAAAACCACGCCGACGCGAGCTCCAGTGTCGCTCAACGTCCGGAGCACACGCAGCACGCGGCGCGGAAATCCGCGCTCCGACCAAGCCAACGCCGTATATTGCAGAAAAACCCAGCGACCACGCCAGTTCATCGCAGTTCGACGCAGTTCTTCGACAGCGTCCGTCCAACCGCGCTCATTCCAAGACACACGCGCGATCTCGCTCTTCAGCGAGCGCTCGCCCAGCGCCGTACTCAAATACTGGCAATATTCCTGAACGGCGTCGGTCGGCTCGTCTTTCCGACCGAGCAGCAGGACCATATCGGGGTTCATTTCGGCAGGGCGAGAATGTGATTCTCGTTACAGTTCTCGCAAATGTATTCAAAGCGGGAAAATTCGCTCAGCACAAGCTCACGGCTGCGTTCGTTGTGAATTTCGCAAAGGACGCGGGGTCGTTGCTTCTCAAGCAGCCGACGCGCCCCTTGAAACACTTCGCCTTCCGCGCCTTCCACATCACATTTAATGAAATCCGGCGGCCGATACGTCCGCGAGCAATCATCCAAAGCAATCGCGTCGAGCGTAACGACACGCTCATTCTTCGCTTCTACGACATGCCCGACGCCACGATCTGGCGACACACTCGCATCGACGCGCTCAAACATCACGGTGCCCGATTCACGCCACGCCGCCTTCTGCTCGACGTTCACCCACGCAAACAGATTGCGTGCTGCGTGCTCTCGCAATCGGTCGGCAATCTCTGGATCGGCTTCAAACGCAACCACTTGCCCGCCGGAACCCACGATGCGCGCCGCCATCATCGAAAAAATGCCGATATTCGCGCCGACGTCGTAAAACGTCATTCCAGGCCGCAAATGCTCCCGCACGATTTCCAGTTCTAGCCGTTCGCCCGTGCCGTTCATGGTCTCCGCGGCGGTCCGCGGATTCAATCTGAGCCAGATTCCCTCTGCCGGTCCGCTTTTCACCTGCATCCACACCCGCGAATCCCGAGGCACCGCGCGCGAAGCCGCCCAGGTCAACACCGGCCCGACCACCGACAGCTTTCCCATTTCCCGCAGCGACTGATAGTGCCGCTGAAAAAGTCGTCCGAGAGTCCCTTCGGCGACGGTCAACTTATTTCTCCACCAAAAAGTTGCCGATCACAAGCCCGTCCATCCCAGAGCTGAAAAAGGTGCGAATTGCATCGGTCGGCGTATTCACAATCGCTTCGCCGCGCAGATTAAACGAAGTATTCATTACCACGGGCACTCCCGTGCGCTTTCCAAACTCATCGATCAGCCGCCAGTAAACCGGATTCGCTGTCTGCTCCACGGTCTGCGGCCGAGCGCTCCCGTCCACATGCGTTACCGCTGGAATCACGCTTTGCTTTTCCTGACGCACCTGCGCCGTCACAATCATGAACGGCGAATCCGTCGCGCTCTCCACAAACTCTCCCGCCGCTTCGCGTTTCATCGATGGCGCAAACGGCCGCCACCATTCGCGAAATTTAACGGCATTGTTTACCTTGGCCGTCATTTCCGGATCGCGAGGATCGGCCAGAATCGAGCGACCACCCAGCGCACGCGGACCAAATTCCATCCGCCCCTGGAACCATCCGAGAATTTTTCCTTCGCTCAATAATTGAGCCGCAGCCGCGGCGGGATCGCTCAATGTCGAATAGCGCAGCTTGTAAGTCTTGAGCGCCGTTTCGATCGCGTCGCTCTCAAACCCCGGCCCGAAATACGCATGACGCATCGCGCGGTTCGGCAGTTGCCCGCCCTGATCGAGGCAAGGTGCGAGCGCCGCACCCAACGCCACTCCATCGTCCGAAGCCGCCGGCTGCACGAACAAATTCTCGACGATACCCGACGCCAGAATCTTTCCGTTCGCCTTCGAGTTGAGCGCCACGCCGCCCGCAAGGCAAAGATTCTTGCTGTTCGTTTTCTGCAGCGCCGCCCGGACCACGCTCATCATCGCGCGCTCGCAATATTCTTGAACTGCAAACGCGATGTTTTTGTGACGCTGTTCGATCTCGCTTTCGGCAACACGAGGCGTGCCCAGTGCCGCCGCAATTCCNGCTACAGCTCCCGTCCGCCCACCGTTGATGCGCTTCGTATGCACACGATAAGGCGTCCCGTTGTTCGTGTCGGCGTCGATGAACGCATCCAACTTGACGCCAGGCTCACCGTACGGCGCCAGCCCCATCACCTTCCATTCATCGCTATTCGGTACAAACCCGAGATACTCGGTGAACGCGCTGTAAAATCCGCCGATCGAATTTGGAAACGGGATCGTCTGCACATGCTCGATCCGTCCGTTCTTCCCGTGCCAGATCGACGTCGCTTCCCACGCACCGCGCCCATCCATGATGACGATCGCCGCGTCGTCAAATCCCGAATAGCCATACGCGCTGATCGCATGCGCCAGATGATGTTCGACGAAGCGCATGCGCGGCTTCGAGGTTCCGAATGTTCGCTCGAACACACACGCGCCCGATTCCTGGTGCCACATGCTCAAGAAATGCCGCGAGGAATTCAGAATGTTCAGATAAGTCGCCGGCCACTGCCCGGTCCCGTACATCTTCAAATCGTGTCGAAAAACCGGCCCGGCCGTCTGCCAGCCGAAGCAAACCTCGTCCACTTGATCGGCGCGCACCTTCGCGAAGCCAAGGCATGCATCGATGGCGCGCACCGGAAACCGCGCGTCGTGCTTCACCCTGCTGATGCGCTCTTCCGCCACGGCGAAGAGTAGCTCGCCATCGCGCACGATGCACGCCGACGAATCGTGCATTTGCGAATAATTGACACCAATCGTTAGCATCGAAATCGGTAGCGTTCTCCGCTTAATCGCCGCTCAAATCGGAAATTGGTTTCCGGCGCGGCCAGTGACCTTTCATATTCAATCTCTCCAGCCTAGCTCACGGCAGCGACTCTCACGATCGCCGGCATCGCGATGACTCGAACAGGTAACCTCGCCCCTCCCAAAATCCCACAGGCTGCATCTCAACAGTTTCGGCAAGGAGGCGCTTTCACATCCGCCTAGATACCTTTTCCACACCCACGACCCTCACGAACAACTCTTCCAGCTTCTGCGCCGCGCTCGACCACTGGTATGGTTTCATCGACTCCTGCGCCGCACTNCCCAATTTTTGACGCAGCGGCTCGGATTCCGCCAATCGCGCAATCGCATTCTCAAGCGCCACGGCATCGGCAGGCGGTACGAGCACACCGTTGACGCCGTCCTTCACCACATCTGGCATTCCGCAAGTATTCGCCGTGATCACCGGCATCCCCCCAGCCATCGCTTCCAGCAGCACCGACGGCAGCCCTTCCATCAGCGACGGAAAGACAAAAATATCGTGCTCGGCATAAAGCTCCTGCATGCTCCCCGCCGCGATCACCGGTCGCACTTCAACATGGGCGGCAAGTTCCGGCCCAAAAAATCCCATCACTTTCTCCGCAGGCGCGCCGGGTCCCGCAATCGTCAACGTCAGCCCCGAAATCCGCGGCGCCAGCCGCAACATCGCGTCGCGGATGTAGAAAATCCCGCGCTGATCCAGCCACGTTCCTGCGTAAAGCAATCGCAATCTCTCACCGCGCGCGTACTTCCGCGCAGGCCCAAAAAATCTTCGCTCGACTCCATTCGGAATGTACTCGAGGCGGTCTGGCGCCAGCCCATATTTCAGATGCAGCGTGTTCCAAACATCCCGGCTATAGACATGCGCTCCGTCCGCCGTACGAATTGCCCATCGAAATCTCGGAAAGTGATAGACGGTGTGCCACGCACGGTTCTTCCACGCAAAGTTCCAGGCACGTCCCTTCTTCGCCTCGCGCGTCATGACCTCCACACGCCGTTCCTCCAGGCCGTGTAGCGTCATTACATAGGGCGGTGCGTTTCGCCGGCCGAGCCACCTTCGTTTCAGCCCGTACACGAGCCCGGCAGGCGCGTGCAGGTTCACGAGCGAAAATTTGTCGCGATGTGCCGCCACATACTTCGCCAGCCGCGCCGAAAAAATCAGCTCGTTGAATCGGGCCGATGCCGAGCCCGGTGGCACGAGATCCTCGAGAAACACATACGTGACGCGGTGCCCTCGCTGCTCCAACTCATACCCGAGGTTATAGATGATGGTGGCGACTCCGCCTTCGCGTCGCTTCGGCACGCCCGCCGCCATCAAAATATTGAGCGACCGTTCTGGAAAAGGGACGTCTGCCAAGGTTAAGAATTCGGCCTCTGATACCGATCGATGTGCCCCGGCTGCAGATAGGGCAGCCACTTCTCGCGTGTCTTCTGATACAGCCGATTCGCCGCGAACTGGCGCTTCCAGGAGTAATAGACCTTCGGCGGGAGCAGGCAAGCCGGCAGCAGTGTCGCGCACTTGAAGATCCAGTGCGCCATCGACGCGGTCTGATGCGTCACTCGATAGGTATTCAGTTCCGTGCGGACTGTCTTCCATGGCGATCCACCATCTGCGATCAGCAATTCCTGGTTCGCTTCGGTTTGCACCCAGCCGACGATGATGTCGGCAATTTCACGATCCACCGCGCGTCGGCGCAGCTCTTCTCGCAACTCCTCCGCCAGCGCCGCCAGCACTCGCCCTTTGCGGCGAATCGCTTCCACGTTGCCGTCGCTGAACTGAAACAGGTTCGCGTCGTGCAGCCGGTAATACGTCAATGACTCGCGCAAAATCAATACGTCCGCGAAGAGACCAGCCAGCGTAAACAAGTACTCGTCCGCCTGAAATCGCAACGTCTCCGGCACGCGCCCGATTTCTCGCAAAACAGCGGCGCGATACGTCATCCGGCTCGTGCCGAGGAAACTTTTCCTCAGCCGAAACGCTTCAGCGCTCTTCCGCGACGTGAGACGAAATCGCGGCGTGTCGCGCACCAACTCCGTCTGATGCCGGCCATCCGCGAAAACCTGCGTGATCCCATGCCCGACGAGACCAACCTCTTTATCCGATTCCAGCGCATCGGCGACCGCTTGTAACTTACCCCGCTCCCACCAGTCGTCGCCATCCAGAAACGCCACAATCTCGCCCGCACACTCCGGAATCCCTGCATTGAATGCCGACGCCTGCCCGCCATTCTCTTTGCGAATCAGCCGGACACGCGGCGCGAATTTCCGCACGATTTCCGGTGTTCGATCGGTCGAGCCGTCATCAACAACGACAACTTCGCATTCCGCTTCCGCAACGTCTTGTTCCAACACGCTGACGAGCGCTTCCTCAATGAACCTCTCGTGGTTGTAGGTATCGACGAGTACGCTGATGTAAGGGCGCGTCATCCGCTTGTGCACGCAGTGTCACCCCTACAAATCGGGCAAGCTCTGCGCTTCGCTCCATTGTTTGAACACCCTCAGTCTACGTCCGCTGCGTGGAACAATGGCGAAGAGTCTTCCGCGATTTCCATGACGTAAATCGCAGTCTTGGAGCGGATCAAGGAAGCGCTGGCATCCTTGCCGGCGTCTTGCCCTTCCTTGGCTGCGGCCAAAACTTACCGTTCGCAAGCCGTCGCAACGGATGCGTAACTGCATTCCTCCACTCGTCCAGCTTGTGAATGTTCTTATATCCGACTACGAGTGCCCCCGCCGCATTCAGGCCGCTCACAGCCCGATGCCGCCATCCAAGTTGCGTGCGATAGCGCGCACAGCGCACTAAGTGGGCCGAAATGTGCCAACGACTTGGGGGACGTAACAGAAACGCGTCCTCCTCTCTATCGCTTCCCACTGCTTCAATAACATCTGCAGCTCTGGGCGCGTCATGTCATACGATCGCTCGTGCAACCAGCGTTTCATCCCGTCAATCAAGGCCTTTCGAGTCCTGGCCCGCAGCTCGCAGCGCACAGGGTCGTTTCGTCCACCGCAGGCAAACAGATTCGAGC
>JGI12635J15846_10001642_pt1 | contig 19619 bp, 18 predicted proteins | sample BlaSpr_A8_OM2_M2_FD_15846 | JGI IMG/M metagenome (IMG submission 15846) | reverse complement strand
CTGCATCAAGGATTCAGGTCAACTCTCGGCCTCAAAGCGGTGTGAGGATGCTTCTGGCAATAGCAGATGTTGCCCCGCATGACCGCTCCGGCTAAAAAATTGCAGTTGAGTCTCCTTGGGCAGACAGACGTCCGTGTTAGCCTCGAAACCCGCCGTTGATGGGTGAGCTGGAACGTGAAACGATGCAGCTCCGCAGACGACGAATCGGGTGCCACTTTGTGGGAAAGAATCCTTGTCTTCGTACCGTCGTTGAACACGTTGGGGGAGCTGCGATTAGCAAGAACCGCGCCTCGCCGAGCCATACGGCGCTGATTGCGCTCGCTGACGCCGGGCTGTATCGGGCCAATGCTCTAGGAAGATCGGGTCGAGGAAACCGGCCACGATGCATCGCATGTTATCGCGACGGCGAAAGCGTCCAATCGATCACATGGCACGGCATGAAACCGTCGGGCTGCGTTCGGCCGAGGCCGTGTGAAAACTCAAAATCACCAGGTTTTAGGGGGTCGCTTTACCCCTCCCGAGGTGCCGCGAGGTCGATATAGAGCGTTCTGACAAGCCATTTTTTGCTCTGAGCCGAAGCGGCGTGCGTTTTGACATCTGGGCCAGGCGCCGTCGGAGGCCAAAGCCCGCTTTGAAGCGGCCTGTCAATCGCCTGGCGATCCTGGCGGCAATCCAGACCACGCCTGCGACGGCATCACTTCACGGGCGGTCACCGCGTTTGCTTCGTGCGTTGACGAACAGATCGAGCGCGGCGATCCGCCTACATTCGGCGATGCTGCCGTCAAGGCGCCACCAAGAACATCGGCTGCCCTGAACGACACCGGTTCACGCCATGGCTTTACAAATCGGGGGCCAAGGTGGTGATCATCTCGAGAAGGCGGTTCGTCTCTTCGGCACCGGCCCTTCTCGGCGGGGCATCGATCTTGTCGGCGTGCTCGCAAGGATCTGACTCCGAGGGTTACGAGGCTGTCGCCGCGCGAACCTGGCAAGCCGGCCCCTCGGTCGGCATCGAAGGCGCGGCGCTCCGCCAGGAACTCGTCCGCTGCGCGACGCTGGCACCGTCCAGCCACAACACCCAATGCTGGAAGTTTGCGATCGAAGACAAGGCGATCACGATCCTGCCGGACCTGTCGCGGCGCTGTCCTGTGGTGGACCCGGACGACCACCATGTCTTCGTTTCGCTGGGCTGTGCCGCCGAGAATCTCATCCAGGCTGCATTTGCCTACGGGCTCAAGGCCGAGCCCAGCTTCGACGCCACACGAGACGCCGTCCGCGTGACGCTGGCGCCCACACCAGCCCAAACGTCGCTCTTGTTCAAAGCGATTCCTGCACGGCAGTGCACGCGGGGCGACTACGACGGCAAGCCGCTGTCCAACGAGGAGCTCGACCTGCTCGAACGTGCAGGCACGTCGAACGGTGTGCGGATGCTGCTGTTGACCGAGCGCCCCGCAATGGAACGCGTGCTCGACCATGTGGTTCAGGGCAACACCGCCCAGATGGCGGACCCGGCGTTCGTCAAGGAACTCAAGTCCTGGATCCGCTTCAATGGCCCCGATGCGGTTCGCACCAGAGACGGCCTGTACAGCGTGTCGTCGGGCAACCCGGCCATCCCGGCCTGGCTGGGTGACCTCGCCTTCGGCTGGTTCTTCACGCCGAAGGGCGAGAACGAGAAGTACGCTCGACAGATTCGCAGCTCTGCCGGCATCGCGGTATTCGTCGGCCATACCGCCGACAAGGCGCACTGGGTTGAAGTGGGTCGCTGCTACGAGCGCTTCGCACTGCAAGCCACGGCGCTCGGCATCCGCAACGCGTTCCTGAACCAGCCGGTCGAAGTGCCATCGGTTCGGCCGCAGTTCGCCGCTGCCATCGGACTGACTGGCCAGCGTCCCGACCTGGTGGTGCGCTTCGGTCGCGGACCGCCCTTGCCATCGTCCCTGCGCCGGCCGGTTCAGGCCGTCCTGGTCTGACAACGCGTGGCCCTGAACAAAGGAACTCGGATGACGTGGCTGCTGTGGCTCGGCCTGGTTCTGTGCTTGCTGGCGGTCGCTGCTGTCGGCCTCTCTGCCTATGGGTCCAACCGGTGGACCGACGCCACGCGAACGCTGACCCGCAGGCTCGAAGCGGCCCGGATTGACGAGAAGGTTCGGCCGCCGTCCCCGGCGCGCTTCGACTCGCGCGAGCTCGAAGGCCTGCCTGCGCCAGTGCAACGCTACTTCCGTGCGGTGCTCAAAGATGGCCAGCCCATCATCGCCGCCGTCACGGTCGAACTCGTCGGGACGTTCAACCTGTCCGCCACCGGCGAGCAGTGGAAGCCGTTCATATCGCGACAGCGGGTCGTCACCCGTCGCCCGGGCTTCCTCTGGGACGCCCAGGTGGCCATGCTTCCGGGTGTGCCGGTGCGCGTGGTCGACGGCTACATCGCCGGCGAGGGCCTGCTGCACGCCGCGGTTCTGGGCTTGTTCACGGTGGCCGACCTCCATGGCGGCGGCGAGATTGCCCGCGGCGAACTCATGCGCTTCTTCGCCGAAATGGCGTGGTACCCGACCGCTCTGCTGCCCAGCCAAGGTGTGCGCTGGGATGCGATCGACGACGCTTCAGCGAATGCCACCATCGTGGATGGCCCGCTCACGTTGACGCTGCTGTTCAGGTTCAACGAGGCTGGCCTGATCACTTCAGTGCGCGCTGAAGCGCGGGGCGCCATGGTGGGCAAGGAAATGGTCAAGATTCCTTGGGAAGGTAGCTGGTCCGACTACCAGGCGCGCGACGGGATGATGGTGCCGCTCACGGGCGAGGCAGCGTGGCTGCGGCCGGAGGGACGCAAGCCGTACTTCCACGGCACCCTCACGTCGCTGACCTACGAGTTCTCGCCGTGACACCGCGCCTTGCGCTTGCAGTCGCTGGTTTGACGGGCTTGATCGTCGGGATCGCTGCCCTGTCGATCTGGTGGCGCTTCGACAGAGACATCAAGCTGGCCAGCGCCCGCGTCGCGCACGGCAGCACGCTGATCGCAACGCGCTGTGGCCCGATCGAGTACCAAGAGGCCGGAACAGGCATTCCGCTGCTGGCGGTTCACGGCGGCGGCGGCGGGTACGACCAGGGTATGGCCTTCGCCGGCGCGCTGGCGCATCGCGGCATCCGTGTGATCGCGATGTCGCGCTTCGGTTATGCCCCGCTCCAGGCGAGACGGTCAGCGTGCTGTGGGGCAGGTCGCGGTGCAGCCGAGCCGAATGCGATTCGACGTCGACGATTTTGTCGCCCGCTCCGCCGACAATATTCACCGGCATCTCGAGCTTGGAATAGTGAGGGCGAAAATGTGCCGCCGCCGGGATCATGAACGCGGCATCCTCCGCCTCAGCCCGAATCTGAAGCGGGCAGTTCTTCCCCAACAAGGAAAGCGTCGGGAGTGCGCTGCTGAACCGCTTCGTGGACGAAATCGTCTCGCTATTGGATCAGTGGCAATCGTCCTTGCCGGGTACGCCCAGGGAGTTCGCAGGCGGATTGATTTCTATCGTGCATGGCTACGTCTCGAAACGTCCCGCCTGCAGGGTGCTGGCGGAAACGCCATCGGTCGTGCCGGGATCATACGGGATGGACCGGCTTTCCGCAGCCATTCAGGATCTGTTGACGAAGTATGATCCCGAGATCAAGCGTTCGGAACTGTCAGCAATTGCCGTGGCGACTTGGTTAATCATTCGGGGAACTGTACAAGGCAGCCGGATGGTGGAGAAGAATAAGAGCGCGGCGTTGCGCAGAGAGATGCAACAGGCTTTGGGCAGCTACCTGGAGGAACGGATAGGTGGTGGTTCAACGGCGAACGCAAGAACCAGCAGAGAGCCGCGATAGCCCGACCATGCCGTTATTCTCGGTTGGCCAGTCGTTGGCGTGCTCCCCGCAGCCAGCACTGCAAAAGTGCTGCTGTTAGCCTGATACGCGACGCCGGTGCGCCGGCACTGCTTGCAACAGGACAGTATCCGCATTGCACTTACGTGTCAGTAGGTTGCGCTTCTGAGCGTCGCTTTAAACGGAGCGTGCCTGGCAGGAGAGCTATGAGCGACTTGCTCAGTGACATCAGCTTTATCCTGCCAGGACACGGGCCCAAAAAAAGTCCTTCCGAGTCAACCAGACCTTCAACTGGTTGCGGGGTTTCTCAGCGCCCGGACGGACTCGTCCATCACTCAAGAACTGAAAACGACTGCCCATACCAAGAACAGGGTGCACGCTTCAGCCGAATGCCTGGTGCTTCACCTCTCTAAGGAACGCGACCAGCGCCGCGTTGTGTATATCGGCGCTCCGATACGCCGCAAAATGTTGCGACTCAAACGCATAGGTGCGTTGCTTAAGGGCTTTCGTCAGGCCCATCGAGGCCCAGTGGTCGCCCACGTGGCACGGCAGGAAGCCGACGAAACAGCCCGAGAGAATCATCATCGTCTGCGCTTCGATCTTGTTGACACTGCCGCTTGCGCGTCGGTGTCCGACGCGGTACAGGTCATCCAGGTTCCGATAGCCGCGGATCGAGAATAGCGATTCGTCGAGGAGCTTGCGTGTCAGCTTTTGCGCCGGCAAATCAAAAAACGGATGGTCCTTTCCGCAGTACAAGCCGTGCGGTTCGCGATGCAACGCGACGTAGGTGACGTCCGGCGATTTTTGCACAACGGGTCCGATGATCAGGTCGCGCTCGCCATTGGCGATCGCTCGTTCGAGTTCTCGCGGCGTGCCGAGTCCCAGGTCGATGAATACATCACGCGTTTTCAAAAATGCGGCGATAGCGGCTTGCAAACCGAGCTTCGGATTGGTGACTACGCCGTCAATAATTCCGACGGAAATCCGGTCGACACTTTTCGATGCCGGGTTGCTGACCTGATCGTTGAAGCGATCGATATCGCCGAACAGCGCCTGGGCGGCGTTATAGGTCGTCTCGCCAAACGGCGTAAGGCGAAAGCCTTTTCTTCCACGCTCGCATAAACGTTCCCCGAGACGCTGCTCGAGTGTCGAGAGGTGCGTGCTCAAGGTCGGCTGCGAAAGATTCAGGACGACGCCGGCGTCAAAAAAACTGCCGGCGTCGACCAGCGTTGTGTAGATCCTCAGCAGGCGCAAATCGATATTGTCCAGTCTTCGCATCGGATAACTGTCCCTGTCTGATACATCGGTATTTCTCAATATAAGTTTGTTCCGAACATCATAGCGGACCGCCTTACTGCAACACAGCCGGGCTATCAGGTGGTGGCGGTGGATCCGTCGGCTCGTGTGATGCAAGACCTGAAGTTCAAGATCGGTGCGGGCGTCAGTTCAGCCATCACGACCGTCGGTGCCGGTGCGGCGTATCAACGGTAGGGCATCGATTGCTCTGCCGACGGCTTGAGTACGGCGCCCCTACTGCGCCGCCGAAACCTGCCATGCCCCACCCAGCGCTTGAAACAGCGCCGCCGTATCTGCGAGCCGGTCGGCCTGCGCACGGGTGCGGTCGAGCGCGGTTTGCAACGCCTGCCGCTGCGTATCGAGTAAACCAAACTGGCTGACCCCGCCCGCCGAATACCGCGCGTGCGCGATGTTGAGGCTCGCCTGCGCCTGCTGCGCGGCATCATCACGCGCCTGCAGTTCATGCGCGTCGTTCTGGAGCGCTGTCAACGTATCCGCCACCTGTTGCAGCGCCTGCAGCACCGTCTGCTGATAGTCGGCGAGCGCTGCATCGTAAGCCGCTTGCGCCGAACGCTTCTTCGCGCGCAATTCGCCGCCGTGGAAGATCGGTTGTGTCAGATTCAGCCCGAAATTCCAGATGTTCAGCCCGCTTACCAGGTCCTGAATACTGGTGCGCTCCGACCCGATCCCCGCCGATAGCGCAAACCGCGGATACAGGTTCGCCGTCGCCACGCCGACATTCGCGCTTGCCTGATGCAGGAGCGCCTCCGACGCACGGATATCGGGCCGCTCGTGCGCGAGCGTCGACGGAAGGGTAAGAGGCAACGTATCCGGCAGATGCAGCGAATCGAGCGTGATATCGCCGAAATCCGCCTTCGACGGCGCAACGCCAAGCAGGATCGCAAGCTGATGATCGGCTTGCGCGAGTTGCGTCGCGAGCGGCGGCAACGACGCACGGGTTTGGGCGAGCAGCGTGCGCTGGGTGCGCACATCGAGCTGCGAAACACCGCCTGCTGCAAAGCGTCCTTCCGTGATCGAAAGTTGCTGTGCCTGAGTGGCCGTGAGGCTTTGCGTCAGCGCGATCTGTTGCTGCAGCGATGCACGCCGAACCGCAGTCGAGACCACATTGCCCGCGAGCGAGAGCCGCGCCGCTTCGAATTCGAACGCCTGATAGTCGACTTGCGCCATCAGCGCCTCCAGCGCCCGACGATTGCCGCCGAAGATATCGAGCGCATACGACACGCTGACCGACGCGTTATACAGCGTGAACGGCCCCGGATTCTGCACATTCGGAATGCCGAACTGCGCGATATCGATTTGCTGCCGCACACCGGATACGTTCGCGTCGACGCTGGGGAATTGGCTCGCACCAAATTGCGCGTTGTAGTTTTCGCGCGCCTCGACGAGTTTCGCGCGGGCTTGCGCGAGCGTCGGGCTCTGCTGCAAGGCCTGCCCGACCAGACGATTGAGCGCGTCGGATTGAAACTGCGTCCACCACATCGGCGTGGCCTGCTGGGCAGCGTTAAACGTTTGGGACGCCCCTGCAGCACCGTTTGCGGCTACCGTCGCGGCGGGCTGTGCCTCGCGCGTATAGGTCTGCGTATCTGGCGCCGCAGGCACTTGAAAATCCGGTCCAACCGCGCAACCAAATAGCGCGACGCCGGCAACGAGAGCGAGCGGTTTCATCGACCCGTCCCCCTAGTCGAGCGTGCGCCGATAGAAGCGCAGCGCAATGCCCATCACGACGACCGTGAACAGCGCCACCGGCCATACCGACGGCCACAGATCCACCCAGCCGTTCCCTTTGAGCAGGATGCCGCGAATCAGCCGGTTGAAATACGTGAGCGGCAACAGATTACCAATGAAGCGCGCCCACGCCGGCATCCCCGCGAACGGAAACATGAAGCCTGACAGCAGCAGGCTCGGCAGAAAATAGAAGATGGTCAACTGCATCGCCTGCAGTTGGTTCTGCGCCAGCGACGACAGCGTAATACCCACCGTCAGATTCGCAGCGATAAACAGCAGCGCGGCCAGATAGATCGCAATGACACTGCCGAGGAACGGTACATGGAACACAAAGCGTGCCGCAGTGAGAATGATCGTCGCCTGAATCAGTCCGATCATCACGTAAGGCACGATCTTGCCGGTCATCACTTCGATCGGCAGCACAGGGGTGGCGAGCAGGTTTTCCATCGTGCCGCGCTCGCGTTCGCGGGTGATCGCGAGGCCGGTCATCATCACCATCGTCATCGTCAGGATCACGCCCATGAGGCCCGGCACCACGTTGTATTGCGTGATGGCTTCCGGGTTGTATAGCTGGTGGACCTGCACGTCGAAGGCGGCGGGGCTGCCGTTCAGGTGCGCGAGCGGCCCGGTAATGTCCTTATCCGCGACCGGCTGCACGAGGCCGGGCAGGGCTGCGACGGCTGTGCTGGTCGCGGTCGGGTCGGTGGCGTCTGCTTCGACCAGCAGAGACGGGTGTTCACCACGCAGCAGGCGACGCGAAAAGTCCTCCGGCACGCTCAGCACGAACTGCACACGGCCCTGGGCCAGCGCGCGGCGGCCGGCTTCCTCGTTGGGCAAGGTTTCGACGATGTCGAAATAGTCGGAGTTCTTCATCGCCGCGACGAAGCTGCGCGAGAAGGGACTTTCGTCGCCCACGATGACGGCGGTCGGCAGATGCTTCGGGTTGGTGTTGATCGCGAAGCCAAATAGCGTGAGCTGGATGATCGGCACGCCTACGATCATCGCAAACGTGACGCGGTCGCGCCGCAACTGGCGGAACTCCTTCAGCACGACGGCCCACCAGCGCGTCAACGAGAACAGTACGCGCGTGGTCACGATGGCGCCCCGTAGTTGTCGGTCGAATGGGCCATCAGGGAGATGAAGACGTCTTCGAGCCCGGTTTCGATGCGCTCGGCGCGTAACGCTGTACCTTCTGTGGACTGTTTGACCGCGGCCTCGAGCGCAGCGTGGTCGCTGCCGCTTACATGCAGCGCTGAACCGAACACGACGGTTTGATCGATGCCGGGGGTCTTACGCAATTGCTCCGTCAGTTTGCTCAGGTGCTCGCCGTAGATGGTCCAGGTGGCGAGGTTTTGCGATTCGATGATCTGTTTCGCCGTGCCTTGCGCGAGCAGTTTGCCGTAGGCGATGTACGCGAGTTTGTGGCAACGCTCGGCTTCATCCATGTAATGCGTGCTGACGAGAACCGAAATGCCGCGCGCGGCGAGCCGATGCAGTTCTTCCCAGAAGTCGCGGCGCGCGGCGGGATCGACGCCCGCGGTTGGTTCGTCGAGCAACAGCAATTGCGGCTCATGCAGCATGCAGGCGGCGAGCGCGAGGCGCTGCTTCCAGCCGCCGGATAGCGCGCCCGTCAACTGGTTCGCGCGGCTTTGCAGTCCAAGCGATTCGAGCGAGCGGTCGACCGCCTCGCGCCGGTTCGGCATCTGATAGATGCGCGCGACGAAGTCGAGGTTCTCGCGGATCGTCAGGTCGTCCCAATAGGAAAAGCGCTGCGTCATGTAGCCGACGTTGCGCTTGATCTGCGCGCTCTCGCGCACGATGTCGTAGCCAAGGCATGTGCCGGTGCCCGAATCCGGCGTCAGCAGGCCGCACATCAGGCGGATGGAGGTCGTCTTGCCGCTGCCGTTCGGCCCGAGAAAGCCGAAGATCTCGCCGCGCGCGACCTGCAACGACACATCGTTGACGACATGCTTATCGCCGAAGCGCTTGTTGAGTTTCTGCACGTCGATCGCGTATTGCGCCGTGGGCGGGTTCATTGCAGCGTGACTGCGACGGGTTGGCCAGGGTGCAGCTTGACTGCGTCGGCGGCGGACGGATGGGCTTCAACCATGAACACCAGCTTCGCGCGATTCTCGTTGCTGTAGATCACGGGCGGCGTGTATTCGGCCTCGCTCGATAGGTAAGTGATCTTCGCCGCAACGTCCGCCGCGCAGCCATTGCAGTGGATCGTCAACGCACGGCCAAGTGCGAGCTTGCCGACCACGGTCTCCGGCACGAAGAAGCGTACCTTCACATTCTGCGGCGGCAGCATCTGCACGACCGCATTGCCGGCCTGGACCCACTCGCCGACGCGATATAGCGTGTCGTACACGAGTCCTTCTGCGGGCGCGCTGACGCGCTTCTGGTCGAGCTTCCATTGCGCCTGGGCGACGGCTGCCTGCGCCGCGGCAACCTGCGCACTCTGTGCGGACAGTTGCTGCGTTCTGCCTGGCAGTAGCGCGACCTCAACCTGGCTGGTCAGCTCGTGGACCTGCGCGGCGGTGGCGTCGGCGTCCGCGCGCGAGTCGTCGAACTGCGCCTTTGCGATGCCCCCCACGCGGTACTGCGCTTCGTCGCGCGTCAGTTGCAGCGCGGCCTTGCGGGCATTGGCGACGGCTTGCGCCAGTTGCGCCCGGGTGACGTTCACCTCGGGACGGCGCTTGCCGGTCTGGATGTCCGCTAGTTGCGCGCGCGCCGCGGCGAGTTGCTGTTGGGCTTGCTGGAGCGCGGCGGCTTCATCGACGGATTCGAGCGCGAAGACAGGCTCGCTTGCCGCGACGGTTTGCCCGCGCGCGACCGATAGTTGCGTCAGCGTGCCGGACTGCGACGAACCGAGATACACGAACTCACCCTCCACGTACCCCTGATACGTGTTGTCGTCGTGATGCGAGCAGGCGGCCAGCGTCAGTGCGACGAACAGGATACAAACGCAGGCGCGCAAAAGCCGGGTCATGACTTGCTCCGTGAAGCTACGCGGTGCTTCGGCTGCGCCGCACGCGGCAGCGGCTGCATGCCGCCGATCAGCAGCGCGCTCACATGCCGGCGCAACGCGTCGCGCTCGATAACGGGCAGACCGCGCGCGCTCTGCCAGATCTTCGCAGTGGCAAGCGGTAACATCACCAGCGCGAGTATCGAGTTGAATAGCATCAGCGCTTCGAGTTCGCTATTGACGGTGCCATCCTGCTGCGCCTGTGCGACGCGAGCGCCAAAGCGCTTGATGTTGTGGAATGGAATGCGCCGCAGCATCCGTTCGCGCAGCAGGCCGCCCTCGTTGGCGATTTCCCGCAGCCACAACGGCGGCAACCACGGCATGCGCTCCGTCACATCGAACAGGCGCGCGACGAATTCATGAACGAGCGCGAACGGATCGCTCGCGGTGTCTTCCGCTGCAGGCCGCCAGACGAACTCCGCTGCAAGGGCAAGCCGCTCGTCGACCACCGCATCGAGCAACCGTTCGCGATTAGTGAAGTAGTAATGGACGAGCGCCGACGTGACATCTGCGTCAGCCGCGATCTGCGCGACGGTGGTGGCGGCAATGCCGCGTTCGGCAAAGAGCCGCGTTGCGGTATCGAGCAGATGTTCTCGCACGTCGAAATCGTCGACCGCTGGGCGGCGGCCGAGTGGCTTCGCGGGCGAGCGTTTTGCGTTCATTCACTCAGAGTAATTGATGAGTTAGTTAAATTCAAGATCGGGTTGCGCCGTATGTCATCTGGATGCGTCTGATGGACGCGTTGCCGTATCGGTTGTCAAAGAGAGCGTGCAAAACCTGGGGAGGCTCCCAGGGAGGGCCGCTCGAGCATCTGGGCGCGGCGCCGGCTTCGTGTGGGGTACGCTGATCAGTATCGCAACGGTGGGAGCAAACCATGCGGTTGATCATCGAAGCAAGGTTGTCCGACGGGGACAGCGACACGGTCAATGACGGCGACGGAGTTCTGGCCGTGGTTGAGCGCCGCGACTGCAGTCTTGCCCAACTGGGCCTGACGCTCGCGGAGGGGCGGTCGCTGCTGGCCAAGGTGCATCCCTTGTCCAAAGCCCTGACCAACCTCGTCACGCCGGAGCTGGAATACCTCCAGGCGAAGTGGGCAGCCCATCTGCCGTACCGGCAGGCCACGGCCATGCTCAAGGAAGTGCTGCCGCTGGACAAGGGTATTTCGTTCAGCGGCATCCGGGATCGGATTCACACTCTTGGGAAACAGCTCGACGCTGACATTGAGCATGACATCGCGAAGCTGCCCCAGACCGTTGCAGACGTACAGGTTCGCGAATCCAGCCATGTCGCCTCCGTGAGTGTCGACTCGGCGTGGCTGCGGCATTGCGACTCCGAGAGAGGCCTTGGCCGCCACGTCAACATCGTCGCCGGGCGAGCGACGTTCACGGACGGTACCCCAAAGTTGTACGCCTATGTGCACAAGGAAGTCACCTCGGCTGCAGCGCGACTCGATCAGTTCCTCAGCCGAAACGGAGTGGCGAGCGATGAACGCGTGACCGTGATTAGCGACGCCGCTGGTGAATTTGAGAAGGCCGTCCAGGGCAGTCAGCTGGCTCGCGGCCGGATCCTCGATTGGTTCCACATCGCGATGAAGTTCAAGGCGGCGCAGCGTTCCGTGTTCGGCAGCAAGATGATCGCCTCGCTGGAACGGGAGTCGGTGGAGACCGAAATCACCCACGCCAAGTGGTTAGTCTGGCATGGCAAGGGTAGCAAGGCGGTGGAGCGGATCAAGGCACTGGACGCTCGGCTGCTGACGAGGGAAGGGTACGAATTCAGCACGCTTTCCATGAACCTCCACGGTTGGTAGTGTTGATTTAAGTTATTTGGGAAGAGCTGGGGACTGGGACGAGCTGGCGTCCCAGCTCATTGGCTAACCGCTTGAGGGCATGTTCTTTGGTTTTACGAACCTGTTCCTCATAGCGCGCGATTCCTTTTTCAACGTAGTCGTCGCCCTTGACCATGACGCGCCAGAACCAGCCGGCCAGCTTGCGCGCCAACGCCTTGGTCGCCACCAGGCCGCCGCGGCGCGCAGCGAGCCGGCGGTAAAAGCCACCCAGGGCAATATCTTTGCTACGGACCAGGCTTTGCGCCATCATGCAAAACAGTTGTCCCGTCCGGTTGCGCCCGCGGCTTACGCGTTTTTTGCGTTTGCCGCTATCGTTGCTGCCCGGTGCCAGTCCCGCCCAGGAGGTGAAGTGCTTTTCAGTTGGCCAGACGCTCAGATCGGTGCCCACTTCGCCGATAAGTTGTAGCACGCCATACTGGGACAGTGCGGGCAGCTTCGTGAGATCCCGTCCGCCGCACATCTGTGCGAGTATCTCGCGCAGCCTGGAAATTTCCGGGGCGTTGACGCCGGTTTGTTTGGTGGAGCTGGGCAGCGGCGGCTGTGTCTCATCGTGCGGTGGCAGTACCGCAGCGATGCGCCTGTCGCAATCGGCGATGAGTTTCTGGTAGTGGTCCCAGGATTGCAATGCCTGGTCCAGCGCGAAGATGTGCTCGTCGGCCCAGGTGCCACGCAGGGCTTCGATCACGGCCCGTTCCTTTTTTCGCCGGATCTGCACATCGCAAAGTGCTGCCAGTGCCTCAGGGGAGCGCTCGCCGGCTACGATGGCGCGCACCACCGCCATACCGCTGACGCCGCCCAATTTGGATATGACATCGTGCAGTTTGATATTCATGCGGTCGAAAGCCTTTTGCATCAGTTGCACACAAGCGGCTGCGGCCGCTACATGACTGGCGCGCAAGCGTAGGTAGTCCTGCAGCCGGCGAATATCAGCCGGTGGCACGAAGCCGGCGTGCAATAGGCCATGCATATGCAGCGTGGCGCCCCACTGGCTGTCAGCCATGTCGGTCTTCCTGCCCGGCAGGTTGCGCGTCTGCCTGCCATTGACCATGCGCACTTCCAGACCGGCGCTTTCCAGTACACCATACAACGCTAACCAGTAAACGCCGGTCGCTTCCATCGCTACGGAATGCACGCCTTGTTCGAGCAGCCAGTCGCGCAACGCGTGCAGCTGCGAGGTAACGGTGCCGAACACTTCCGGCTTGTTGCCGCCCACCGAAACATGCATGTGTTCGCTGCCGACGTCCACNAACGAGGCTAACGGATCCAGCGTCGGGAGTTCTTGTGACATGATGAACCTCCGCATTTGGGCATCACAATGCGCGCGGCGGCCCTGGCCCGGTCATGTCATATGAAAAAACAAATCTTTCCAGCGGGAAGCAATGCTCACCAAAATGTGCGACTGATCATGACCAGAGCCATTCTGTGGTACAGGCAATCAGACAGTTGTCCGATGCACTACAGCGCGCTCAGCTACGCTGCCAGGAACCACTACGCGTGATATAACAATAGCCGAATCCGGGTTCATGGTCCGTGTGCGGTTTTCTGCAAAAACTGGCTGCTGTGGTGGAACCTGAACACCGTCTGCGGGTACCTGAGGAACAACGCGAACACGTTGGTACTACGGCGCTCGGCATCGCAAGGACCTGCCGATCAGCAGCAGCATCGCCGAGTCCGCGGTGAACCAGGTCGTCAGCCACCGAATGGCCAAGAAGCGACAGATGCGCTGGACTGACGAAGGGGCGCACTGCATGGTGCAGGTCAGGGTCGCGGTTTTGAACGGGGAATTCTCGCCCCGCCGCATCTCGGCGCTCGAGTGGTGAAAGCAACGTACCCCTGCCGGCATCGTTGGGGGACACGCGCTTTTTATTCGTCGAACACCTCGTTCTCGGCTTCAATCGATTCGGGCTCGATGCATTGCACGTGCCAGTGATCCAGGCGCACGCTCAAGCTTGAGTTGCCATACCACACCACATGTCCAGACTGACCCTCGACCAGACGAGTACGATCGTCGAGATCGAGGCCGCTCATGGCGCACAGCGCGTCTGTTGAATCCGGGGCGCAGATGAGCGTTGCGCCGGGCGCAGTGCGCACAAGGCCCCAGGACGGAATGTCGACGCCGCAATGCATTTCCCGCGACCAGTGACGCGCTTCCAGGTCCAACCAAAGCACCGCAAACGCGTCGGGGTCTGCGGGCTGGTCCAGCTTGATCGTGATACGCATGGTGTCCTCCATAACATCAGGTTAGTTACTCAATACCCATTGCACGAGCGTGTGGGCGTCCTCTCGCGAAAGCGGACCCCCGCGTTCCGCAGCTGCCGGCATCGCCATATCGCCCCAATGTGCGGGGCCGCCGAGCCGCAATTTGTGTTCGAGCATCGACGCGGCGTTCGGAACGTTGCGATAACGTTCGGCGATCTGCTGAAACGATGGCGCAAGAAAGGGCGAGTCGACGGTGTGGCAGAACATGCAGTGCTGCTGATCGACGAGCGAGACCGGTTCCGGCTCGGCGAGCGCCTGCGTCCCTATGCACAGCAACACGGCGGCGATACTGGCATGACGCAATGGCTGAAGTAACTGCATATAAAGGTTCCAATAGTGTGTTCGTCGATTGACCACGTCCCTCGCTCAGGTACGGGACGGTGACGGATAGCCAACGGTTTGCGCAAGCACCGGCATGCAATCTCGTGCGAGTCGCATGTGTTCCGCGAGTACGCTGCGGTCGAACCATCCGCGTGCGGCAACAGCGAGTCCGGCCGAGGCGCAAAATAGATACACGTTCTGCACCATCGCACCTGCGCATGCAGCGGCGAAGGTTTCGCGCTGTTGGGCCGGAACGTCGCGCATGCGCGACATATCCGCTACATAAACGAGATCCAGTGGTACGTCGCCAGCGAAGTCCTGATAGCCGGTGAGTCCGCGCAGATCCTTCGCGACGGCGAGTTCGAGCGAATGTCCAACCGGCTCGTAACTATAGAGCCCGCGCGCGAGCACGGCGTAGACGTCGATCTCGTGAACACCAAGCGCCGATGGTGCGGTACGGCCGTCGTTGTCCTCGCGGTTGACACCGTTCGCGGCCCACAGCAGGTCACCGAGCAGTATGTCGAGCAACTCAGTCGACGCGAAGCCGCGGGTCGTGCGGCGCAGCGAAAACGCCTCCATGATCGGCCGCCCGCCGCAACGGCCAGGCTCGGGCAAAGCAATGTGTGGCAAGGCGTCGCCGACTACAAGCCGCGGGCGAACGTCTTTGAGTAACGCGTTGCCCAACCTGAAGAATGGTTTCATCAAATCCTCACGGGAGTGCAGCGGACTAGACGCAGCCGACGAAACCATGCTGCGCCCGTGCTATCGCACGTCGTTGATCTAAATCAAGCGCAGCGTGTCGACGAGGAATCACGACACCACCTCCTGGATCGGCCGGCGGGGCGAATGGCCGGTATGTGGACCGCGTCCCATGCGCAGCAACAGTTGTGGTTGCGCGCTCATCCCGGCAACTCGCCTGAGTGACTCGCGCAGTTGCTCCGCTTCCACGGGCTGGTTCAGATAAGACGCAGTGAGTCCTGCCCCGACGCAGGTCAGCAACACGCGTTCGAGAGCTTGCCCCGCGGCGAGCCACGACTGAGGATCGTCAACCCCGGTGCCAATGCGAAGAGGATGGGCGATGCCGCCACAAGGCTTTCATGCGCTGCGGCAATGCCGCCTCCCAGATCGAAGGTACGAATGGCCGAAGCAACCAGTGGCACCGCGATATCCAGTAGCTTGTTCACACTCGAACCGTAAGCTGGCATGCCGTCGTGCGAGCGCCGCGGGTGAATCCAACTCGCCAGCTCGCGTCTAAATCGAGGGTCGTGGAACTGAATGCGATCGGCCTCGGCTATCAGTTGAGCGATTTCTTCTCGCGTGTGGAGGTCGTCTATGCATACGGCCTGCACGCCTTCCGATTCGGCTGCATGGAGGAGACGCTCTTGTACCCTGCGCGAGAACGTCCGGTTCAGCGTCCGACGGCAGCAACGTGATGGCATAGCCAAGTCCGAAGTGACTGAGCGCGACGCGCAGGATGTACACGCGTGTGGCGTGTGCCGAACGGATCTTCATCTGGTCGACGGCGAGCTTCCAGATCCGAAGCGGCCGGTGATTCCGGGTCACGAAATTGTCGGCACTGTGGCGACACTCGGCGAAGGCGTCTCGGGGTTTAAGCCCGGCGACAGAGTTGGCGTGCCATGGCTCGGACACACTTGCTGTTAGCGCTTCGATGGCCGCGAATGTTTCGCCGGTAATCGCGACGGGTCCGGAAAACGTGTCGCCCCATGCACGACCCGGTGACCGACCGCGACGAGATCGGTCAGCGAAAAGTGCGTGGCGAACCAGTTCAGCGTTTCGTCCAGCACTTCATGCAGGTTTTCGGTGACGGCCGCTTTCAGCGCGATGTCGTGGATGGTATCGCCGTTGACCAGATGCAACGACAACGGCGTGTGGCGGAAATCGATTGAACCCTGGCCGACTCGCGTCGCGCCATCGGCTGAGACGTGGAACAAGCCGATCTTGACCGACGACGAACCGGGATTGAAAGTAAGCAGCAGTGGCGCGCTCATGATGACAAGGCCGACGGGCGAAGCGTGCGTTGGGCGACGATTCTTGCCAGCGCCACTGACGCGAGCCGCACCCGCAGGCTGTCGGCGCGGCTTGTCAGGATGACCGGCAGGCGCGCGCCGAGCACGAGGCCCGCGGCATCGGCACCGCCGAAGTACATCAGTTGCTTTGCGAGCATGTTGCCCGCTTCCAGGTCGGGCACGAGGAGAATGTCCGCCTGGCCCGCGACCGGCGAGACGATCCCCTTCGTCTTCGCCGCGGCCAGGCTGATGGCGTTGTCGAAGGCGAGCGGGCCGTCGACGAGCGCACCGCGGATCTGCCCGCGTGCAGCCATCACGGTGAGGGCTGCCGCGTCGAGTGTGGTCGGCATGCGCGGGTTGACGGTCTCGATCGCGGCGAGCACGGCCAGCCGCGGCTGCTCGATGCCCAGCAGGTGCAGCAGGTCAATCGTGTTCTGACAGATATCGCGTTTCTGCTCGAGCGAGGGTGTGACGTTGACCGCGGCATCTGTAATGAAGAGGGGCTTTGGATAGGCGGGAACGTCCATCGCGTAGACGTGACTGATGCGCCGCCCGGTCCGCAAACCGGACGCCGAGCCCACGATCGCCGCGAGCAATTCGTGTGTCTCCAGACTGCCCTTCATCAGCGCGGCGATCTTGCCCGCCGCGCCCAGTTCAACGGCGCGTGCAGCGGCCGCATGGCTGTGTTCGACGACTTCGATCGTCACGCCGTCCAGACTGACGTGCGCCAGTTCCGCGGCGGCCCGGATCTTCGCTTCCGGTCCGATAAGGACCGGCTCGATCATCCCTTCGTCGCGGGCCTCGATGGCGGCCTTGATCGCCTCAGCCGAGCATGGATGCACGACCGCCGTGCGCAGGGAGGGCAGCGACCGTGCCTCGCGCATGAACGCGTCATAACGGTCGTGGTTTCGCACCGAGACATCCGGGCGTGCGATTCGCGGCCATACGACCGGCTCAGCCGGCGCAATCACCGTGGCCACGCCGATCAGGACCGTCTCGCCCCGCTGGTTGGTGCAACGCGTATCGAGCAGGACAATTCGCTTGTCCGAACGCTTTTCCTTGACGGTCACCGTCGCCGTCACGACGTCGCCGGGTACGACCGGATGCCGGAATTGCAGGTCCTGGTCGAGGTAGATCGTGCCGGGCCCCGGCAATCTGGTGCCAAGCAGCGCGGAGATAAGCCCGGCCGTCCACATGCCCTGCACAACGACATGACCGAACATGTCGTTAGCGGCGAAAGCGGCGTCGACGTGAGCGGGATTGACGTCGCCCGAGATCGCGGCGAACAACTGGATGTCGTCCAGGCCGGCAGTGCGTACGAGCGATGCCGACTCGCCGATCGCGAGTTCATCGAAGGTGCGGTTGTGAAGGAGGTTGTCTTCCATGGCTCGCTCCTAGTCCTGAAGCACATAGGTGCCTGGTGCGTCCGGCAGTGCCGTGGGGGCTTTAGCGTGCGGACCCATGTGCGGTGGTGCAACGGTCTGCGCGCTCGACTGAGCAGCGAGCCAGCCGGTCCATGCGGACCACCATGACCCGTCTTGCGGTTCGACTGAGGCAAGCCATTCGTCGGGCCCGACACGAAGGTCGGCGGGCGCGGTGTGCTTGATCCTGAACTGCCGGTTCGCATGTCCTGGTTCGCTGACGATGCCCGCGTTGTGGCCGCCGCTTGTCAGCACGAATGTCATATCGGTGCCGGACAGGTGGTGGATCTTGTAGACCGAGCGCCACGGCGCGATATGGTCGCGATCCGTGCCGACCACGAACATCGGTGCACGGAGGTTGCGCAGCGAGATCGGCCGTCCATCGACTTGATATCGGCTCGCGGCAAGGTCGTTGTCGAGGAACAACCGTCGCAGATACTCCGAATGCATCCGGTACGGCATGCGGGTCGAATCGGCGTTCCATGCCATCAGGTCGAACATGGGTGCGCGCTCGCCCAGCATGTAGTCGCGGATAAGACGCGACCAGACCAGGTCGTTTGACTCGAGCATCTGGAACGAACCCGACATCTGGCTGGCATCGAGATAGCCTTTGGACCACATCATGCTTTCGATGAAGTAGACCTCGCTGTCGTCGATAAACAGTTGCAGCTCGCCAGGTTCCGTGAAATCCGCTTGCGCGGCGACCAACGACACCGAGGCCAGCCGTTCGTCGCTGGCCGCGGTCATTGCGGCAGCCGCGATCGACAGTAGCGTGCCGCCGAGGCAATAACCGGTTGCATGGACTTGCCGCTCCGGCACGATTTTATTGATGCCGTCGAGCGCGGCCATGATGCCGAGCGTGCGGTAGTCCTCGAGGCTCAGGTCCCGGTCTTCAGCACCGACGTTGCGCCAGGAGATGCAGAACACTGTGTACCCCTGATCGACGAGGAAGCGGATCAGCGAGTTGTGCGGCGAGAGATCGAGGATGTAGTACTTCATGATCCACGCAGGCACGATCAGCACCGGCTCGGCGACGACCGTTTCAGTCGTCGGACTGTACTGGATGAGTTCGATCAGATGATTGCGGAAGACCACCTTGCCGGGTGTTACCGCGAGCGTGGCGCCGACCTTGAACTGTTTGACACCGGCGGGCGCCTCGCCGTTCGCCTGACGACGCATGTCTTCCAGCATGTTGCACGCGCCTCGCAACAGATTGGTGCCGCGTGTGGCTTCGGTTCGCTCGATGACTTCGGGGTTCGTGAATGGCGAATTCGACGGCGAGACCATGTCGAGCAACTGACGTGCTCCGAAGCCTATGACGTTTTCATGATGTTTCGTCGCGCCCGGTACGTCATGAGTGGCGCATTGCCACCACTGTTCGGTAAGAAGGAAAACTTGCGACCAGAACCGATAGGGCTCGGTCTGCCATGCGCCGGCGCGGAACCGATGGTCTGCGGGCACTGGCTCAGAGAGTGGCGGAGCGGCGTCGCCTTTGAGCCAGTGAAGCGCATAGTTCCGTATCTGGCCGACGTTAGCGGCATACAGTGAAGCTGATTCAGCCCGCTTCCCTGGCGCAACCGCAAGATGGATAAACCAGTCGGCAAAGGCCAGCGATAACGCGGCAGGTGACAACCCAGCCGTGACGCGAGCTATTGCGGCTTCTTTCGTATGATCCAGTGCACGGAAGGGGTCGCTGTCGGCACGGCCAACCGGAAGCGGCAGATGCGCGCGGTTGTCGTTGTCAGCAGGGTCTGTCCGGGAGCGAGTATCCATGGCTTTCCTTCAAGTCGATCGTGCTTGCTTTCCGGTGGCTCGGGCGAGCCAACGGCGGGAGC
>JGI12635J15846_10001640_pt1 | contig 19632 bp, 15 predicted proteins | sample BlaSpr_A8_OM2_M2_FD_15846 | JGI IMG/M metagenome (IMG submission 15846) | reverse complement strand
GTTATATGCGGGACAACCCCAAGGAGACCCAATCGTATCCTATGGCCCATTTATAGGAGACTCGAAGCAGGACATTGCCAGGCTCTTTGCTGAGTATCAGTCGGGAAGATTTCCTCGCCTTAGCGAATTGAAAAGGCAGCAGGTCTAACTGTTGCACCGCTGCGTCGTGGCAAAGTCAACTATCTTCCGGGTCGATATGCACATTGACAGCCTGCAAGGGTGCGAACTGAGCGACCTCTCGCCCGCCCCGAGGAGTGATCGCAAAGGGCGTTTATCGTTATGCGCCTGGAAGGCGTGGCAGATCTCATCATCCGATGCTGCCGAGGGTGTGCAGGACACTAGCCAGGTACTGTCGGCCTGAGGTACGCGTACGAGAGCGGGCGGCCGCCTGAGGCCGCCCTTTTTTGCGCCGATTGCGTTCGGTGAGTTGTCAAACCCACCCGACACATTGGGGCCCCGCGAACGAGTAAAGCGTCGTAAGAATACGAAGCCCGGTGCGCTTTATGCTGCTGCCATGGCTTCCTGAGCCGCCTTTGCGGCTGCACGGATTACATCGATCACGCGCTCTGGTTGGGAGAGCATCGGCACATGGCTGCTGTCGAGCTCATAGACGGTTGCGCCCATACGCTTGGCCATAGCGCGTTCCAGATCGGGGTGAACCGTGCGGTCTTTCTTGCCGACAATGTACCAACTGGGCTTAGATTTCCAGGCGGTGCCCCCGGCTTTTGCCTCGAACAGGTCAGGTTTCGGAACACCTTGCGTCGCCAAAACGAGCTTTTTCTCATGCTCGGGCAAATCACCGGCGAAATCATCGATGCCATCCGGAAGCAACCAGATGCGACCGTCCTTGACGTCGATGTGGGAGAAGACTGGAGTTTGGGGGAAATTGGACTGCTGCGTCTGCGAACTCTCGTCCGCGTCTGGGGCAAGCGCGCAGATGTAAACCAAGCCGACAACGCGATCGTCAGTTCCTGCGCCGGTGATGACGGTTCCCCCGTAAGAGTGGCCGACAAGAATAACCGGGCTGCTGACCCGGCCGATCGTTGCTTTTGTTAAAGCGACGTCCTCTGCCGTTGAGTTGAGGCCGTACTGCGCCGCAATGCACTCATACCCCTCGGCCTGCAGAGGACCAATTAACTTGCTAAAGCAGGAACCGTCTGCCCAGAGCCCGTGGCAGAAGACAATGCTTGGTTTTGTTGGTGTTGATTTCATTTGTGTTCTCCTTCATTTCATGGATTCTTGTTACATATTGTGCCGATTGGCAAGCTTTTCTCGGATCGGTGAGCTTTGGCGACTTTCAGCGCTTTGGCATTTCCTCCACCTCCAGCCGGGGATGAATAGTTGCCCGCAAGTTTCATAGTTACTCCTACTGAGTAGCAGACGCCCCATCAGAAATCTCGGTGCTCTGAAAATGAACCAGCCTGATTGCCTCGACTTCCTGAGCGTATACAGCGACAAGTCGAACGTGCCGATATGTGTGTTTTCCATCCCATCGCGAGAGGACAACATTGCCGTTTCAGCCGTCAAAATGGCCGCCGATCCAAGAATCCGCACGACCGCACCTTGAAGTTCAATTGAGTGGAAGGCCATTTTGTGTTCAATGAGATCCTTCAGCACCAGTTCCTTGTTCAAGACCGTGCCGTCAGGCCGAACGAGCATATAACAGTCGGAGTAGATTGCCTTCAGAGCCGTGAAATCGTGCTGCTGCAATGCCCGGCTGAAGCTTTCCATCTGACGAAGCACATCTTCCGCCGTCACGAAACCTACTCCTCTCTTTGTCACCCAACTCTTGCCTCACTGGAATTCGCGTCTAGTACGGCGCATAGGGCGAATCCGAACGAAGAAATGCACCGGCCTGTCGCGTAAATGACTCGTGCCACTGAAACAGCGACCCGTGGCCCGCGTCCGGGTACGTCAATAGGACTGCATTGGGCAGTTTCTCGCTCAACCAGTAGGAGTTCGAGATAGGAATCATCTCGTCGTGGACTCCGTTCACGACGAGCGTAGGCTGCTGAATCCGCTTCAAATCAGCGAATCGAGTGCCTGAATATTTCTCCCATTCGCCGAATGCCGCCATTTGAGCTTGGGCAACCTGGGGTCCTGAGATTGGGTCGCGATCCAGTTGACGCTGCATGAGGCGTCCGATGAATTCCTTGCCCGCTGCCTGGCTCGTCTCCGTCGGTGCAAAGAAAATCTTCTGCAGAACCTCGTAGCCCTTGAGCGTGGGGTCATGGATGGGCTTTGCGAGCCTCGGCTTGTCGAGGTGCATGATATCTTCGCCGCCGCGCGGAGCCGTTCCGACGAGAATAATTTTGCGGAACACCTTTGGATTATCCAGCGCCATCTGCTGAGCGATGACTCCGCCGAGAGAGAACCCGAGTACATCACATGTCTCGATCCCGAGCTTGGCGAGAAATGCGAAGACATGTTCTGCCATCCCGGCCATGGTTGCGGGCACCTTTCCTGTGGAACCGCCGACCCCGGCATTGTCGAAGAGAATGATCTCATGGTCTGCGGCGAGCGGGTCGGTAACTGCCGGATCCCAGTTGTCGAGCGTCCCGGTAAAGTGTTGAAGATATAACAAAGGCAACGCCGAGCTATTCCCAAAGCGGCGGTATGCGTATTTCTCCTTTCTTGTCTCAAGAAACTGCGTCGGCACAGTTACGTTGCTGGCAGTCATCACACTCGACATTGCATTGTTCTCCTTTTTTTTGATCCTAGCGGATTTGTGATCGATCCGAGTCTGACGCTACCTTCTGAGCGATCTCGATATGGCTCATGGACGCTCGTATTTCATCGTCCATACGCCAAAATCACCAGGACGATATTCGATCCCCTCCCAGGGCGAACCGCAGATGTGCAAGTGTGCATATGGAGTTCCGGCGAACATCACCATGGTTCCGGCGTCCCGCATGACAGTCGAAAGACCGGCCGCCTTCGCATCGAAGGGCCAAAGAAGCATCCAGTGCGGACCGATAGGAATAGGAGGGCTGGTTGTGTCGAACGGATCGGTAAAGCTTCTCTGCGTTGCGCCGTTCAGCATGTATGTCAGACCTGGCGAGGCATTGGTAGGCTTCGGCTTTCGCGCGAGAAGATCTTTCCACCAAATCATACCGATCGGATCGATGACCATATCCGCCCTTCCGACGATGTTCTGGTCACCCGGCACACAGACCCATTTGTTCTTGCCTGGACGAAGGACCGTCAAGTTTCCTTGATGGTCCATTTCCGCGACGGTGGCTTCGGCCGTCACTGACGACGGACCGGCCAACATCGCCCTGCGGATTTTCTCTTTTCTTATTTCTTCCATGGCTTGTTCTCCATTAAACGTTGCGCCGAGCGTGGCAAAAGCTGCGCTGGACAGTGCGGCGATGTTCATAAACTTTCGACGAGTTACGACCTCGGCTGCTCCATCGCGTTCAGTTGAAGAGTTTCCCATGTTTGTCATATGCTCCCTCCCGCTCGATGCCGGGGCCCTGCGACAAAATGACGGGCAATTCCTGATCTAGGCTTGCGCGAAGCCCCCGTCTTAGCTCAATTCCCAATGATGAAACTGCTGTTCTCGGATGCGAGAGAGACCACAGCCTGAAACAACTCTCTCACTCACGACTTAACCGTGCGGGCCGAACTCCACAGCGCCCAGCCGGGATTGACCCGATTCGGATAGAGCTTCAGCATCTGGTCGTAGAGTTCTTGAGCGGTTTTCGTCGTTTTAACCAGCCGGTCGAAATCGCGGATGTACTGCCGTGTCTCTTCGATAATCCTGGGATTGTCGTCGTTCTCCGGTCGCTTATGGGAAGCGACAACTGCGCGTGGCTTGAGCGATTCAATCTTGTCGAGTGCAGCGATCCACTCCTGCCGCTTCTGCGCATTCGACTCTGCAAGATAAAGGTGAACGTCGTTATAGGCCGCATCGCCGGCAACCACGAGCCCGATCGAAGGAACATGCAAACAGGTCGTGTGATCCGTATCGGTGTGACCAAGTTCCACAGCGACCAACTCGTGTCCTTCGAGATCGATTACATTCCCTTTGAGCTCTTCTGCAATCACCAGCTTGTCTGGGATCTGGCCCGGAAATCCTGGCTTCCAGGCCCCATTGAGCGCCTCCGGCGAGGCATTCTGGCGCATTACTTTAACTGTATTGGGCGTGGCCACTACTTTGGCGTTAGGGAATCGCTCGAGAAGAGTGCCAACTCCAAACCAATGGTCTCCATGGCCATGCGTGATGTAAATGGTTGTCAGGTTTTTTCCTTTTGAGGCGATCCAATCGGCCAAAGCACCAGCCTGCTTCGTCGTCATATAGGCATCCACTAAGACGGCGTTTTTGGTCCCGTAGATGAGGGTCGACGCCGTCGCCTGAAAAAATGTCTCGGCTATGCCCGGCGGCCGGTCGGGCGTAACGATGGGTATGCCCGGAGTCACAAAGACCTCCCACTTCAGCACAGGAGCCTGATTCGCGTTCATATTATCTGCCTTTCACTTGAGTTATCGCTCCCACCCAATTTTCGACGTGGTAAGCGGACGACAACTTGCCGTTTTTTACGGTGAAAATATCAAGGGAGATTGTTCTAAAGCTCCTACCGGTCGGCTCGACGCCGAAAAAGTTTCCCGTTGGCGTGCCACTGGCCTCGCCGAGCACCACAATCCGATCCTCGGTAACCCACACGTCCTGGATCGTCCAGCGCAGATTTGGAATCATCTTTCCCATCGCCTTGAATACCTCGGCGAGACCTTCGCGATCGAGGCAATCTGTCAAGGTTGAACAGGAGCGGTAATCGGGATTGGTGGCTTGAGCAAGCAACGCCGAGACATCCCTCTTCTGCGGTTCGTTGAGGGCTTCGTAGAGTGGCGCAACAATCGCACGCGCTTGTTCTTTGGTAAGTGGGTGATTTGCCGTGGATTGATGCTGATCGATAAGAGCCATGTGCTTCCTCCGCGTAGAACCGTTGTGAGCAGATGAAAGTTCGACTTGTTCAATTGAAGTGGAAACTCACCAAGCACTGCTGAGTTTGCTCTCTTTGAAGCTGAGCTTCGGCCATGAATCGCCGAACATCGGGCGTTTGCTCCTCGATTCAGCTTCTGTGACAGACCCCTCAGTGACGTCCCAGTGTTCCATGAAGATTCCGCCCTTCATCCGCATGAGATCGACAACAATGAGCGCCGAACCGTCTCCATTCGAGTACCGGCTGTGGACCATCACAAAGTCGCCCTCCGCCATGATGATGCCGTGATCCCACTTGGTGTCAGCTGGGAACGCGTTGACAAGCCCGAAGAGCCCATCTCTTCCGGGCGGAATGTGGCCACTGTGTTGGATATAGTTGGGCGACCAGAGCTTCTCGGCTTCTGCGAAGTCACGCTTGTTGAACAGGACGTCAAATCCTTTAACCAACAGAGCTTTATTTGTTTCTTGAAGAGTCTCCGACACAGTTTCCTCCGGACGCCTTAGAGAAGACTTATTTCCTTCATATCAATTGCGACTAATACCGGATCTTTCACCGGCTGGTAATCACCTTCGTACGCGACAACTCGGCGTGTGGCAGGAAAGACAATCCCATCAACGTTGCGGTAATTGGACGCATAATTCAAAGCCTTTGCCTCGCCAAGAATATCGACGGTATAGTCATGGCGCCTCAGAATGCCGTCGGAACCGAAGCAGGAAATCTGTGTGCGTGTATGACTTCTGACGTTTGAGGGGAACGTAACCTTGAGCCGTCTCCAACTCTCGCCTTCCACTTGGATCGGGGATATTTCATCTGTCTCAAAGCCAGGCTGCGCATACAGAAATGGAATGTTCAGGTAAGTCCACATAGCTTCCCCGCTAAAGTAGGCAACGTCCACATCGTCCCAGGGCGTTTCCAAAGTTTGACCTTCGAACGACTTCTTCGGATCATCGCGCGCAGTGATTGCCTCACCATGGGAAGTCTCTACAACCACGCGGTCTGGCTCGAAAACTGTGCGCTTATTCTGTCCGGGAAACTCCATGGTGAGCCGCTCCCGCTTTATTTCTGCGTTGATCACGACATTCTTCAGCACATCCATTCGCCCTTTGACGAACCAAATGGCTCCGGTGATCGAGGCATCGACCTCGATGGAATTCACCTTTTTCCAGCGATCCAAGCCACCATGTGCCTTTATCGCAAGATCCAGCAATCGATTCATATGCGCTTACCTCCCTCGCATTCGCTCTTGCAACATCCATTCCCGAATGTAAGGCGAACAATGCAACACCGAGATTCCTTTCGTTTCACATGCATTGAGAAAACGAATTCCCTCGACATCGATAAGATCCACTTCCTCTAAATCCAGGACGACAGCCAATTTGCACACCTCAATCTCGCTCAGCACTTGCTCCAGATTCGCTATTCGCAATTCGCCGCTGAGTCGAATCCGTCCTTTGATCCGTTCAATCCGCAGCGTCATGTTCATCAGCTCCGGAAGACAACGAACAGAATGCAGGTCGCGGTCCATTCGCAACAGCCTGTGCCAGTTGAAGTTAGACTGCCACATAGTCCTGATTCTTAAGGAATTCCTTTTTGATCAGGAAACAATACCCGCTTATAATCCAGCGATGGGCTTCTATGGCACATGAGCGACCCCAAGACTCACTCAGGAAAGCGCTGGACGAATTAAAGAATTCGGAAAGCAAACTAAGGCAGGTGATCGACACGATCCCGGCCATGGCTTGGTGCATGCTGCCGGATGGCGGGATCGAGTTCCTTAACAGGCGCTGGCACGAATACACCGGGCTTTCCGCTGAAGAATCCCATGGTTCGGGTTGGCAAGTTGCCATCCACCCAGAAGATCGAGGCCCGCTGCTGGAGAAGTGCCACGGGCAGTTGGCATCGGGTGAACCAGGTGAAATGGAAGCCCGTCTCCGTCGCCATGATGGAATGTTTCGCTGGTTTCTGATGAGGGTTGAGCCGCTACGAGATGAGGCTGGCAAGATTGTCAGGTGGTATGGAACATGCACCGATATCGAAACTCTCAAGGAAACAGAGGCGAAGCTACGAGAAGATGAACGCGAGCTTCGTCGTATCACCGACCTGATACCGCAGGCGATTGTCGTCCAGGCCCCCTCGGGTACGCCCATCTACGCCAACCAAGCGACTCTCGACTATACGGGTCTGGCTGCGGAAGATGTGATTGCCCCGTTTTTTCGCGAACGAATCTTTCACCCAGACGACCTGGAGAGATTACGCGAGGAACGCAAGGCTGCTCTCGGCCGCGGGGTTCCGTTTGAGATTGAACAGCGGGCTCGTCGGAATGACGGCCAGTATCGTTGGTTTCTTATTCGTTACAACCCTTTCCGAAATGACCAGGGGCAAGTGTCTCGCTGGTACGCAACAGGAACTGACATCGATGACCGCGTCCGAGCGGAGGAAAGGACACGGAATGAGAACCTGGCATTGCGCGAGCAAATCGATCGTGACTCGATGTTTGAGGACATCGTTGGCTCCTCGGAAGCACTACGGAAAATGTTACTCCAAATCGCTAAGCTTGCCTCTTCCGATTCGACCGTATTGATTCTTGGCGAAACCGGCACAGGAAAGGAGTTGATAGCACGTAGCATCCACAAGCGATCCAATCGCGTGGATCGCGCATTCATCGGCGTGAATTGCGCTGCCATCCCACAATCGCTGATTGCTTCTGAGCTTTTCGGGCACGAGAAGGGCGCTTTCACTGGAGCAACCCAACGACGCCTCGGACGTTTCGAAGCGGCTAACGGTGGAACAATTTTTCTGGACGAGGTCGGCGACTTACCTCCCGAGATCCAAGTCGCATTGTTACGGGTGCTGCAGGAGCGCGAGATCGAACGCGTGGGGAGCAATAAAGCCATCCCTATCGACGTCAGGGTAATAGCAGCCACTCATCGTGATTTGAACACGCTCGTCGCCGAGGGCAAATTCCGCAAAGACCTTTTATACAGACTGAATGTCGTCCCTGTGGATGTGCCGCCGTTACGCGAACGTGTAGCTGACATTCCATTGCTGGTGGAGTACTTCATTGACCGCTTCGGCAAGAAAGCTGGAAAGAAATTCAAAGCCATCGATAAGAAAAGTCTTGGATTGTTGCAGGCGTATGACTGGCCCGGGAATATTCGCGAACTGCAGAACGTAATTGAGCGTGCCGTCATCCTGTGCGAAGGCGAGACCTTTTCCGTGGACGAAACCTGGCTTCGGCGGGAAGTCCCGGTGGCCCGAAGCCGACCGAATAGTCTGAATCGCATCCTGGCGCGGCAGGAGAAAGAAATGATTGAAGCCGCATTAACGCAATGTTATGGACGGGTCTCAGGCCCCTCAGGCGCCGCCACGAAACTTGGTCTGCCGGCGCGAACCCTAGATTCGAAAATCAAGCGTTTCAAAATCGACAAATATCGCTTCAAAGTGCCACGCGCTAGCTGAGTCGATTCCACACGTTCGTCGCCATTCATCAACGCCGTTCTACCGTATTCGTGCGTTTCGCAAAAATCGACTTCATGGCGGCTTAGCCTAGGCTGAACTTTCGTTAAGTGGCAGACGCCAAGCTCTTCTGGTCTGCGCTCTACCACTCATTAACCCTAACGGACACACAGGATTACGCATATCGAACGTCATCGATTTACAAGAATGCCGACGTTATGTGCCGGATTAAGAATGACACGTAAATTATTGAAGGTGAGTGATTTTGGTGGCCAGGGATGGAGTTGAACCCCCGACGCCAGCCTTTTCAAGGCCAAAATTAACAGTGATTACAACGACTTCGTGGCACGGGTGGCGCTAGAAGTTGTTGATAGTGCGTAGTGGAAACGGCAACTGCGGGTAAAAAGTGCGGGGCAGCGGACCAACAGCCTTGTCATCGACAAGGGGGCATCGCGGCAGGCATTATTCGCCTTCGCGTACTTCCCGTGCCAATCTTTTTCCGCATAAGATGCTTCGTGCGTCAGTGGAACATCTCAGCACGCGGAGAAGAGTTGTTCCGCACTCTGTCGAGGTCCAAGCGGACTCTCTTTATGAAGCCGTCGCTCTTGCCGTGGCCGAGTTCAGAGCCGATAACCCAGCCGCTCCCGGCCCAATGACTGAATTTACGGTTTCGATCCAACCGCCCGCCATTGAACACAGGATTCGTTTGAGCCAGGTTTCGAGGTGGGCGAAAGGTGACACGAGAGAAGGGTCTGCAGGAATTACAAAGCGACAGCGTATTAGGGCCTTCTGGAAAACCGCAAGTCGGAACCCCAGAAGTAATTTACCTAGTTCGCCCCGACCGAGTCGCTTGGCCCCCCTTGTTCTGAACCACTAGCTCAGCTGGTGCTCTAGCACGTTCGAGGAGTGAACGCATTATTGCACAGCGAATTACAAGCCTTTGACCAACTTGTCTATCAGCGCTGAGACCTCTGCTTCAGGTGCATCCTCGATTAATATGAGTAGCAGAGTTGTTTGACTCCATTCCTTCCATATTCGGCTCAACATCCCAACCACACCACCTGTTCCTACACCAATGGCACTGGCCACGGTCTTCACATGGGTTATCTCCTCCGGGTGGGTCATTAGGTAATAGCACACGCAGACAAGCACCACCAATAATCCAGCGGCCACGCATCCAAATAGAATTGATAGCTTCTGGCGATACTTTCGGAGTTCGCCGATCACGCTGCTGGAGATAACACCGCCTGCCTTAAGTCTACGGCCAGCCGCCCTTGTCACAATGCTTTTCAAATCATCCATTGTCACGCCCTCCCGGAGCTTAGTCCCAAATCAAGAAGCAACACCGTTTTGGTGTCCTAGCCTACGCACTTCCTGCTCAACAAGCTTGCTCGCCATCAGTCGAGCGCGCAGATAGGGCTGACAGTCCTCTGCCACTAGTCGTAGCGTCTTCGATATGCACTCAGCACCCCACAATAACTCCTGGACTGTTGGGAACTGAACGACCCTGAGGGCATGCCGGCGTCTCGCTCCAATGTAGTCGCCGAGCACAGTTGATGTGCACACAGTCAGATCCAGTACACCCTCAAACGAACTCGCGATCGACACCTCCGTTTCCTCTTTCGTGTGGAAACCGTCGGGCAACTCAAGGCGGTTTCCGGGATTCAGCAGCCCCTGAAATACCGAGTCCATCGTGTCTCGCCTCCGGCTCATTCGAGTTATGTCAAGCTCCAACACTTGCTGCACTCCACCCGAGGTACCGTATTCCTCTGCAATGTCGACCATCAGCGCTTTGGTCAGCACATCTCTGAGACTCGGGCCGCGGTTCGGTCCTCCTCCCAACAGGCCCGAAACAAAAGTCAAGAGACGATCCTTCAGTCCAGGTCGTCGCGATTCATTAGCAGACAGTGCAGCTGACAGGTAGCGCACAAAAGGCGTCTCCATTTCGCACGAGCGTAGCCTCTCGACAAAATGCCCCCTATCAACCGGCTTTACAAAATCATCGCTGACAAGCTCTGGACCTTTCCAATGGGCAAACAGAATCACAACACTTTTGGAAGAAGTGCATTCTCGAATGTCCAAAAGCTTGGCACCGAGGCGGACCTCAACCTTCAAGTCGGCTGCAAAGTCACGCAGGTGCAGGAGTGGCTCGGCAACTAGTGGCCAATATTCCGTGTTCCAGCGATCGGTCAATCTTTGTGCACGGGTGGCACCGTCCAGACCGGCGGTGTTGAATTTCGACAGCCAATCAGATGTACCCACGGCCGCTACAAAGTCAGCCTGCGTAAGTGGTACGCTAAGCAAGAGCGCGATGTCATCAGGCGAAATGTTAGAGTCCGGATCGACTACCATCTACGTACTTTCGACGACTGATGTATATCTGAGTCTCGGCTTTGTCGTTTACAACAACGACCAGGCGCTTGAGCTGCGCATCGCTGAGTGTTCTCAGGTCATTCCTCACCGAAAGAACATATTGAGCAACGCTTGCGCCGTCTTTCGACACGAGAGCTAAGTTTTCGTTGCTCGATGCAGACAAGTGGGCCGCGCCAATAGCCAACTCGTCCTTATCGAAGCCCGCGACGATGGATAAGTCCGAGGGCAGAACCCCAGCAGCTTTCGGTCCGAACGAAAGTCTAATGGCAGATGGAACTCCGTCCGTTGCTGTGTTCCAATTTACTTCCTTCAGAAAGCCTTGCACTGTGTTTTCGTCCAAACTGCCAACACGCACCTCCTCCCAGATCTCCTTCGGATGTATGATCCCCAAACGTTCGAGCAATGCGCGGCCCTTTTCGGTAAGTTTGCCTATTGTCTCTAGAAATGAGTTGCGGCCCTTTGCATCATCCTGAATCAGCGCATCTATTTGGCGATCACCTTTGGATGACGAGGCCGACTCAGCAACGGAGTGTTCAAACTCAAAAGGCTCAGCCGAACTCTTCGCGCCATCCTTGATTCCCAGGCTCAAGGTTTTTATATGAGCTTCGGAGTCGTCGAAAAATACAACCGCCTTTGGCTGTTTCGTTCCAGCTTTGGCGGACGTTTGTTTCAAATAATCAACCAAAGACGGTGTGTCGCGGACTTCAATAGTAATTACCTTCGGTGGCGGGGTGGGGTTCGACTCCGTCACATAGGCGATCTCTTGGTCATCGTGGGCAATAAAGACACAGCACTCATTTTTTTCCGCAACAGCCTGGAGGTCACCTACGAACACGCTCTTACCCGTGTACTCCTTAGTTCCCAGATGACCTGACCATTGGGCCCACGTCGGCTGATCTTCAGCAGTCGATTTTGGAATCTCCAGAGCTGCCGCTGCTGATCTCTCCTCCGCTTTGGTGCTCAGAAGTTTGTTGAGGTCCTCTCCTTCTCGCACGTTGTCGTGCTCAATCGCACGGGCCAGCGATGTCGCTTGCTCTTCGGCTTCTCCGGCGCTCGAAGGGTTGTACTGTAGGATGTACCCCTCCTCCGTGCGCTTAAGATTCACGCCAGCAACATCTGGCGTCATTTGCAAGCGTAGAGTCTGTGCGTCTACATTATGACCGCCGGTACTAGCAAGCACGTGGGTTCCTGCCCACGAAACCACAATGGACGGAGTTTTGATCGAACTTGTTGAAGTGGGCGGTATGTGGCTTACGTAAGCCTCGCGGACCGGCTCCAAGTCCTGCGCCCCTGCTGCAATGTTCGCCAAGGTTTCTCGAATGCTGCTGATCGGATCTTCCTTCGACTCTTGTTCGAGCGTTTTTAGTCGATTTTCTAAATCGCTCTGTCGACGATCCAACTCTTGCTTCGTTGTTAATAAAGCGAGTGCATCAGATGCACCAGAAGCGTCAGCCTTGGCAGCCCTTACCTTATCGTTATAGGCATTGGCATCGACTTCGAATTTCTTTCCGTCAGACTCAAGCTGTGCCCGGGATTTCGCTAGTGCCCCTTGCCGCGCGTGCTCATAAGCGGTTGCTTCATCGGAAAACCTGTCGGCCAATATTCGAGCGAGCTTCGCGTTTGTGGTATTCGGATACCTTGAGTAAAAAGCCTTTAGCTTGGGTTCCATCTCGTCCGTGTAAATCTTGCGAGCGCCTTCCAATTTGCCGGCCTCCAAGTCATCAAGCAATTTGGCCGTCGCATTTGCGAGGATTCCCCGCGAGGCTGAGCGAGCAGAATCCGCACGGAGTTTCTGGAAGCCATCAGAAGAAGGCAGTGGCGTTGGCGCCGAGGCTTTTTGCACCGCTCTAAATACCTGATACAAGGTTGTGTATTGAACTACGCGTTCTAGATTTGGATCGCGCTGTCCCGCAAAGTACTGGTACGCATCCTCTTCATGCTTCCTGATCGCAGCATTGGCTTGATCGTCCGTTGTTCCAGCGATGTACGTCACCGGAAGTGCCCCTACCTGTCTGGTTGCCAGTAGTGAGACATCAGGCCTCTGCACAACAACACCGAATCCCGCTGTATTCCAGTTGAAGGTGACGCTTGAACTGCCCGTCTCTGCCGTCACAATTTCCGAGAGAGTTTTCTTGCCAAAAGGAAAATCATGTGGTCGTACATAATTGAAGTTCTCGTAATCTACAGTTCCAGCTTCGGACCACGATTTCAGAAGCTGATCTGTAGTGTTCAAGAGTGCCCCTAGTTCAGTATCGATTAGTGCGTCGCTCAAGTAGACCGGCGCCCAGTCCTTATACAGGTAAGTTCCCGAATTCAATTTACCGGCAAAAATCGCGGTCCGTTCATAGCTTTGGGACAGCTCATCCACTGACTGGCGAGCAAGTAGAGAGAACGTCTCAAATCGCAAGGGCGGAACAACCGTCAGCGGTTCGGTCCGTGCGCGTCCAACGATTAGCGTTTGACCATCGTTGGTCCAGAGCCCTCCCACAATCGCATCTGAAGCCACTGCGAATATTCTGAACTGAGGGAGAAGTAGATCCAAATCGTGGCTATCGGTCGGAGCTTGAACAAGAAACTTTGTGGGAATGGCCAGTATGATGAGGGTTCCATCAGTCGAGCCGAACACTCCAGATGCGTTCTTCGATGTGATGTCTCGTAACGCAAGACCCTGCGAACCCCATTCATAACCCACAGGGTGCCAAGTCTGATCTGAGTCCATGGTCCAACGCCGCAGCTCGGCTGGAGAGACGTGAACGTTCGGTGCGCCGATAGCTGTTCCAGCTTGATTTCCTGCGAAGAAATCGACCATCCCTCCGTAAGTAGTGCCGAAGAGGGCATGGTAAAGCGCTGCTATTCTCTCTCGAAATACCGGGTCGGAATCGAGTCCAACGTCAGTTTTCGCACGGACTGTGAGCACAAGGTCCTCAAGCCAACCATCAGTCAAGAGTTTCCATTGTTCTCTTTTCCCTGACACAAAATCGGGACCAAAAATCACCTTTACCAATCGCTCCAGGTCAGGTTTCGACATAACCGGAGGAGGCTCCGACACAATGAGGACCATGCTACCGTCTGGCAAGCGTTTAGCAGCTATTTCCTGATACGGGTATGGATGTTGGGTTCGGAAGTCAGTCCAGGCTAAACATGAAGCGTCGCTTTTACAATCCGGCTGATATGGGGGGACCTTCGAAAAGTGCACATCCCACGCCCAGTAAGCAAGTGTAATGTAGCCAGCAACTACGAGAACCAGAGCAGTGGCTATGCCGAGGAGAATCTTGGTTCTCAACCTCATCTTGGATGCCATCAGCAAACCTCCGACTGAACCTTAGAAGAGACCGAAGAAGAGCTAACGTTTAAGAATCGCCGCCATCGGACTTCCGGCAACGAAGGCGAGGCTTGCCCCACGCGCGCGATGCACGTTGGACACACTTCACACTTCGTTGGGGAAAGCGGCGAGTAGAAGCCCCCTCGGATGAGAAGCTCAGAAACGCTTCATCCTTCTGTTCGCCGAATTAGCCAAGAAGATATGCCTCCGCTCTGGCGATGTCAAGAACAAGTGCTAAGAAATCTCTTCCCCCTGATACCAGCCCTAATCGAGCGCACTTTGTAATACTCAAAGCCGTCTACTAAGGCAGACAGCTACAATTCCATTTTGCTTCTTGTGACACGACTTGGGCTCATACCTGCGGACGGCGTACTCGCTTGCCACCCTTGGCACCCCTGCGCCGGGCGTCCCATCCGAACAGAAAAATGGCGGAGCGCAAACTAGCACTCCGCCAGAAATCTAATGCGATTGACCTATGCCGCCGTCTTGCGGCCCTTCGGCTTTGCTGTGGCCTTGGTCTTTTTATCTTGTTTCGCAGCAAGTTCCTCTGCCACGGCCTTTTGGAGTTTCTCAGTATCTACGCGGTACCGTTTAGCGGCGTCCATGAGAACGTCGTCGCGGCTGACGGTGGAACGTTGATACGCCGAATCAAGCAGGCTGATTTCCAGAAGCAGCTTGCAAAGCTCGGCCTCGTCGTAGGTGCCTACTTGCTTGGCCAGAAGCTGCTGCGCGGACGCGGAGTCCTTCTTTGCCTCTACCTTGTGCCGCTTCGCCAGAGCCGGGACTTGGCTGTAGGAGAGGTGGCCAATCAGGTAGTGGGCGACCGTCAGCAAGTCAGCCTTCTTTAACGGAGCCGATACGCGTTGGAGGATCGTGGCCAAGACACGATGGCGAGTCGTGATGGCCAGTTTCTCCTTTTCGATGCGCTTCCGTTCCTCCGCCCGCTCCCGCTCGATCTGCTGCGGAGAAGGCGTGTTGGGGTGGTGAACACGGCAGGCTGGATCGGCACAAACCTTGACGACCTGTCCACGTTTACCGCCGTCCATGACAATCGCCTCGGTCATCTTGTCACAGGGTTTCTGAACGGCTGAGAGCTTGCTGCTTGCGCCGTTCGGCTTGGGTTTCTTGACCTCCAACTCTACATACTGATTCCGTCCCAAGGGAGCGCCTTCGCGGGAATTCCACGCCGCCGAAATCTGGATGAGTTGCGGCTTGTTTTCCAGAGTTTTTCTGACGGAAGCGTCAATCTTGGCCCGGAAACAGTCGGGCGACGTGCATTATGTGGAATCAGAATTCAAGACCAAAGAACCGAAGTCACTGCAGTGCTTCGGCGGTCCATTTCGTCGTGGATCGGGTGGATTAGACCATACTGTCGGGCTAATGGTAGAGCATAGCAGTTCCCACCCCTACGTTCGCGCCAGCGGCTTGTGAATGCAATGCTAGTTTTTCGATCCGGAACGGCTGAACCCGATTTCTTGAGGCCTGAACAATTTCGAGGTTTCCTTGCAGCTTCTTCGTCAGAATCAGGAAGTTCAGGATTCTCCCTTGTCCCGTCAGCACGCGGAGTGGTCTGATCGACCTACGAAAGCATCTGGGCATCGGGTTACGGCGATTGGCGTTGGCTCCAATGCTTTAAGGATTCAGCCTCACAAGTCGGCCTTCAAAAGGTTCGAACTCCGCGATACAACCTCCACCACCCTTTCGACGGTTGCCGTAGACCGTCCATCCCAGTTGCAAAATATCGGTATCCGGAGGCTGCCCTACGCGCTTGGCATCGAACTTTGCGGTGCTCGGCCTCAGACGGCAACCAGAGAACCGCTCGATTGTTTGCACCGGAACCACGCGCGCAAATGTCTCCTTCTCGGCTGGACCAAAGCGCGGATTCATTAGCCGTAGAGCATTCAGCATATCGCCTTCCGCCCACTCCGGGTGCTTAATGATTTCCTTGTGCCATGCGTCAAGCTTTGCGCTCAGGAACTCGCCTCCAGCACCGTATCCGCGCAGGAAGGGCTTCTTGTAGCCGAGAACGATTGAGGCCATAAAAAAAGACGAGGCATCAGCCTGCATCGGCCCGGGGCACTGTTTCGGGAGATCCGTGGCGCGATTGTTTGGGGGGCTCACCACCTCGCTCCCGAGACGGCATGGGGTGATGCCTACGTAGAAAAAAGTACTGCCTACCCAGCCGAAGCCCGTTTGGACAGTAATGAGTCTGTGGGGCCCGAGTTCCGGATAGAGTTCATTGAGGAACTCTTCCGCGAGCTGGATGCGGTCATACTTCAACTCAACCTTCTGCTGGGCGATTGCTGAAATGTGACTTAATAACACAATCGCTAACGCCATTATGCACTGTTTCATTCTTCAAGCCCCCACTAAGGCGCTTTATGTTTTCAGCGACACCCTACGGCGATACCGGTGCCGTTGTGATCTTGACGGCGTGATTGCCGTAAACGACAAACCGCTGGAGTTTGTCGTTTTTGTTTACGTCGTCGACTGCCTGCTGCACTGTCTTCTTGTTGTTGACCATGTCGTTCAAGATATATATCCACTGCTGCGCGGCATCTTCCAATAACAATTTGGTTCCAGCCGCGGGTAAAATCATAGCTCTATCTCGAGTTTCGGGAGCATCATACGCAGCGTCATGGATGTCCCACATTTGAAGAAATATTGGAACTTGTCCTTGGGTAAGTATCTGCCCTCCAGGAATCAGATAACAGGCAGCAGCGAACATAACCTTCGCGTTAATCGCCAGCTTATTTGCTAGCAGAATAGGCCTGTGCGGTGGAGCGGGAGTATCGCTGGTGGTCACAAGATCGTTGCCGTATTGCGACTCAGTGAAACCGGCCACAGTCGCGACATCCTTTTCAAGTGGAAGGAGCTTATTAACTGGGACGTGCCCAGGCGACCCATCGCAATTATCGGGTAGTGTGGGAGGGACACATTCGCCGGGCAGTACGTAAGGCGCCTGTGTTCCAGGGGGATTGCCGCTGTAGGTTATGTCCCAGGTGCTAGCATCACCCGGATTTGTCCCAGGAGAAACCGGGTAGTAGAAATTGAGACCAATCGAAAACAGTTGGGCTCCGTTGCCATTGTCAAAGGCCGCGTCTACGGCGTGGCCAAGGAATGCCACGGCGTCGTGTGGCTTTGAAATGTCGCCCAAGAATTGCTGCACCGTGGCGCCGCTCCTTACATTGTAATGCTGGTTTACGGGAATACCGTTAGCCGATGAATTCGGATTGGATTGATTCTTCACCGTCGCGTCCATTTTCGAAGGAAAGGTCTTGGTGGTTAGCGGATCGGTCGAAGACGTCTCAATAAACGAAGGTAAGTACTCGATGATCTCAGGGGGGCGGGGGGCATTCTTTTTTTGTCCGCTACCCTTTTTCTGGGGGCGCTCCGTCGACGCAATATACAACCTATCGCCGGACACCAAGCCAAAACTTCCATCGGCAAGTTCAGTGGACCAGTTCCCATTAGTGTAATAATTCGAGTCGCTGCCGACTGGCGTCGTGGAAAGCGCAGGTGCGGCTTGCCCGGTCGGGTCTATCAACTGTAGCGCATTGCCGACTTGTACAGCTACATTCCCGTCCGCGGTTACTGTGTTGAGACTCACTCCAGGTGATTGCCAAGTCCATTTGGGAGATCCGCTATTCGGGTCAATTGCTGTTGCGGTATCTATCTGCCCGGTTGGGGAACTATAACCTGCCAGATAAGCCGTCCCATCCTCCCCAAGCAGCAAGGGATCACAGTCGTAGAACTCATAGGCGTAGCAGTGCGGGGCGATTATTGGCAGCGTCGCATAACTGAATCCAGAACCATTACCGTGATAAAGGGTTTGTCCGGCGGGTAAGAACACACCTCCATTGCCGTCGGGAACAGCCCTTTCGGGAGCCCAAAAACGAGGAGACCCGCTTGTTATTTGCGGCTGGTACCAATTGATAAAACTCGTTGACGCGCCGTCAACTTGCTGAATTGAGGAGCTTCCGTCTGGACGAATGACTAGCAACTGTAGATATGAGCTAGAGGTGCCGGTGGCTTGACTAGGATTAATCGGCGCTGGGTTCGTCGGATCACTACCGGGATTACAAGCACCAGCATCCAAAGTGCCGTCACCGTTCGTTGTGACCGGAAGATAAACTGTCCCGTCAGAGGAAATGGACAGGCCACCGTGCTGAGCCGGCGGAGGATTGGGGGCGCTGGGGCCTCCCGGCATACTGTAGACAGAGTCGGACGTTCCAGGAGTACAGTAGGGGGGATTGCTAGGACCGTTGCTCCCAACGACATAGCTGAAGTTCAAGCCAAGGAGTTGACCGGACCCCGCAGACGGCAACGGAACGGCAAACTTAATCTGGCCCGTCTTTGGATCAAGGGCTGTGACCTGGCTCCAATTGTTATTTTGGAAATCGTCCTCCATCAGGAAAATCGTTCCATCTGGACCTATAGCATAGTCCTCAATGCAATTCGTTTCTTGGTACTGCCAGCTTTCATTTCCGCTCTCGTCGAGTCGTCCAACATAACACCAACTTTGAAATTGATTTGGCGTGTCCGAATTGGCGAAATAGACCGCTCCGCCCTGATTATCTCCAGCAAGTAGCCACGGATAACGTCCTACGCCCGGCGCTGGCCAGACCCACTTTTGATGCCCGTCGGAGGTCAAAGCACGAATGAAAGTGCCACCATCATTCGCGTAAAAGTCGGGAGTGTTCGAATCCACTCTTAGAGCCTGCACAGTCTTATTGATTCCGCCAGCCAGCGATGGAACCGCCCATTGGATCGTGCCGACTGGGAATGCAGTCCCAGCTGCGAAGACAGTGACTTTCGCGGTTCCAGTGCGATTGCCGGAGGATGCGAGTATATTTGCTATTCCAATCGCATCGGCCTGCAGCATCGTCGGATCACCCTGATTTTGCGGCGGGACTATCTGAGCCAGCGACGTGTTGTCAACGCTCCACGTCACATCTGTCAATTCGACGCCATTTTCGTCGAGTACCTGCATCTGCCGAGTGTCACCGACTAGCATGCTGATTTGATTCGGAGTTATGAAAAGCGGTTGAGTGACGGTAAAGGCGACACTGTTGCTGGCAAGACCCGCGACTTGCGCTGTAACGTTGGCGGTTCCCACCGCAAGACCCGAAGGAACCGTCGCAGTGATCGAGTTATCGCTCCAACTCACTACCGCTGACCCTGTGGCGTTGAAAATTAGCGAGCTTGTGCCTTGAGTTTGCCCAAAATACGATCCAGTTATAGTGACCGAGGTTCCGATTCCGCCGGATATCGGTGAGATGGCGCTGATCACGGGAGATTGGCTGGCTATCATGTAGTTAACAGCATTCGACCAGACTCCACCTTGCAGAACCTGTACCGTCCCGGACTGTGCTCCCGAGGCCACCGTCGCCACCACCTGCGCGTCGCCCCAACTCACCACCACCCCGTACATGCTCCCCAACCACACATTCCCGCTGCCCTTTGTCGCTCCGAATCCCGAGCCCGTAATCGTTACCTGCGTCCCCGCCAATCCTGAAGTTGGCGTGATGCCGGTGA
>JGI12635J15846_10001638_pt1 | contig 19635 bp, 17 predicted proteins | sample BlaSpr_A8_OM2_M2_FD_15846 | JGI IMG/M metagenome (IMG submission 15846) | reverse complement strand
GCCGGGAGCGAGACCGGCGGAGATCAGTCCGCGAGCCAGCGATTCGACCAGACTGCCATATTCGGCGAAAGTTAAGCGGCGACCGCAGGAGGTATCTACCAACGCTGTTTTAGCGCCATTTCGGCGGCAACCATCGAGGACAACATCGTGGACAAAACGGCCGGTGGGATCGGCGTAAAGCTGGGTCCGAAGCATCGGACAGAATTGTAGTGGGAGTTCGTCGAAGTTAAAAGCAGATGACTGCAGGCGCAGAGCAGACTCAGAGTGCAGATCAAGCACTTAATTTGCGGAGGAATTCCTGCTCGTCCATGCGGTACTTGAAGGCTTTGCGGCCATTGATGAAGACGACAGGAACTTCGTCGGTGTAGAGTCGGCGGATTTCAGCGTCGGAATCGACATCGACTTCCCGCCAGGTGAAGCCGCCGCGCTTGTGCAGTTTGAACAGGCTTTCCTTGACGATTTCGCAGAGGTGGCATCCCTTGCGGGAATAAACGATGACCTCGCGGGGCGGCGTCATGCGAGGCAGTGTAGCAGTTTTGTCCTAGCCTTTCCAAGACAGAGTAGTATCCGGAGTTTCGCGCAAGTTACCGCACAACTAGCGCCGACATTCTTGCTGGCTAACCTGAGGGCATACTCGCCCTGTGCTCGGCGGGCGTGATGCCCACCGGACAGCCGCCGGGAGGGCGGCGCTACAATCGCCATTCGCGTAGAATTTCGGGATGACAAAGACCGTACGCAGTCTTTCCGGTAAGACGCTGCTAGTTACGGGAGGGGCGAAGCGCCTGGGCCGCGCGATTGCTTTGGCGGCGGCGGGAAATGGCGCGGACGTCGCGATTACTTTTCGTAAATCGGAGCGCGAGGCGCGGGCGTTGACCGAAGAACTGGCTCGGTTGGGGGTGGAGGCGCTGGCGGTTCGATGCGATGTTACGGATGAGCAAAGCGTCCGCGAAATGATAAAGGAAGTCACGAGAGAACTCGGTGGAATCGATGTGCTGGTAAACAACGCGGCGAACTATGAGACTACAGCCTTCGAAAAAATCACGGTAGCGCAGTGGGACGCAATTTTTGCGTCGAACACTCGCGGGCCTTTTCTGGTATCGCGTGAAGCCCTGCCATATCTGAAAAGACGCAAAGGCCGCATCATTAATATGGGATCGCTCGGCGGCCTGCGGCCTTGGGCGACGCATGCACACTACTGCTCATCGAAGGCGGCTCTCCACATGCTGACCAAAGTGATGGCCAAGGCGCTCGCGCCGGAGATTGCGGTGAATGCGATTGCTCCGGGAATGATCGACTTGGGAGAGAAATCGGCCGTAACCTTCATGAGAAGGATGTCCAAGAAAACACCCATGCGACGCAATGGGACCGCATCTGACATCGCCGCGGCAGTTATGTTCTTTGCGACCGGTCCTCACTTTATTGCCGGCCAGGTGCTGGCCGTCGACGGCGGACTGGGACTCTGATGGCGTCGGGTAAGTTGCGCTGAGTATCGGCGCGACACGATTTGTTTCCTGGCGGTTGTTCGCGTATCGTTCCTTTTCGACGCTACCAATATCTATGACACAAACCAAGTGGAACAATGGCATTTTTCTTCTGTCAATATTGTTGACGATGTCTTTGGCGGCCCGTGCGCTCGGCCAGGAGAGGCCCGAGGAAGGCGGTCACGAACTCGAGGTGTGGACGGGCGGCGGGCACTCGGTTCCGGGTGGCACAAAAGATACCAATGTATGGAACGCAGGGGTTCGCTATGGATGGATTCTGACGCAGCCCCACCTGCCCGGCTTTCTCAGCGGGCGCTTTGAGTTGGCGGTGGATGCGGTGCCCGCGTTCGTGGTCTTTCAGCGGGCAAACACGGCGTATGGGGCGGGAGTGAACCCGGTCGGATTCAAATGGATTTTTGCTACTCGCGGGCACGTGGCTCCCTTCCTGGAGTTAAACGGTGGAGTTCTTTTTACGTCGCACAATGTGCCGACCGGAACTTCGACGATTAATTTCACGCCCGGCGCGGCGTTCGGCATGTATTTTTTTGGAGATCATGCGTGGTCGATCGACGTTCGCTATTTGCACATTTCGAATGCCGGGCTTACGGTGCCGAATCCCGGGCTGAATACGGTGGAACTGCGTATGGGATTTGGAAAATTTTTCGGCAAGAAATAGCCTGCTCGCGGCCAGCCTTCTCTGATATTCGATCGAACCTAACCGCCTAGCCTTGACGGGACAACTCGGTGGGCGACTGCCGGGGTGCCGCGGGGCGTCCGCAGCACGGCCCAGGCGGGATGGACGCTCCATGCGGGCAGGTGAGCGGATGATTAAGGAACGTGCAGATTTTGTCGGTGGCTTCGGGCGAAAGAATGTGTTCGAACTTGCAGGCCTGTTGCTCGATTTCAGTTTCGCTGTCCATTGCCAGGGAATCCGTAAAAAGGCGCTCGGCCAGGCGATGGCGACGGATAATGTCGGCAGCGCGCTGATAACCACGCGGAGTAAGTTCGACGATCGCAGAGCCATCCCCCGTCGAAAAGCCGGTCGGCTTCAGCGCGTCGTGACAGGGATTGATGAAAGGTTTGTGATCGTGAGCCTCCGGCGGGTGCGGGCGTGTGGCTACCCAGCCCATCGATGCCATTTTTTCTATCGCGATCGAAACGGGAAGAGCTCCATGAACTTCCATTCTGCCGATTTCGGCGAGTTGCCCGTGCTCTTCGAGAGCGAACAATTCTTCCAGCACTTCGTCGAACTGCTCGTCGTCGGCCATGGAGAAAACTTCCTGCGCGGCGATTTTACCGTGATGTAATTCGATGCGGCGATCGGCTAAGCGCGCCACCACGGGATCGTGCGTCACCATCACGATGGTACGGCCTTGCTGATGAAGCTCGCGCAGCAGGCGCAGGACAATCTCTTCGTTGGCGGCATCAAGGTTGCCGGTGGGCTCGTCGGCCAGTACAATTTTTGGGTCGTTAATCAGGGCGCGAGCAATGCACACACGCTGCTGCTCGCCGCCGGAAAGCTGCGCGGGCAGATGCTCGGCGCGGTCTTTGAGGCCGACACGGTCGAGCGCTTCGAGCGCTTCCTTTTCGTCGGTCATGCTGTGAAAGTATTGTGCGAGCATGACGTTCTCGATGGCGGTGAGATACGGAATCATGTGGAACTGTTGGAAGATGAAGCCGACGGTTTCGGCGCGGACGTGATTGAGATCGGAGGCGCTCAGCTTCGCTACGTTTTGTCCGTCGAGCCAGATCTCGCCGCTGGTGGGGCGATCGAGGCATCCGATGAGATTGACCGTGGTGCTTTTGCCGGAGCCCGAAGGGCCCATCATCGCGACCCACTCGCCTGGCGCAATCGAGAGCGAGATGTCGTCGAGCGCTTTGATCAGGCCGCCGTTATTTTCTTCAGCGCTGGCCGGATAACTCTTGGTGACGCTGTTGAGCCGAATCATTCGAAGGTTACCTCTTACTCACCCCTTAAAATAATAGCCGGTTGCACGCGCTGTAGCAGCACAATCGGCAGTATCGCCGAGATCAGAGCTATGGCAACGCTACCGGCGAGCACGTACGGGAAAACGCTAAACCTTGGTACGACGGGCGCGTGAAAATTTACGCGACCAATCCAGGCCGCGACGGCGATACCGATGAAGAAGCCGAAGATAGCGCCCATTACGCCCAGGGCGGCAGCTTCGGCGGCGAAGAATCCATTGACCAGACGTCCGGAGGCGCCCAGCACCTTCATAATGGCGAAGTCGCGACGACGATCGAAGACCCATCCCATGAGCGTGGCTAGCACGCAGAGGGCTGAGGTCAGAATGATTAGCGTGGCGGAGGCATAGAGCGTTGCCCGCGTCTTGTTGAGCACGTTGGCTTCGCCCTCCATGATCTGGCGAACGGGGCGGACGTCGGCGGATGGCAGAAGCTCGGCAAGTTGTCGGATCGACGCTTCTACTTCGGCGGTAGTTCCGTTAGCGGCGACTTCGATGGTGGAGGGCGCGACGCCGGTCCAGTTCTGAAACTCAGATTGATCGAGATAAATACGACTGTCCTCGCCAGCACCCGTTTGCAACATCCCAGCGGGAGTGAGTTGGATCGGCTTGCCTTGAAAAGTGAGTTCGATGGGTTGGCGGCTGGGGCTGACCACGGTCGCGGCGCGCATTCCAATCAGGGCGTCAGCCGGCGATTCCGGCCAGCGGCTTACTTTCCACCAGCGGTTGAGTTGGCGAGCGCGCGCGAAGTTGGTGCCGACGACGACAACGGACTGCCCGTCTGTGGTGCGAGCGACCGCGTACGAAAAAGGAACCGCCACCGTTTTCGTGCCGAGAACGGATTCGACTTGATTCAGCGCGTCGGCGGGGAGGGTCTGGCCGTCTTTAGCGACGATGACTACGTTGGCACCATAGTTACGGAATTCACCGCGTAACTTGGCTTGTACATCGACATAGAGGTTCATCATCGCGGTGGCGACGGCGGCCGCGACAATCATGGCGAGCAGAGCCGAGGCGGCGCGTCTCCGGCGCAGAACTGCGGCGCGCAGCAGCATGCGCGCGAACATGGAGACATGCGGCGCGGAGGTTCTGCGATCGGTGATTTGTTTCGAAGTGAGAAGCGTCTCCGGCGTGGTGCTCATCCTTCACCTCGCAAAGCGAAGACGGGATCGAATTTGATCGCGCGGCGAATGGCGGCGGCGCTTCCAGCGAAAGTTACGAAGACGGCAATGGTGAGGATGATCGGGAAGAGCACCGGCTCGATTGAAATCTGCGAACTGAAAATCGAGCGGCCGATTTGATGCGCCAGCAGCGCTCCGGCGGAGAAGCCGGCGATTCCGCCGACTAGCGCCAACAGAAGCGCCTCCGCAAAGAAAATCGCCGAGACTGCGAGATTGCCGGCGCCCAGAGCTTTCATCAAGCCAACTTCTACGCGACGCTCATAAATAGCGGTGGCCATCGCGGCAGAGACCGCCAAAGCGGAAGCAAAGAGCGCGGCGAATGTGATCAGCAACATCAGTCCCTTGATGCGTGAGAGCACCGTCCCTTCGTTTTGCGCAACCTGGCGAATCTGCTCGGCGTGTGAATGGGGAATGACTTCCTGCAACTGAAACGCAATCGACTGCACGTACGGCGAGCAATACCAGCGATCGCGGACCTCGGGAGTCATCGTGTTTGGATCCTGGACGGCGAGAGCATCCTGCGGCTTGGTCAGGGCGCTGACGTAGACGCGGCGTACGGCACCGGGTTTGCCAAGAATTTGCTGCGCCAGCGCCAGCGGGGCGACGATCTGGTCGTCCTCCGCGCCGCCGGTTGAAAGGACGCCGAAGACGTAGAATGGGTGGCCGTCAATATCGATTGGGTCGCCCGCTTTCTTGCCTAGCATTGCGGCCAATCGCTCGCCCACGAGAACGCTCGCAGAGTTGTCGTCAGGCCAGGGGCAGGAGGCTGGATTTCCTGCCATCCCTCCTCGATGGGCTAGGTGTCCGGCCTTACACGGATCTTCCACCTTCCACCAAGGATGCGTGATGCTTACGCCGGTGGTGAAATCTTCTTTGCCGAAGTGGAGCGGCTTGTTGAAGTAAGTTCCGAGGAGCGTAACGTCGTTTGGGTCACCGGCGATTTTTACAGTGACGGGCAGCATGGGCGAGAAGCCCACAATGTTGTTGTGCCAGAATGTGCCGCGAATCTTCGGCAGGTCCGCTTCATTGAGAAAAGAACCATCGCTCGGCGGTTTCAGGTTGACGCCGCCGATTTCCACATCCAGCGTGTCCTCCTGCGGCGTAACCACGAGATTAGCCCCGTAGCTGCGGAGTTCGCGATTAATTTTGTCGCCGATGTCAGTGGCGACGGCAATCATGGCGGTCGCAACTGCTACGCCCAACGCGATTGCTATACCCGCGAGAAGTTTGCGGCGCGGCTGGTGGCGAAACGATTCGTAGACGATGCGAGGAAACATTATTTCTGCTCGAAGTAGTGCCGTCCGGCGGCGATATCGGCCTCGGAAACAATGACCGCATCGTCGGTGATCTGCGCCTTCAGCGGAATCGGATTGCACCCGCCAGCCATGCCCACCGATTGCGTATTAATGGGCGCAGCGCAGTTCTTGCAGATTACTCCGTTCGGACCTTTGTAGAAGCCCACCGCGCCGCAGATTTCGCAGGCGTCGAGCAGCGTCGCGATTTTTCCGTCAGGCTTTTGATAGAGCCAGAAGCGCACCTCAACGCCACCCTCTTTCGCTTCGTAGCGATGAAGCTCGCCGTCGTAGACTTCTTTCAGAGGGATCGAGACTTTCCCATCGACAAAAGCCACTTCCGTGGCGGGAGAAAGCGCGCTGGCGCTCTTCTCATAGATGAAGCTGGCGGTGACCATTACGATAAAGACGAACGAGAACATGTAAACCGAGGCCATCCATAAACGCTCGCGGCGGGCCGTCCAGAGCGCTTTGCGGCGCGCCGCGCCACTGGCGGGCAGTTCGACCGGCTGGCGGCTCTTCATTTCAAAAAGAATCATCAGGGCGGCCAAGGCGAGAATAGTGATGAAGAAAAAGAAATCGTTGCGCACGATGGGGCCGATAATGGCCATCTCCTGGCGGGAAGAGGGAAGCACGCCATTCTCGGAGAGTTCGTGCAGCCCGGAGATGACGAGCTGCCCAGCCACGAGGAAGAGAATTGCGGTCGTGACCTTGAAGAATTTCTGCAGATTGATTTTGACGCTGCCTTTGACGAACATGACGCCAAAGAGCACCGCGACGACCACTCCCAGGATTGTGCCGATGAAGCTCAGCAGTTCGCTGGAGTTTAGCGTGACCGCCGAGAGAATCAGAACCGTTTCCGCGCCCTCCCGCAGCACCATCAGAAAGACGAAGGCGAACAAACCAAGCCAGGCATCGCCGCGAGCGAAGAGGCCGACTTTGCTTTCGATTTCGCCTTTAAGCTTGCGCCCGGTCTTCATCATGAAGACGATCATGGTGACCACGAAGACGGCCGCCACGAGCATGACCCAGCCTTCGAAAATGTCCTCATTCAACTTGAAGCGGGAGAGCACCACGGCGACGCCAATGGATCCGACAAACGCGGCGGCCAGCGCGGCATAGACAGATTTGCGCAAATCGTTGCGGCCGATTTTCGCCAGATAGGCGAGGGTGATTCCAACGATGAGCGCCGCTTCGACGCCTTCGCGGAGGGTAATAATGAATGCTTGTAACATTGCAAACGGCCACTTTCTAATTGAAAATGAAATTCAATTTCAATATCAATAGGATACGATTTCAGGCAGGGACGGTCAACGCATTGAATCACGAATGGCCGTGATTTACATCACGCGGGGAAACGGGGCATTGAACGGAACTGGGCCCGTAGTCTTCAATCGGCTGGATTCCGCCGTGCTCTAAACAGTTCGCAGGAATTTCCGCGCGTTCTCCAATTCTGGAAATGATTTTTCTTCCGCCAAGAATTCTCGCGAATGCACACAGCGCCGGCTGCCGCGCAATTTCACCGGATGCTTTAAATGCAGCATCTCGTGAAACAGGATGTATTCGACGGCGTAGCGGGGCACACGCGGATGGTCAAAAACGCGGCTGATCACGATGGCGTTGTGGGCGGGATCGTAATGGCCGAGACTGCTGCGGGCGTGGTTTCGGCTCCAGGTCAATTGTGGACGACCCATCAGGCCGTGAAAGAAGCGCCGATTGAGGTCGTCAAAAATCTCTTCCAGATGATAGTGATGGCCGCGGGCGGAGTGGATGTGCTTGCGTCCGCGCATCTGCCGCATCAGGCGCGCTTTAGCGGCGATATCGTGGCTCGCGATGTAGCGCCGGTAACGAGCACTGTGGATGCGATCAATCGGCTTGCGATAGAGCTTGGCGAGCAGGATGTGAGTGATCGAATGCAACACCGCTTCGGGCGCGCCTTCAAGCAGATCGGAGAGTCGAATATAGAGTTCTCCTTCCCGCAGGCGAATCGTGTTGTTAATCGAAACGAAAGGATAAAAACGAATATGCATGGGCGGCGCGTCTGTTCGCGGACGCACTTCGCGATAGGCTTCGCAAAAGATTTCAGTTACGCTCGGGGACACGATGTGGGAAGAGTAGCACGGACAGAGATCCTGATTAATGCGGTTCGCGACGTTTTTCCTCGCTATATTCCGGCGCACGCTGCGCTAAGGAATTACGCCTCGTAATGCCGGCAAACTCATTTCTTTTTCTTATGCTTCATGTATTCCTCGACGTCGGACAGGGTTTTCCGGTGATCGTCGGCGCTGGCGTCGACGGTGTCGAGCGCATTGGTCAGAATGAATTCATACTGGCTCATTTCCGCGGCGTTAGTATTCGGAGAGTTCTTGAGCGCGCGCAGTTTGGCTTCAAATTCGGTGTCGGCTTCAATGATCAGCCTTAGAGGCCTGCGGATGTCATCCTTACGGCCGAAGTACATGTCAACGTTGTCGTCGAGTTCGTCATAGACAGCCAGGAAATCCTCGAGCATGTCGTGGGTCTGCTGGCCGCGCTCGGTAGCTTTGGGGTTGGCGCGCATTTGTTCAAGTTTTGTAATGCGGTCGCGGGAAAACTGCACGAAGAGCTTTAAGCGTTCTTCGGGATCGAGCATGGCGTCGCGGAGCTGGTTTATCTCCAGCGGGTTGAGCGGATCGCGGCGCTGCTGCTGCGAGCAAAGCGGCGACACGACGGACAATACTAGCGGCGCAAGCAACAGTGCGCAGTCTAAGGCGTCGCGCCAGCGGCTAGGGCCGCGCGAATCTGCTTTCCGCTTCATTTCTTTTGGTCTTTCTTGTCTTTGGCGAACATTGCCTGCAGCAGAGTGGTGCGCACATCTTCGAGGCGGCGAATGGCCTGATCGACTGGAGGCTGGTCCTCGAAGGCGAGAGTGCGTTTGATGTCGCGTAGTTTATCGGCAATTTTTCGCACGTCGATCTCGACATTCTTAAGCCGCTTCTTGCTTTGCGTCGCAGCATCGCGGGCCTTCTCGGAATAGGCGACGATGTCATCCACCGCCGCGCGGGCTTGCTCGGCGTGCCCATTGCCGTAAAGCTGGTCGGCGTTGCGAAGCTGTTGCCGCGCGATTCGTATGCCCAGCTCGGGGCGATCTTCGAGGTGCGCGCTTTCAAACCGCGTCTTGAGTTCGTCGAGCGTTTCTTCTTTGCCCGCGCCGCCGCACAGTAAGACGACTGCGAGAAGAAGCACGCTATAGGCAAGGCGGCGCATGTCATCAATGATTCTTTGGTTCAATGGCGATCAGGCGGTGCGTAGCCTGCCACTCCTGATCAGGATACTTGCCGCCGGCTACATCCAGAAAATGATGATAATCGACTGCCGCCAGTTTGTAGTCGCGGAGGTGGTCATAGGCAGAGGCGCGAAGAAAAAAGCAGATCGCGGGCATCTCGGTCGTTAACATTGCCCGCCCATTGAGGGCCCGGACGGTCAGTTCGTAATTTTTGTTTTCGCTGGCTGCAAAAGCGAGGTCGACGTAGATGTCGGGCCAACCGCGCTTGAGGCGCAGCGCAGTCAGAAACTCCTGCTGCGCCTCGGGAAATTTCTTTTCGCGCAGTAAGGCTTGGCCGAGAGAGCGATGCAGCTCGGGGTCATTTGCGTGAGCCGTGAGGAGCGTGCGGTATGCGGCCTCCGCCAGATCGTTCTTTCCGGCGCTGGCGTAAAGGTCGGCAATTTCGCGCTCTGCGTCCGCGTCAGTGGGAGATAGTTTCAATGCGGTTTGCAGTTCGTTTACGGCGTCGTCTTTCTTGTTCTCCGCCGCAAGTACGCGGCCCAGTTGCAGATGGATGACTGCGTCGTTGGGGCGCGCGGTGGCCAGCCGCCTTAGCATCGGCTCGGCGTCGCTAAGGCGATTCGACTTCATATAAATGTTGGTCAGGCCGACTGCGGCGTCGGTTGAGTGTGGATCGAGCGCCAGTGCCTGTTTATACTCAGCTTCGGCGTCGGAGAATTCCTTTTGCTGCTCAAGCAGATGTCCGGCGGAGAGATGAGGCTCCGGATCTTTCGGCGTGAGCTCCGACGCTTTGAGGTAGGCCGCGAGCGCCTCATTCGGCTTTTTATTTTCCCGCAGGTGCGCCAGCGCGAGCCACGCCCGGGCCTGGCTTTCTTCTACGTGCGCGGTAGGTTTGAGAGTTGTGGCGGCGAGCAAGAATTGCTCGGCATCTGGATTATTGGCGCGGTCAAGCATCAGGCCGAGATTGAGGTTCGATTCAAAAACGTCAGGCTTAGCGGCCACCGATTTGCGATACGCGGCAATGGATTCGTCGGTGCGATTGAGGCGATTCAGGACGAATCCGAGATCGAACCATGCCTGGTAGGCCCACGGCTGTTTATTGTCGGAGTCTTTGTCGAGGGCCTTTGTCAGCAGCATTTCTGCCGAGGTGAAATCGTTCTTCTGGATGGCAGTTTCGGCTTGCGCGATCTCCGGCGGAGTGTCGTCGACGAGTTCTTTGTGGTGGCGAACGGTGGTGTGGGTTTGCGCGAGCAGGTACGAGCAAAAAGCAATTGCGAGGATTAGGAGTGCTGCAGGCTGGAACGTGGCTCTCGCCGACGAGGGGTGGATGGAACGATCCTTCTTGATATTAGTGACCGCCATGGCGCGCGCCGGCCTCGTTCAAGACCTGCTTCAGATACTGTCCAGTATAGGAGTCTTTCAATTCGGCAATCGCCTCTGGCGGTCCGGAACCGACTATATTTCCGCCACGATCGCCGCCCTCGGGCCCAAGGTCGATGACCCAGTCCGCTGTCTTGATTACCTCAAGATTGTGTTCGATGACGACGATGGATCCTCCGGCATCGATTAGACGGCGGAAAGCGGAAAGTAGTTTGCTCACGTCGTCAAAATGCAGGCCGGTGGTGGGCTCATCGAAAATGTAAAGCATGCGGGGCTTGCGCTTGATTCCGTCCCCGCCCTCGCCCGCGCGGCTTACCGGGCGCGCGCCCGGTTGCAGGTGCGCGGCCAGCTTCATGCGCTGCGCCTCGCCTCCTGAGAGCGTAGTCGCCGACTGTCCCAAGCGGAGGTAGCCAAGGCCTACCTCGTCCAGCACCCGCAATTTTTCTGTCAGCCGCGGGGCTTCAGCAAAGAATCTCAGCGCCTCGCGAATCGTGAGATTCAAAACTTCGTGAATGTTCTTGCCCTTGTAATGGATCTCCAACACCTGGGGCTTATAGCGCGAGCCCTTGCATTCATCGCAGATCAGCTCGACGTCGGCGAGGAACTGCATTTCGACGGTGACCGTTCCGTCGCCCTGACAATTTTCGCAGCGTCCGCCAGGAACGTTGAAAGAAAAATGGCCGGCAGGGAAGCCGCGCTTCTTGGCTTCCGGCAGAGAAGCAAAAAGTTCACGGATGATGTCGAACGCTTTAATGTAGGTAACCGGATTTGACCGCGGAGTGCGGCCAATGGGCGATTGATCGACGAGCACAACCTCATCGAGATAATCTTCGCCCGCGATGCTGTCCCACAAAATGGCAGAGGGTGCGCTGCCATTGCTCTGCCGCTTCGCGGTCGCTATCGCCTGATAGAGCACGTCATGCAACAACGAAGACTTCCCCGATCCCGAGACGCCGGTTATCGCCACCAGCATGTCCAGCGGAATCTCGAGATCAATGCGCTTCAGGTTGTGTGCGCGCGCACCGGTGATTGCAAGTTTGTGCGATCCTGGCTGTCTACGCTTTGCCGGAATCTGAATGTGCAGTTCATCGCCAAGGTAGCGTCCGGTGAGCGATTGCGGCATCTTGATGATCTCGCTGTAAGTGCCAGCGCCGACAACTTTTCCGCCGTTTTCTCCCGCGCCCGGACCGAGATCAAGAATGCGGTCGGCGGCGCGCATGATATCCGGATCATGCTCGACGACGAGGATTGTATTTCCCAGATCGCGCAGGTCGTGGAGAATCTTGATGAGGCGGTGGGTGTCGCGGCTGTGCAGACCGATGGACGGCTCATCGAGCACATATAGCGTGCCCACCAGACGCGAGCCAAGGGATGTGGCCAGCTGAATTCGCTGGGCTTCACCTCCCGATAGCGTTGAAGCGAGACGATCAAGGGTCAGATATTCCAGACCCACTTCATTGAGAAAACGCAATCGCTCGCGAAGTTCAATCAGCAACTTATCGGCGATGGCAGCCTGTTGCGGCGTCAGCGAGAGTTGATCGAAGAAGCGGGCCGCTTCTTCGACCGTCATGCTGCACACCTGGCAAATATTCTTGCCCTGAATCTTTACCTGGCGAGCTTCGACCCGCAGACGAGTTCCGCCGCAATCCGAACACAATGAGTATCCTCGATAGCGGCTGAGAAAGACGCGAACGTGTAGCTTGTATTTTTTGCGCTCAAGATGCTGGAAGAAGCCGCGCACGCCGGGGAATCCGCGGCCTCCGTCAACAATCAGCCGCCGCTGTTCCTCTTCGAGGTCGTACCAGGGTACATCCAGCGGAATTTCTGCGGAGCGCGCGAAGCGCTTGAGTTCGGTGAAGAGCGGGCGATATTTTGGCTTCGTCCAGGGCTCGATGGCGCCCTCGTTCAACGTCTTGCCTTTGTCGGGGATGACGAGATCGAGATCGAAATCAATGGTGTTACCAAATCCCTGGCAACGCGGGCAGGCGCCATAAGGATTGTTGAATGAAAACAGGCGCGGCTCGGGCTCTTCGTAACGGGTGCCATCGTTCTTGCACTCGAAGCGCTGCGAGAAACGGATCCGCCGAGGAGCTTCGCCGCCATCCTCATTTCGAGGCGCGGTTTCGAAAATCACCTCACCCGCTTCGCGATAGCCGATCTCAACTGCATCGACAATGCGCGAGCGCTGTTCGGCGGAGACCGCGAGACGATCGACCAGGCCGTAGACTGGTTCGGAAAAATTAATGTCGAGTAATGATTCGGGAGTTGAGAACTCGAACACCCGGCCATTCTGAAAAAGCCGGTTGAAGCCACGCTTGCGCAAGTCAAAGAGCCGTTCTTTAGTCGCGTCCGAGGGCAAACGTGACCCAGACACATGTTTCTTGGCCCGAGTCTTCTTGCCGCTCTTCTTCTCCGCTGTCTCCGGCGCGGGATTTGTCTGTACCGGGAAGAAAACATTGAGCCGCGCGCCCTCACCGAGCGCGAGCACCCGGTCGGCAACTTCATCCACCGTATCTTTTTTTACCTCCTGCCCGCAGAGCAGGCAGTAGGTGCGGCCGACGCGGGCAAAGAGCAGACGCAAATAATCGAAGATCTCGGTGGCGGTAGCGACGGTCGAGCGAGGGTTGCGCGTGGAGTTTTTCTGTTTGATCGCGACCGCAGGCGCGATCCCGTCGATTACATCGACGTCCGGCTTCTCGATGCGCTCGAGAAATTGTCGCGCATATGCCGACAGCGATTCGACATATCGGCGCTGCCCTTCGGCGTAAATCGTATCGAAGGCGAGCGAGGACTTGCCCGAGCCAGACACACCGGTAACGACGGTCAGAGTGTTGTGCTCGATCTCAAAATCAATGTTCTTGAGGTTGTGAACCCGGGCCCCGCGAACCACAATGCTATCTGTCGACATCTTCCCCTGGCACTACAGACGGATCAAAACCGGCAACCGAATCTTTCTATTATAAATCGTGGCGGGGATACGGTGATTAACGCAGGCTGCCCGGCGTCCTCATTTGCGGGTATCTTCGCCCGATAGCCGAGCGCTTGACCTTCGCTCGGCCGCGCCGGACAGCCGCCGGCAGGGCGGCGCTACAATCGCCGAGATCGACTGCTTTAAGCGTAACGGAATGGCCGCTCTTCAGCGCTTTTCCAGAAGTAGGCAAGAATGATCACGCTGGCGATCGCCGCGTAAGCACACCACAACGAAGTGAAGGCGTAACGTTTGAAGGCCATCACCATCAGCAGGATCGCCAGGTTGGCCGCTCCGAAGACGACCATCATCTTGTTCTTCGAAAAAAACAGGGAGCCACAGGTTGCGACGACGTAGAGGACCGCAACCGCCATATTGTTCGTCGCTTGATTGATGTACACGATCGTGTTTTGCCTGATATAGAGCTGCAACGGAAACGCGGTCAGCGCCCAGAGAATATAGAGAGTGGTTCCCAGGCCGAGGGCGAGGAAGGGAAGCATTCGCTGCCGGCTCTTTCGATCAGCTTCAAAGAGAAACACGCTCATCGGCAGGAGAAACGGCAGTAATCCTTGCGCATAAAGCATAAAAGCTGCACCCATATCGTGTGCCACCGCAGGCGATAGTATTCCATCTAACCCGAGCCAGACGAAGCCCTCCATAAACTGGTGGATGGCGAACAAAACAGGCAGGGACGCGAAGAGAAGTTCGCGGCGATGCTTCACCTTGGTTAAGGTGACGACACCGATGGCGCCGAGAACTCCGCTGCCTACTAAGTTAGCTGTCGCTGAAAAACACACAGTCCGTTTTCTCCGTTGGGAGATTATACCGATCGCCGCGAAATGCGAAAGATTTATCCAAGCAGGTATTCGAGTTGCGTGGAAACGCCGCAAAGACAGCGTCACTGTGCCGCGAATGAGAGCAATACAAGGATGTAGATCCAAAGCGCCGTCATGCAATGCCAATACCACGAGGTGATGTCGACGACGATGCGCCGGGTTTCGACCGGACGATGTAGCACGGCCGCGATGTTGGCGTAGAGCAGAGCCAGAATGCCGCCGGCCAAATGCAATCCATGCATGGCCGTAAGAATATATACAAAGGAGCTGCTGGTGCCGCCGGCAAGGTGGAAGCCACCGGAGGCAAGCTTGCTCCAGACGAAGAGTTGCCCGGCCAGGAACGCTACACCCAGCACCGTCGTGATGCTGAGCCAGGGGAATCGTCGCTCTTCGCCCAGCGAGATGCCAGGAATTGACCGCACCGGGGCAAGCGCAGCCTCCCTCGTGATGTCGCGCCGCGCCATGTCAATCGTGATACTGCTGACGATGAGGACCGCCGTATTGACCAGCAACCGCGTCCAGGGCAGGCGCACGGGAACCCAGGATCGAATGTAAGCCATTTGGCTTTGATCAAATGTCAGGAATCCGCGGCGGATGAGATAGACCGCTGTGAACGAAATAAAAAGCATAGCGATCGGCGTCATCACGATGGCCAATCCCAGCCGCGCACGGCGCAGGCGCTCGCCGTAGTTCGGCATGGAGTCCGGCATAGAGTTCGGCACAAAATCAGGGCCGCCGTCGTCGCCCCCGCGACCATTTCCGTTGCCGCCGCCGTGATGCGGCGGGAGCGACGCCCCATGGTGGCCGGAATCTCGCGTCGAGAATGGAGTCATCCGCGCCATACTTAAAATCTCGCCTTACTGACTTGCAACGAAGTCGCCGGACTTAGAGTCGGGCTATGATGAGAGCGAAGATTAAAAGCGAGATCGCGGCCCCTGGTGCTTCCCCTGGATTCTTCTTCCGACAAAGAACGCGGGCGCTGGAACCAAAAGTATGGGGAATGCGGCGCACGCACAGATGAGCACACCGCTCCCGATCCTTTTCTGGCGCGGACTTTTTCCGAATATATACTGCCGGAGTATCCGCTGGGAGGAAGCGCTCTCGACGTCGCCGGAGGAGCCGGGAGACATGCGATCTGGATGGCAAAGCAGGGGTGGCAAGTCACCATCATCGACATTTCCGAAACCGGAGTCGAACGGGCACGGCAGAATGCGGGACCGCTCGCGTCCCAGATTCACTTTGTAGTAGATGATCTCACCCACTTCAATGCTGCGCAAACCCGGTTCGCCGCTGCATTTGATGTCGCAATGGTATTTTTCTACCTGGAACGAAAGATCTTTTCGGAAATCCTGGAGGGATTACGACCCGGCGGGCTGTTGCTCTATAAAACCTATCTCTCGTCGCAAACGAAGCTGGCGAGCGGACCTAAGAGACCGGAGCACCTGTTAAGGCGGGGTGAACTCCCACAACTCGCCGCGGGGCTGCGAATATTGCAATACAGTGAAAAGGTGTCCAACGGGGGTGTCGCCGAGTTGGTGGCAAAAAAGGAACTCTGATTTGTCAGAGCAGTCGACGGTTGGAGACTCTTCCCCGCACCCGTCAAAAAGAAAAATCCGCAGGCGCCCGGACGGATGTTTGTTGAAAGTTTTAATCACCCCGTAATATCTCTGCACTATCTTTCTCGACAAGCCGCAACAACAACTCACGCCGTTTGTTGGGAAAGGATAAAGATCATGCGTCAACTGCTGTCTGTATGTCTCGTCGCCGCTATGGTTGTGGGGCCGGGCTTTTCGCCCATGGCGAACGCCTCCCAAACCAAAACTGCCACGCCGATTAAACACATTGTGATCATCTTCGGGGAGAATCAGTCTTTCGACCACTACTTCGGCACCTATCCGAATGCGTTGAACCCGAAGGGGGAGCCCGCATTCCACGCCGCGCCGGATACGCCAAGCGTGAACGGATTGAGCAACGCCCTGCTAAACGATAATCCCAACCTCAATCCGGCCAATGGGAACGGAGCGGCCAATCCATTCCGCTTTGATCGCTCGCAAGCGTTCACACAGGATATGGATCACGACTACATGGCCGAGCAGCTGGCCTTTGACGGCGGTGCGATGGATTTGTTCCCGGCCAACACAGGCAGCGCCGGTCCGCCGCCCAATCCTCCGCCCGCAACCGTGCTGACGAACGGCCAGGTGATGGGATACTTCGATGGCAACTCGACCACCGCGCTGTGGAACTATGCGCAGCACTATGCGATGAGCGACAACTCCTATAGCACCAACTTCGGGCCTTCCACGGTGGGCGCGATCAATCTAATTTCAGGCCAGACCAATGGCGTCGTGAACCATACCGGCGGTACCGGCAGCTTTGTCGGCGACGGAAACGGCGGATACACGGTGATTGGCGACCCTGATCCGTACGGCGATGTCTGCTCCGGCAGCGGCACGGCACAGATGGGCGGACAGAATATCGGCGACCTGCTCAACGCGGCTGGCATCACCTGGGGCTGGTTCGCAGGTGGCTTCAACCTGCAAATTGTGAATCCGGATGGCAGCACCGGCTGCAACCGGCAGTCGACTTCTCCGATTGCCGGCACGCAGGGAGATTACGTTCCGCATCACACTCCATTCCAGTACTACGCTTCGACTGCAAATCCGACGCATGCCCGTCCGACCTCGGTCAAAACGATTGGTTACTCGGGCGACCCTGCCAATCATCAATATGACATCGACGACTTCTTTGCCGCGGTTTCCGCCGGAAACTTCCCGACGGTAAGCTTCCTCAAAGCAATCTCGATTCAGGATGCCCACCCGGGAAATTCCGACCCGCTGGATGAGCAGCAGTTCGTGGTTACGGTAGCCAACTTCCTGCAAAGCCAGCCGGAGTGGGCGAATACAGCGCTGGTCGTGCTCTATGACGATTCTGATGGCTGGTACGATCATCAACTCGGTCCGATCATCAACGGATCGAAGACCTCGGCCGATGCTCTCACCGGTCCCGGAACCTGCGGAAGCGGCGCCAACGCTCTTCCCGGCCTCAATCCAGCCACCACCCACGCACAGGGCCGCTGCGGATACGGGCCACGGCAACCGCTCGAGGTGATTTCACCTTGGGCGCGGCACAATTACGTGGATCATTCCGTCACCGACCAAACCTCTGTCATTCGATTTATCGAGGACAACTGGCTCGGCGGTCAGCGAGTCGGGCAAGGCTCGTTCGATGGCATCGCAAACTCGATCAGCTCGCTGTTCGACTTCAAGCAGACGATCACGAACGATCTCTACCTCCTGAACCCCAACACCGGCGAGCCGGAAAAAGGCCAGTAAAGCGCGATGGGCTGGCTCTAGTTGCGATACGTAAGAGGGCAAGGCAGATGCGGCGCGTGAGCGTTGACCTGCCTTGCCTTTGTTGTATGCTCGATAGGCAAAAAGGCATGTGGTGATTACACGTCGAAAGTTTCTTCAACGATCGAGCCTGCTGGCCACAACGCTTGCGACCAGCGGGAGTGGGTTGATCGATGCCATGGCAGCAACAGCATCGCACGCGCCGACCATGTCCGCCGCGTTCGATGTTACGACGCTGCCGCAATTTGTCGATCCACTTCCGATCCCCGAAATCGCACGGCGGGATGGTTCTCGTCCCAGCCCTGAAAATCCGAAGCGGAGCGTTCCGTTCTATCGGATCCAAGCGCAGCCAATCACCAGCAAAATTCATCGCGATCTTCAGCCCACAAAGTTCTGGAGCTTCGGTCCAACGACGCCCGGTCCAACCTTTGAGACGCGCAGCGGCGAGCCACTACTGGTCGAATGGGTCAATGCTCTTCCCACCGAACATTTCTTGCCCATCGATCGCACCATCCACGGAGCCGAAGCCAATAAGCCAGCGGTTCGCACCGTCGTTCATTTGCATGGAGCGAAAACACGGCCGGAAAGCGATGGCTATCCTGAAGAATGGATAGTGCCCGGCGAATCCTCGCTGTATTACTACCCGAACCGGCAAGACGCCGCCATGCTCTGGTATCACGACCATGCGCTCGGCATCAATCGTCTTAATGTCTATGCCGGATTGTTGGGAACGTTCTTCATTCGCGATCCCGTCGAGGATGCGCTCAATTTGCCCAAAGGCAAATATGAGGCGCCGCTGATCCTCTATGACCGCCTGCTGACGCGGGATGCCCAGTTGCTTTATCCGCTCTCGCCCGATCCACAATCCCCATGGGTTCCAGAGATCTTCGGCAACGCGATTCTGGTCAACGGAAAACTCTTTCCTTATCTCGACGTCGAGCCAAGAAAATATCGCTTTCGCGTTCTGAACGCGTCAAACGCCCGCATCTATCACTTATCGATAGTTGATAACGTTACCGCAGATCATGCGGCGGCGAACGCCCCGCCCTTCCACCAGATCGGAACCGACCAGGGTCTATTACCCGCACCAGTTCCGCTGACCAATCTTGAAATCGCTCCCGGCGAGCGCGCCGATCTCATCGTCGACTTCAGCGAGCATCGGGGTGCGCAGCTAATTCTCAAGAACGACGCTTCCATAGTGATGCAATTCCGCGTTTCGTCCGCAAAAGTGGCCGACACAAGTTCAATGCCGTCGTTCCTGCGGCCGGTAGCGAAGATTCCGGAATCTCAAGCGGTCCAAACCCGCCTATTGACCCTCGATGAGTACGTCAACAAGTCCGGCAATCCCGTCATGCTGCTTCTGAATGCAACCCATTGGAAGGCTCCGATCACGGAAAAACCAGTGCTTGGATCCACCGAGATATGGACTTTGATCAATCCCACCAACGATACTCATCCCATTCATCTGCACCTGGTGCGCTTCCAGATTCTCGACCGCCAATCTTACGAACCGTGGCTGTTCCAAACCAAGCGTCAGTTGCATTTTCTGGGACCGCGGGAATCTCCCGAAGCGAATGAAGCCGGCTGGAAAGACACGGTGCGCGCCCACTCCCGAATGGTCACGCGAATCATCGTTCCCTTCGATGGCTTTACCGGGCGCTATGTTTGGCATTGCCACATCCTCGAACACGAGGACAATGAAATGATGCGCCCCTATGAGGTGATCGCCGCGGTTTGATACCTGGCGGTTTGTCGGCAATTAAAGCCATCATGATCGGCAGTGATTACAAGTCGTTTACAATATCCTCTATTGCAATGCGAGAGTGGCGGAATTGGCAGACGCACCAGACTTAGGATCTGGCGGGTAAAACCGTGGGGGTTCGAGTCCCCCCTTTCGCAC
>JGI12635J15846_10001637_pt1 | contig 19646 bp, 16 predicted proteins | sample BlaSpr_A8_OM2_M2_FD_15846 | JGI IMG/M metagenome (IMG submission 15846) | reverse complement strand
GCAGGTGCAGCGGTTTGGCGTGGCTCAAGGCGTCCAGCACGTAGCCGACGGGCCCGCGAGTCCTTCACCCGCACCCGCGGGTTCTGGATGGCAAACAAAGCACAGAGCACAGTCAAGAGCGTGGCTGTGCCACGGCAAAACGCTAGGTCGTCGGAGTGATCAGGGTGCGGGTGCCGCGGCGCGCTCGGGCCTTTGGTGAAGTTTGTTTCATAACGTTGCCGAGGCTTACCAGCAGTTTGCGAAGCTTGCTGCGTTCTTCCAGTTCCATGTCCACGACTTCGAAGGCGCGGGCTTGGGTATTGGCATCGCGGACGATGGCTAACACTTTCACGGATTTCGCGGTCGTGCTGAGTTTGAGGCTTACGAGGCTACCGGGATGCAGGCTTTGTTCGCAGACGGCCACGCCGCCGCCCAGAGTAAGTTCGGGAATGTCGAGGCGGCAATTTTCTTTCAGGTTGGTGGTGGTGGCCGCGACAGAGCGTTCGAGACGCAGGCGCGGGTAACGGCGCTGGCGAATGGCCGACGAATCCTTATCCACGTCGAGCGGCTCGATGGAAAATTCGGCAACGCTCAGGCCGCTGCGCGGCACGAAGTCACGCACCCATTCGGGATCAATTTTCTCCATAGCTTGCGAAGCGACCAGGCGGAGCTCGCTGGGGCTGGCCCAACGGAAGGCGCGGCGCGTCTCGGCGATTTTGCGCAGGATGGCTTCGGCGCCCGTGGTGCGCAGGCGGCCGAGCGCTTCGATAGCTTTGAGCTGCAAATATTCGGTAGCGTCCTTGGGCAGGTCGCCTTCGGCGATGCGCAGCAAACGCATATCGGCAATGCGATCTCCGGCCATGCCGATTTCATCCACGGCGAGCGGACGAATCAGCGGATCGAGAAAATCAAAAAGATTGAGAAGCAAGCGGCCGCGATCGGGAGCACCGCTGGAGGCGATCTGCCGGACGACGCGATCTTGCGCCGTGCGCTTCCACTCGGAAATGCGCTCGGGAAGAACCTGTTCGACCAGATCGGGGTCAAGGCGCGCGAGGATACCCAGCGTTTCGATGGCTTCGGTGGGTCCGCCATTGCGGAGAACCTGACGCAGATTCTCGAGACCTTCGAGATCGAGAACTTGCACCATCGAGACCAACAGGTCGCAATCTTCGCGGAAGCCGGCGCGATTGAATCGTCCGGCGAGATGAATGGAAGCCGCGANGGGCATGCGGCGCAACAGATCTTTCAGGCCCGAAGGCGCTTCGCCGGTTTTCAAAGCCTCTTCGATGAATTCGGGAAGGCGATCTTCGACGCCGATTCGGGGGCGAAGATTTTTGCCGAGGCCGGGGCGTTCTGCTTCGACGTATTCAACGAGTTCGACAGCGCGCTGGATCGCGGGATAGGAGCGCGATTTGGTGGCCTCTTGCGACAAGCGCACGAAGGCGGCGCCGACTAAACTTTCCAGTTCGGAGTCGCGCTCTTCGGCGAGCTGCACACCGACGAGGCGAATGGTGCTGAGCAACAGGCGCTCATCCTGTTTGGCGTAGGTGCTGGCAAGTTCTGCCAGACCCATGGCGGACTGACGGCGCGTTTCTGCCGACTTGTGCGTGACGCAATTGGCGTAGTTCGTGAGAACTTTTTCGGCTTCGGCTTTTTCTCCGGCGGCGACCAGGCCTTCGACGTATTCGCGAATCTGCGCGGGCGGAACGCACCAGGCTTCGCCGGATTCCAGGACGGCCTTACGTTTTTCGTCGGGGACCTGCGCCCAGAATTGCTGCGCGAGCATGTCCGTATGCGATTGAATCTCGATACCGTGGCGCGCCATTTTTTCTTCGTAGACGCCCATGATCTTGCGCAGGCTATCCAGTTCCTGACTCATCTCGTCCAGAACTTGGCGCACGGCGTTAACTTCGATATCGCCGCGCTCGTAACTTTCCATGGCGAAACGAATGGCGATATGCTCGGCGAGTTTCAGCAGGGTCGGCTTGTCGGAAGAATCGGACGGCGCTTGCGCGGCCAGAGCGGAGAGCGCCTGGCTGACGGTAAACCGAGCGCGGCGCGGCAAAGTGGAAAGCCGCGATTGGAAAGGCTGGGAGTCGAGTTTCTGGTCGGAACCTTCGCTGGTGCGGGCGATCTGCGCGAGCATTTGCATGATGCCCTTGAGCTCGTCTTCGTGCAGCGTCATCAGGCCGGTTTCGACCGCCATGGAACCGGCGCTGCTACGCGCCGAACGGCTGCCGCGAATTCCGGCGGTGGCATTGCCCCAGCGGCTGGGCTTGTTGGATTCGGCGCCCTCGCTGACGGCGACTGCCGAGTCCCAACCGCGCGAGATGGTACCGGAGCCGCGGGCGGCACCTGCACCTTTGCCGCTTCCCGGTCCATTGCCGCGGCCACGACCGGAACGACTGCCGGAGCCTCTGCTAGAACCGCCGCCTGAAGCAGTGCCTGCACCTGAAGGGACGCTTGCTCCGGGACCGCCGCCAGGGCCTTGCACGGGGGAAATGTCGTTTAGCGCGCTGCCATTGGCTTGGCGCGAGCCGGGGCCGGAGGCTGCGCCGGATGCGGCGTCTTTGTTGAACCAGAATCCCGCAGTATCGGGTGCCAGAGGCGTGCCGCCGCCCGCGCCCCCGACAATGTTCCATGGACTGGGGCCGGAACCGACTTCGGCGGCGTTCCCGCCTTCTGCCGATCCGCTGCCGGAAGCTTGGCCGGGGTCCGCAGAGCCGGCGATTGCTTTGTTGAGCCAGAAACCCGGAGTGTCTGGCGCGAGCGGAGTGCCGCTGCCGCTGCCGCCGACGATATTCCATGTGCTGGGATCTGTGCCGCCAGCGAGATTGCCGCCTTCTGACCCAGAGCTCCGAACCTGACTGGCATCGGTTGCGCCAGCGACGTAGATCGGGCTGGCGCCGCCAGGAACTCCGCCGGCTGAAGGGAGATCACGTGTGATTTCTGCTGATTCCGGGGCATAGTGGAATCCGCCGCCAGGCACAGTTACATATCCTGGCCCGTTGCTGCCGGGACCAGGCTCACCTGAGTCGTTCCCGGGTGCGTAGCCGCCACCTGGACCGTAGCCGCCGCTGCCTTGACCATAACCGGAGCCAAAACCGCCGGCACCATAGCCCGAACCGGAGCCGCCGCCTCCATCCCCGCTGCTGTTTCCTTCACCGTCGCCGTCACCATTGCCATCACCAGAACCGCCGCCGTTGCCGGAACCACTGGCGCGACCACCGCCTTTGCTGCCTTCGGCGGCGACGATCAATTGCAGCAGGCGTTCGGGGTCGGCGAAAAGTTCATCGGAAGCTTGCGAATTCAGGCCGAGGGTGTGTGCAGCCAATTGCTGCGCCACAGTGGAACGCGCGACAGCGGAATCGGCAGGCACGAAGCAGACTTCGTTTACGTGAATGTGCGGATCGCCCTGCAAGGCCGTCTTCAATTGTTCGGCGAGTTGCACGGGCTTGGAGCCAGTGTTGGTGGGAAAACCGCGCACGAAACGCGCCAGGCTGGCTTGCGTAACTTTGGGAGAAAAGTGAATGCTGGCGATGCCTGCGGCGGAAAGCATGCGCGCGAAACTTCTTTCGGCGGCGGCGGATTCCAGAGGCGTGCCGTCGAGCAGGAGTTGGTCGGCGGAAACCGCGAGCAGCACGCCGGCTTCGTTTTCAGTGCCGGTGCCGAGAGCGGTGCGAAGTTCGGACCAGGCGGTTTCGTATTGTTTTTTAGTGCGCGGATGGCCGAAGTCGTACATGCGCGCGAACTTGAGCAGGATGTTGAGGCTGCGGATGAAGGCGCGAGCCGCAGCGGGTCGAATGTTCGGGTTCGTCACGTATATGTGGGGCTAAGCCCCGCCTCTGCATACAAGTGTGGGGGGAAGTCGCGGCAGGGACAATGGTACCGGTGTCGTGTTTAGTACTAACGAATATCCTACAGAATCGGTGGGAAAAAGGTACTGGAACGAAATTACGGCGTGCGGACGCTGTGCAGCCATCGTTCCATGTCGCTGATATCATTGAGGATAGCTAGTGCGCCAAGTTGGAGCAGCCGGGTACCACGTTGGCGGCGTTCTTCGCCGGTTCTGGGGAGGATCGCAAGAAACGGGACGTTTGCGGACTGCGCGGCTAGCGCGTCGTCAACATTGTCGCCGACGTAGAGCGCTTCGGTGGGCGGGCGCCCGTTCAGGATTTTCACGAGTCCGTCCGGGGCTGGTTTGGGATGGGCGACTTCTTCGACGGTGACAATGGTTTTGAAGTTGCCGCGGACGCCGTTGCGATCGAGCGTGTAGTTTAATTCCTGCCAGGTGCGTCCGGTGAAAATGGCGAGTTCTGTGCGCTCGGAGAGGCGCGCGAGCGTGGATTTGCGCAGGAGCCATTTTTCCTGGCGCACGTTTCCCAGGCTGTTCTCTCCCCAATAAATTTCCTGGAACTTCTTTTTTATTTCTTCATAGGTGAAATCGGCGCCGAGAGCTTTTACCCAGGCGGTCGAGAGCTTCCAATCGTCGTTGAAGCCGGGGCGATTTTTCCAGGCGTGCAATTCGCGGAGGGTGACGCGTTGCTTGGTGAAAAATTTCACGGTTTGCAAAGTGGTTAGCTGGAAGGAGCCGCGCGTGTCCACCAGGACGCCATCCACGTCGAAAATTATGACGGAAGGATAGGGCTCCGCGATCGGGCCGCGCGAGGTGGGAGTGGACTTACGGCGGCGGAGGGAATCAGGAATGGGAACCGCTCGATTCTTCGGAGGAACCATCGGAGGTTTCCGACGCCTCAGTCGCGTCGGTCGCATCGTTCGCAGACGCGGCGTCGGAATCGAGGTCGAGCGAATCGGAGGACCAGGCTTCGCCGGGAGCGGCTGCGGGCGCCGCATCCTGCGCAGAGGCGGCTTTTTCCGGAGACGCGCTCGAAGTTCGTCCAGCCGCTGCGGCCGCGGCGACGGGCGGAGGCGCGGCGGCTGCTGCGGCTTGCAGAGTTTTGAGGCGCGCCTCCAAAACTTCGGTGAGCAGATCGATGATTAATTTTGCGCCGCTGCCGTCGGCGTCCTTCGTCGGATTGTAGGCGGTGAGCTCGAAGGCGGCTAGTTCGGGTTGCTGCGCGAATACCAGTAGCGCTTCACGAACCTCAGCGAGAGACAAGCCGCCCGAACCGGGATAATTGGTTGCGGCGAAATCGGCGATTACGTCCACGTCAAGATGCAGCACGAATTGGTATCCGTTGCCGCGAATGCGATCGATCGCGGCGCGCGCAGCGGCGGCCGCGCCGAGGCGTTGCACATCGCTCGCGAGATAACGGCGAAGCGGAGATGTCGCGAGAAGCTGCTCTTCGGGCGGATCGAGGCGGGCGATACCGAAGAGCGCGAGATCAGGTTCGCGAACCAGGGGCGGCTCGCCCCAGAAGCGCACCAGTTCCGCCGCGCCGCGTCCGGCGAGATGCGAGACGACCATGCCGTCCACGCATCCGGTGGCGGTGGTTGCGGGAGTATTGAGATCGGCGTCGCGGTCCATGTAAATCATACTGACTTTGCGGAAATAGCGGCGTGCGCCGGCGACGGTGGCGAGCGCGACGGTGCAATCGCCTGCAAGAATCAGGGGCAGCGCCGAGGATTTCACCGCCTGCTCGACGCGAGGCTTGAGAGATTCCAGAGAAGCGAGCACGCGGGTGAGATTGCGCGCGCGCGGGCTTTCTTCGTCGGGCTTGTAGAGCTGAACTGGGTCGTCACCGAGATCGGCGACGGCGTAACCGATCGTCTTCAGGCGATCAACCAAGCCTGCGGCACGGAGCGCGGTGGGGGCGCCTTCAAGCCCGGCCGACATTGCGGCCGCGCTGGTAGGCGCACCCAGCAGAGCAATCTTGTTGGTCTGCCGGACAATCTTTACCGCCACGCACAGGCTCCTTGGTTCGATTTGGCCGGGGCCGGGTTTGCACCAGCAAACTACCGCTTCGGCCGCGCGGGCCGAGATAATTTCGTTTAGTGCGCAGCCTGCCTTGCGGCTAGTTCCGGCGGCAAAGTGAAGCGCACATCTTCGCGAATCAAATCCAGGTCGCGTTGGTTGGTGAAGCCGAGGCTCGCGAGGCGTTGGCTGACTTGTTCGACCAAAATTTCCGGCGCGGACGCTCCGGCGGTGAGGCCGAGGGTTTTCACACCATCCAGCCAGGAACCGTCCACGTCGTTCGCGTCTTCGATCAGGCGCGCGGCAACTCCGGCGCGCTTGGCGACTTCCACCAGGCGATTGGAATTCGAGCTATTGGCCGAGCCCACGACCAGGATCAACTGCACTTCGCGGGTGAGGGCTTCGACCGCTTCCTGGCGGTTTTGGGTGGCGTAGCAAATGTCATCGGAAGCCGGGCCGACAATCGTGGGGAAACGATGGCGGAGCTGCGCCACGATTTCCTGGGTGTCGTAGAGCGAAAGAGTTGTTTGCGTGAGGAAGGCGAGGCGATCCGGATCGGGGACGACCAGTTGATCCACTTCCTCGACACTGCCGACGACGATGGTCTGGTCTGGAGCTTCGCCGGAGGTGCCGACAATTTCCTGATGGTCGCGATGGCCGATCAGGAGCAGGGTGCGGCCTTCGCGCGCGAACTTCAGGGCTTCCAGATGAACTTTGGTAACCAGCGGGCAGGTGGCGTCAATCACGCGCAGCTGACGTTCCTGCGCTTCGGTGCGCACGCGCGGGGGCACGCCGTGGGCGCTGAAAACCAGGACCGCTCCGACCGGAACTTCGTCGATTGATTCGACAAAAATGGCGCCGCGGCGGCGCAGCTGGTCGACGACGTACCGGTTGTGCACGATTTCGTGATGGACGTACACCGGATTGCCGTAGGCTTCCAGCGCGAGTTCGACGATATCCACCGCACGAACTACGCCAGCGCAAAAGCCTCGCGGGCGAACTCGTACCAGCGTCTTAGCTCCGTGATTCGTGCCGTTAATTTGGGTCAGACTCAATTCGTTCTCCGGAAATCCCTTCTATTTTACCTGAACAGGCGCTTGGCGGCTACTTCGTTCGGTTGCGATGTGTTCGCTCCGGGTGGGGCGAATTCGCGCGCTAGCTATCAAGATGCGAGGCCGCTCGCGCAGCGTTTAAGGCCTGTCGCTAGAGGGAGTGAAGTGGAAGGGGAGCGACAACCCGAGCAAGCGCACGCGGGCTGTGTAGTCGGCGATGAGATGCACGGTCGAAGATTCTCCCTCCGCGGTGTGCCGCACGGTCACCTGATCCGGGTCGAGGACGATGTCCAGTGCTTTTGCTGCGCGAACGACGGAGTTGCGCAGGTCGTCATCCGTTGTGGGGGCAGATAATCCGATGTGCTCGGCGTTGCGCGAGGCCAAGTCGCGCAAGTCTTCTTCCAATTGACGATTGCCGAGCTCGCAGGAGACGATCTGCCAGCCGACGTTGAGCGCCAAGGCGAAAACGGCAATTCCGACAAGGAACATAACTTTTTTCATGGGCGTCCGCCACGATGGCCCGGCGCTAAAGAATGGGCCGGTCACGAGATTTTAGCGCAGCAGTGGATTCGATCGGCCGCGACGTGTCGGAATCGTCAATCGCTTTAGCCACTCGGAACCGCGATTTAGCCTGCGTGATACTATTCCGGCTCACTCGCAACGAGGGGGCGAAACATGCTGCTGAAGGGGCAGGTGGCGATTGTGACAGGCGGTGGCCGCGGGATTGGCCGGGCCATCGCTAAGAAGTTCGCGGCGGCGGGCTCTTCAGTGGTGCTGAGCGCGCGGACGGAGAAGGAAATCGCGCAGGTGGCGCTGGAGCTACAGGATACGGGCGGAAAAGCGGCATACGTCGTGGGAGACGTATCGCGCCAGGCGGATTGCGAAGGGATTGTACGCGAAGCGCGCCATGCTTTCGGGGCGATTCACATTCTGGTGAACAATGCGGGAATGCTAGGTCCGGTGGCGCCGCTTGAGCAGCTGAGCGCGCGCAGCTGGGATGAAGTGATCGCGGTGAATTTGCGCGGGCCGTTTTTGCTGTCGCGGCTGGTGTTGCCGGAAATGTATGCGCGTGGGTCGGGATCCATTCTGAACATCGTGAGTATTGCGGCGAAGGCGGCATTTCAATTGAACGGCGCCTATGCCGCATCCAAGGCCGGGCTGATGGGATTGACGCGTACTCTGGCAGCCGAGGGCGCGCGCAAGGGAGTGCGAGTGAACGCGCTCAGCCCCGGCCCGGTGCCGGAAACTTTGATGTCGCAAGAATTGGGGCGGGGGCTGGCGGAATATTTTCAGGCGGACAGCGAAAAATTATTCAAGCAAATGTGCCAGGGGATATTACAGGGAAGGCCGCAGACAGCTGATGAAATAGCCGCCGCGGCCCTTTTCCTGGTCTCCCATCACGCGAGCGCGATTACTGGGCAGACTCTGAACGTGGATGGCGGAATGGCTTTCTACTGAGTTCTTCCAGGCCCGCATAACTGCGACGCGCGACTGCGGCGCTGAAATGAACACCCGCTTCCATCCAATCCAGTCCGCGCTCACCGATGGCGCCGACGAGATAGATAATCCCGCCCAGAACCATTAGGACCGCGAAGCCCAGCACAAAGAGCAGTTCGGCAGCTACTAATTCCCGTACGAAATAGACCTGGAGAATGAAGAAGATTCCCAGCATGGACAGAAGGCCCTTGCGTACTTTCGCCTTTTCGATGATCCCCAGCAGCGTTGTCTGCAACTTGGTAAGATGCGTTTTCATGATCCTCCGACCCTCACTAGAATAGATGCACGGAGGTTTCCAAATGAATCGCGCGTAAGTCATTGAAAAATCGAAGGTCAGCGGAAGGATTGGCGCGGCAAATCGACTCAAAGCGGAAAATGGTTTCTTCACGCCGGCGCGACCTGGAGTCGAGGCCCGGCTACAGGCTGTAGACTTTTTTTGTCACTTCGTTTCGCCTGCAGCTCAATTACTGCATCGTCAACTAACGAAATAGGACCGAAGAGTCGAATTGCGCTTTGGCGATCAGCGTCCTTCGAATGGATAGCGATCTTGCGCGAGCACCGCTTCCGCGACGCGCCTGCGAATTGCGATTGTATTTAGGGGAGCGTGTTTCGAGAAGCGGCGCAGAACGGCTAGCTGGGTGATGAGCGTATCCCCCTCGGCGATGGCAGTGAGCGCCGTGCGGGCGTCCTTTTCGACGCGGTCCATGGCGTCGTAAATGAAGGCACGGGCGGCATCGCACATTACGCTGGCAGCTTCTCCGCGGGCAGCGCTGGCCTTTTGCGCGCGGCGCAGTGTGGACTCCATGGCATAGACGTCCATGACGATATTGGCGAGGGAGGCGACAATTTCCTGCTGTTCGGCAAGCTGTTCGCGGAATTTCTGCATGGCGGTGCCGGAAGCCAGCAGGAAAATCTTCTTGGCCTGCTCGAGCGATTTTTCTTCTTCGGCGAAAGCGCCGCTGGGGGCTTCTTCGAAGGAAGGTCCGGCGAGGACTTCTTCACCGAGCTTCAGCGCGGCAGGGATCAGCGGCAGGACGCCGCCGAGCGCGCGTTTCATAAGCATCTGGATGATCAACATACGATTGATTTCGTTGGTGCCTTCGAAAATGCGGTTGACGCGGGAATCGCGATAGGCGCGCGCGACGGGATAATCTTCGTGGAAACCGTAGCCGCCGAAAATTTGCACGCCTTCGTCCACGACGTAATCCACCATTTCGCTGCCGGCCACTTTGCTGATGGAGCTTTCGATGGCGTATTCCTCGAGCACCTGCATGGCTTGCTTGGTCTTATCGTTGCCCGCATCGGGACTGGACACCGCGGCTTCGATCATGCCGGCCGAGCGATAGACTTCCGATTCGATGGCGTAGATCTGGATGGCCATTTCGCCGAGCTTGGCTTTGATGAGTCCGAAATCGCAGAGGCGCTTTCCGAAGGCGGTGCGCTCCTTGGAGTATTTCGAGGAGGCTTCCAGGATTTTTTTGGCGCCGCCGATGCAATAGGCGCCCAGGCTGAAGCGGCCGGCGTTCAGGGTGTTGAAGGCGACCACGTGGCCGCGGCCGGCTTCGTGCAGGAGATTTTCCTTCGGGACGGGAGAGTTTTCGAAAAAAATGGGTGTGGTGGAGCTGCCTTTGATGCCCATCTTTTTTTCTTCGGCGCCGGCGGTGAAGCCGGGCGTGCCGCGTTCGACGATGAAGCAGGAAAATTTCTCGCCATCAATCTTGGCGAAGACGACGTACACATCGGCGAATCCGCCGTTGGTGATCCACATTTTCTGGCCGTTCAGGATGTAATTCTTGCCGTCGGGCGAAAGAACTGCGCGGGTGCGCGACGCCATCGAATCGGAGCCTGCTTGCGGCTCCGACAGGCAGTAGCAGGAGAGCAATTCGCCGCTGGCGATTTTCGGCAAGTATTTCTTCTTTTGCTCTTCGGTGCCGAAATAAACGATGGGCACGGTTCCGATGCCGGAGTGTCCGCCATGCGAGACGGCGAAGGAGCCGTAGCCGGCGAGTTTTTCGGCGAGGATGGCCGCGGAAATTTTGTCGAGGCCAGAGCCACCGTAGGCTTCGGGGATGCCACCACCGAGCAGGCCGATCTCTCCGGCTTTTTTGAGCATCTGGGCCATGAGATGTTCATCTTTGTGCGCTTCCAGCTCGGGGACCGCGGGCATCACTTCTTTCTGCACGAATTCTTCGGCGGTCTGCCCTATGAGGCGCTGGTCATCGGAAAAATCCGCGGGGGTAAAAACATCCTCGGGGCGGCAGGGGGTGATCAGGAATGCGCCGCCACGATTGAGGACCTGTGAGACCGGTGCCGTCGCCATACGTGCCTCCGAGCAGTGGAATGAATGCGCCCAGGCATTCTCTCGCGCATTTACGCGCAACACAATAGGCCAGCGGTTATCGCACACGCTCGGACTAGGACAAAGCGTGTGGCTTTGCTGGCTAAAGCCTGGCTGCCAGGAGTAGCATGCCACTGTTGACAAATATATTTGTCTTGACATGCGAAATATTCAATGGTGCAATGCGCGCATGAATGTTACGGCCAGCGCGGCGGCTTCTGGTGCATGGGACTTGGTGGCCGATATGAATCGGGCGAGCGCGCTGTTGCACCCTTTGCGCTTGCGGATTCTGGATGCTTTGCGCGAGCCGGATTCCGCTTCGGGCCTGGCGCGGAGATTTCGGTTGCCGCGGCAGAAAATGAATTATCACGTGCGCGAACTGGCGCGGGCGCATTTTCTGGAGCGGGCGGGGCAGCGCCGGCGGCGCAACATGATCGAGCGGAGGTATCGCACGACGGCGCAGGGATATGTGCTGTCACCGGAATTGCTGGGGAGGATGGGACTGCCGCAGGGACAGGCGGAGGATGTCTTCAGCGCCGCATATTTGCTGGGAATCATGGCAGTGGCGCAGACGGAACTGGCGCGCGCCAGTCGCGAGGCGTCGGCGCAGCGAAAAAGGCTGACGACGCTGTCGGTGAGCTCCGAGCTGCGATTTGAGAGCGCGGAGCAGCGCGCGAAATTTGCCGCCGAGTTGCGGCGCAGCGTGATTGAGGTGATCGGACGGTACGCTTCTCCGCACACGACGGCGGATGGTTCGGCGGGCGCGGGGCGGCCTTATCGCTTGCTTCTGGGGTGTTATCCGATTCCGTCGAAAATTGCGGTGCCCGAAGAATCGGGAGGTGCTTGAACGTGGCGGACAGCAGCGACTGCGAACAAAAGGGACGCGTGATTCGCGCGGAGATCCAGACCACGGCGACACCCGAGCAGGCGTGGGAGGCTTGGGCGGATCCGGAGAAGATTGCGCAGTGGTTTGTGGATCGCGCGACGGGCGAGGCAAAGCCGGGCGGGACGATGACGTGGTTTTTCGACAAGTTCGGCTACGCGATTCCGTACCAGATTGTGGACGCGTTGCCGGGCAAGCGGATCGTTTTCAAATGGGAGGCGCCGCAGGGAAATCCGGGAATCCTGGAAGTGCATATTCAGCGCGAGGGCGGCGCGACGATGGTGCGGCTGATCAATTCGGGATTCCGCGAAGATGCGGCGTGGGACGAGGAGTATGAGGGTGTCTCTTCGGGATGGAAGATGGCGCTGGGGATCTTGAAATTTTACCTGGAGAATCATTTTGGGCGCAGAAAGACGGCGCTCTTGATTTTTCAGCCCGCGAAATTTTCGTACGCGGAAGTGCTGCAGTATTTTCTGGAGCCGGCGAAGCTCGCGCAGTGGCTTACGAGCACGGGAGCGATTGGAAAGGTGGGCGCTGCGTGCGAATTGCAGTTGCGCGATGCAGGTGGTTTGGCGGGACGCGTGCTCGCAATCACTTCGCGCGAAGTGGCGGTTTCCTGGGATGAAATTGGCGGCGTGCTGGAGTTGAAAGCGTTTGCGATGGGACCGCAACGCGTGGTATGCGTGCGGGTGATGAGTTGGCGGTTGCGCGCAGAGGAGACGGCGGCGCTGGAGCAGAAAATGAATCGGGCGGTAGGCCGTCTGGCGGCGCTTTTTCCGGTTGGCGCCGCGGGCGGCGAGACTTCCCTCGCCGTGGATTCGCACGAGAAACGGAAATCTCCTTTCAAGGAACAATCATGAGCGAAGCAAAACCGCAGGGCGAGCTACGCACCATCGTGAAAGAGATCGAGGTGGCCGCACCGGTGGAAACGGTGTGGAAAGCGTTGACGGACGGGACGGAGCTGGCGCGCTGGTTTCCTTTGGAAGCGACGGTGGAACCGGGGGTGGGCGGGAACGTGCGGCTTTCCTGGGGGCCGGCGTTTGAAGCGACCGCGCCGTTGACGATTTGGGAGCCGAACAAGCGCTATGTGTTGGAGCAAGCGGCCCCCTCGGGAAACCCGGTGACCGTAGAATATTCGGTTGCAGCGCGCGGCGGAAAGACCTTGGTGCGCGTGACGCAGTCGGGATTTTCTTCGGGATCGGAGTGGGACGAGGAATATTTTGGTTCAACGAATTATGGGTGGGGCTTCATGCTGTTCAATTTGCGCGAGTATTTGGAAAAGCACGCGGGGCAAGCGCGATTGGTGGCTTGGCCGCGGGTACAAATAGAAATGTCGCGCGAGCTGATTTACGAAAGGCTAGCGGGCACGAATGGGATTTTTGCCGAAGGCTCGCTGGGAAAATTGCGCGAAGGCGGGATGTATTCGCTGCGCACCTCGCTGGGCGAGTTGTGGACGGGGCGCGTTGCGTTTGTAAAGCCGCCGCGCGGATTTTGCGTGACGGTTGAATCGCTGAATGATGCGCTGGCTTGGTTCACGATTGAAGGTGCGGGCGGAACGTTCGAGGCGCAGCTGTGGCTTTCGACGTACGGTTTGCCGCAGGGGCGCGTGACGCAGCTGGAATCTCAATGGCACGCCGAAATGCAGAAAATTCTTGCGCGATAGGAGAGCTGGCATGGCCAATCCCGTGGTGCATTTTGAAATTGGATGCAAGGACAGCAAGGGAACGCAGGAATTCTACGCAAAATTATTCCAGTGGAAGATTGCCGAGGCTGGGCCTGCGGCGATGATTGACGCGGGCAACGGGCCCACCGGGCACATTACGACGCTAGGGCACGAGCCTTTTCGCTATACGATTTTCTACGTGGAAGTGGATCACGTGCAGGACTACATTGACAAGGCGACAAAGCTGGGAGGAAAGATGCTGGTGCCGCCGGTGACGATTCCCAGTGGGACGTTTGCCTGGATACAGGATCCGGCGGGAAATACGGTTGGGTTGTGGAAATCTGCTGCGAAGTAAATTCACGAGGAGGAATTGGCTCATGCGCAAAGCTGGAAGGATGCTGGGGTTCGTGATGCTGATAGCGATGGCGGGATTCAGTTTGCGGGCGCAGCAGTCTTCGAGCGATAAGCCCGCTAGCCCGCCGGCGATGCAAGCGCCGCAGCCCGGGCCGGAAATGCAGCGGCTGAATTTTTTAGTAGGCGATTGGACGATGGATGGTGAGTACTTTAAATCGCCGATGACTGGGAACGGCGCAAAGCAAACGGGGTGGTACAAGGCACATCTGGGGCCCGGCGGGTTTTCGATCCTTGCCGATTTTGAAGCAGACAGCACGCTGGATACCGAGATCGGGCACGAACTGCTGACGTGGGATCCAAAGAAGGATGCCTACACCACGGTGACGGTGGGGAATGGTTTTCCGGGAGCGATTATCGGGATCGCGAAATGGGAAGGCGACAATTTTGTGACGCAGACTGAATTTGGCACGATGCATCTGCGGGCCGTATATTCGCATATTGGGGAGAAAACCATTCAGATCGAGGAGTCGTATCAGAGCGGGGATGCGCCCTATCAATTGATCTGGAAGGCCAGCGCGACCAGGAAATAGGGTCGGCGACGGCGCACTCAGGTTCCTCGCGCCAGGCTGCCGTTGGTTCGCCGTCGTTTCTTATAGAAACGGCGCATTTTAGAGAGTCATCGGTTAGGCGAGGCGCTCGAAAATGCCGGCGGCGCCCATGCCGCCACCCACGCACATCGTGACCATGCCGTAGCGGGCGTTGCGGCGTTCCAGTTCGCGCAGGATGGCGGCGGTGAGTTTTGCGCCGGTGCAGCCCAGGGGATGGCCTAGGGCGATGGCGCCGCCGTTTACGTTGACGCGCGCGGGATCAATTCCCAACAGTTTCATTACGCTCAGAGCTTGCGCGGCAAAAGCTTCGTTTAGTTCGATTACGTCAATCTGATCCAACTTCAAGCCCGCGAGTTTCAGCGCCTTGGGAATCGCGAATACCGGGCCGATGCCCATTTCTTCGGGGGGACATCCGGCTGTGGCAAACGAGACGAAACGCGCGAGCGGTTTCAGTCCTAGCGAGCGGGCGCGATCGGCGCTCGTTACAACCGAAGCGGCGGCGCCATCGCTGGTCTGCGAGCTGTTCCCTGCCGTCACTACGCCGTGCATGTGAAACGCGGGCTTCAATTTCGCTAGAGCTTCAAGCGATGTGTCGGCGCGCGGGCCTTCGTCCGTGTCGAAAGAAACTTTCACGGTTTTGGGCTTCGACGCGGTGGCTGCGCCGGCCGCGGCAGCTTCCAGGACGGTATAGTTCACTTCCACCGGCACGATTTCCTCTTTGAATTTTCCTGCAGCGATGGCGGCGAGCGCCTTTTGATGGCTGGCTAGCGAGAATTCATCGGACTGTTGGCGCGTGATGCCGTATTTCTTCGCCAGATTTTCCGCGGTGAGGCCCATGTTGAGATAGGTGTCCGGATGGTTGTCGGTGAGCCACGGATTCGGTGAGATTTTATTGCCGCCCATGGGAATCATGGACATGGATTCGGCGCCACCGGCGACAACGACTTCCGCACCGCCTGCAATGATCCGTTCGGCGGCGAGGGCAATGGCTTGCAGGCCTGAGGAACAGAAGCGGTTGATGGTCATCGCGGAGACGGTGACCGGCAGACCCGCGCGAAGCGATGCGATGCGGGCCACGTTCATACCCTGCTCGGCCTCGGGAGTGGCGCAGCCAAGGATGACGTCTTCGATTTCGGCGGGATCCAGGCCTTTGGCGCGGCTAATGGCTTGTTTGATGGCGGTCGCGGCCAGATCGTCGGGGCGAGTGGCGCGCAGCGTGCCGCGGCCGGCTTTGCCCACGGCAGTGCGCACGGAACTAACGATGACGGCTTCACGCATGGTTGTTTCACCTCGAGCGACGCGATTCAACGTTGATGAACTCTATATTGGATGCAGCCGCGGCCAAAAAGCAACAGGGAGAAGTTCATCGACACAGCAGAAGAACACTGACGAATACTGCTGAGGGCGAAGCGGAAAGGAAAGGCGGCTAACGCGGCGGACGCGACGGCCCTGCGACAATCCAAGACAGATCCCCGCCTGCGGCAGGCAGGCTTGGTCGCTTCGCTTCTCAGGACGACGGGCGCTCCGCTGCGCTTGATGACAATAGAGCTGGATCGCGGCTAGCGGTTGCCGCTGAACTTTATCGTCACTAGCATTTGGATCGAGATTGGCTGCCCGTTCAAGGTGCTCGGCTCGTATTTCCAGCGGCGCAGCGCTGCGAGTGCGGCGCCGCGGAGCAAGGCCGGACCTGAGACGATTTGCATATTCACCACGCTACCCTTGTCATCAATCGTCGTTTTCACTACTACGTCGCCCTGAATGCCGGCTTGTCTTGCCACCAGCGGATATTCCGGCATTACGCGATTGACCAGGCGCGGCTCTTTCACGTTGCCGCCAACCTTGACAGGACCTTCCTGCTGCAGTTCCGGAGCTGCTGGCGCGGCAACGTTGGAGGAAACGATACCGGAGAGAGTGCCAGCGTTCGAAGAGTCTGGAGCGGAAGCAGCATCCAAAGACGGCGCCTGAACGTTCTGATCGGCGTCACCTCTTTGCGTAGCCAGGGGATGATTTTCCGACGCGCCCTTGATCGTGCCGGGCGCAAGATTCGACGCGGGCTTCGGAATAATTCTGGGACCCATGCCGGGTGAGTCGTTGCCAGTCACGGTTATGGAAGGATTGAGCGCAGGCGCCTGGGCCACGATCGGCACGGGATGAGTCGCAGAATTATGCGCTGGCGCAACTTCCGGTGCGCTGGGTTCGGCAGCGGGAGTCTGAAACGCGAGTGGCTGCGGTACAGCGGGTGAATTCGAATTGGTGGCGGCACTGCGCGCGGGCGCGGCGGAGTGCGGGCGGAAATACAGGACGCCGCCGATGACGGTGGCGAACAGCAAAGTAACGCAGGCCGCGATCAGGATCCAACTATTGCCGCGTGGTGCGCCAGGCTGATCCGCGCCGGGTTCGTGGCTGGCATCGAGGCGCGCGCCGAAGGCGTCAACCGAAACTGCGTGGCTGCCGCTGAGGGATGCGCCGCCGCTAAAGCTCCCGAAAACGGCGCGCGAACTTTGCGCGGGAACATCCACGGAGGCGGGCGCTGCGTGCTCGGGCGTGGCGACTGCCTCTGTCGCTTCGGCCGGCGGAGCCAGTGCGATTCCGCGCTGGACGTTGAGCTGGTCCCCGCGCAGTTCGCTCAGGGTCAGAGCGGGCGGCGGAGCCGCTGCTTGCGGCGCGGCCAGCAGATCGATCGGCGCGATGAAATGCGCGTCGTGCGCCGGAGCGATAGGTAAGGATTGCGCAACGCGTTCGGCGGCCGGGACCAGAGTGGCGGAAGCGAACGGCTGCACTTTTTCCTGCGTGCCAAATGAAGCGAATGTCGGCTCGGGTTTGCTGGGCGCAGCCGCGCTCGGTGGCGCGGGCGGATGGAATGCCGCTGCAGCAATTGGCGCAGCGGGGGGCTGCACAGGCGTCGTCGCAACCTGCGGCAGCGGTGCCACCAAAGGTGCGGGCGCGAATACAGCCGACGGAGCTGGCGGCGCCTCGAAAGGCGCGGGTGTGGACGCGGCCTGCAGGGGCGCGGGATTTCTTGGAGCTTCGGGAATTACAGCCGGAGCCGCCGGCGAAACTGCGGGCGCGGGCTCAACGGTTTGCGCCGCACCCTCGGACGGAAAATGAACGCCCCAGTATCCGGGCTGCGCGTGGGTGAATTCCACTTCGACGTAGCCCTGCATATTGGAGAACGTGCGGACTTTGACGACGCGGCAGATCGCGTCCTGGCGCGTCTTTAAATTCGTGACGACCAGCATTTGGCTGACGGTCACCGCAGTGGACATTCTTAGCACGCCACCGTGCGGAAACACGATCATCGTGCCGGTTTCTTCTTCGAAAGGCTCCGTATGCGGAGCGACGCCGCGGGCCGCTTCCGTGACCCGCGAGCCGTGAACTTTTACCGGAACTTCGAGCGAAAGCGCGTCGGCACGCAAAGCTGAGCCGGTGGATGTCGCGGTTTTGGGCGCACCGCTGCTGGGCGTAGCCGCGGTTTCCGAGGCTGTGGTATTTGCAACGTCGAGTGAGTCTTTGATGAGTGGCGCCATAGTCCTCAACGGCAGTAGTACGCCGTCCCCCGAAAATAAAACGTAAAGCCCCGTAATCAGTGAATTTTCGCGGGCTGTGCCATTACGCGCCATAGTACTTTGGTACTTGGGGGAGAGCGTTTTAGGCACCAAGATCGACGGAGAAGAAGGGGCGAAAGTGCGCAGCGGGTGCGGGCAAAGTCCGCGCCAGCGCGGACTTTGCGACGATCCCAGCGGAGCTGCGGAATGATTCGCGCGCAGGAGCGGGGCGCGGGCGTTTCGCTCGAGACGCGCAGTCGAAGTGAATTATTTTGGCTTGACGGGAATGAAGACTGGAACCGGCGGCGTAACCTTGTAAGCTTTTGAAAAATCGCGCTGGTTCACGGCGAAGCCTACGCGGTCGCGCGAATCGAGATAGAGCAGCGGCTGGCCCACCGGCACGCCCATGAAAGTTTTCACGTAGGGCACGGTGTAGGACTTGTTGTCAATTTTCACGGTGACCTTTTCGTCGAGCGCGTAGCCTAATTTCTTGAAATCCTCGCCGGAAATATTCGTGATGAGGCTGCCGAAGGGGTCGTCGAGGCCGATCACTTCAGCGCTGATTCCTTTCGCGTCGACTGTTGCGGTGGGCGGATTCAGGCGCACCAGTACGTCCACGGCCGGACCGGCTTGGGTCCAGTCTTCGCCCCTGGCGAGATGCGCGGCTGTGGGCGAAAAAATATCGCGGCCGTGGAAGGTGGAGGAAATTTTGTCGCCGATCATCCAGGCGGGATTGGTGATTTCGCGCGCGCCTTCCAGGCCGTCGGCATCCACGATGGGAGTCATCAGGCCGTTATCGGGGACTACGAAGTATTGGCCTTTTTTGGTTTTCACGATGATCGCTTTGCGCGAGGTGCCTACGCCTGGATCAACGACGATTACGAAGACGGTGCCGGCGGGATAGTAGGGCGTTACGCCTTGGAGCAGGCGCGAGGCTTCGCCGATTTGGTAGGGCGTCACCAGGTGCGTGATGTCCATGATGCGAGCTTCGGGGGCGATGCCGACCATTACGGCTTTGCAGATGGCGACGGCGTCGTTGGCTACGCCGAAGTCGGTCATGAAGACGATGCTGGGGCGGGTGGCGGATTTTTTCGCCGAGTCCTCTGGATGCGTTGCCGTAGTGGCGCAGCCCATGATGGCAACAGACAGCGCGGACATCAGTAACGGTAAGACGATGACCGAGCGGGTGTGGAAGAGTTGCAAGGGGCCTCCTTTGGATGAGCGCGGCATCGATGATTTCAATTTTGCCATGCAATGGGCAGGGATTATAACTCACGCCAGCGAATTGCCGAGCCACCGATCAACGCGCGGGCTGGGGTCTTTTGCGATATTGCTCGTAGAGGTCACGATGCTTGTTGTCGGTGCTCGTAAGCTGACCTTTGATGAAGAGATAGCGGATTTGGGTTTGCAGTTCGAGTGGATCGCCGTTGGTCACGATTACGTTTGCTAGTTTTCCAGGCTCGATGGTGCCGATTTGATCCGCCAGGCCGAAAATTTGCGCGGCGTTGAGCATCACGGCTTTGAGCGCTTCGTCGTGCGGCAGGCCATAGGCTACCGCGGTGCCGGCAAATTGCGGCAGGCGGCGCGAAAAAGCTGTAGCGGCACTGGAGAACGCGAACGGAATTCCGGCGGCGAATAGCTCTGAGGGTTCGGTGTAAGGTTTGTCGTAGGGAGTGTCCTCCTGTTCTGGCAGGCGATTGGTGGGACCTAGCACGACGGGAATTTTCTTTTCTTTCAGCAGGTCTTTCACTTTCCAGGCTTCGGCGCCGCTGCCGAGAATCATTTTCAAATTTTGTTTGCTGCAGAAATCCACGGCATTACGGATGTCGCGGGATTCGTCGGCGATCACCAG
>JGI12635J15846_10001634_pt1 | contig 19655 bp, 17 predicted proteins | sample BlaSpr_A8_OM2_M2_FD_15846 | JGI IMG/M metagenome (IMG submission 15846) | reverse complement strand
GGTGTGAAATCGCACGTCGTCATGGCCGGGCTTGACCCGGCCATCCACGACTTTCTTGCCTCGTGTCTGGCAAAGACGTGGATGCCCGGGTCAAGCCCGGGCATGACGAGTCGAGAGATGCGCCGAAGCGCCTGGTCACGGTGTCCGCGCTTGCTAGCCGCGGCAGGCCAAAGCTACGTTTGCCTTCGCAGGAAAATAGTGCATCGTGCTCCGCACCCGCGTCATGCCCCGGGCTAATTGCCGAGCGGTCAGCCAAGCTTCTTTTCGAGGAGGCGTTATGAAACTTCCGCGTCGCGCGTTCCTGCATCTGGCGGCCGGCGCCGCCGTGCTGCCGGCCGTCTGCAAGATTGCAAAGGCAGAAACCTATCCGGCGCGGCCCGTGCGTTTGATCGTCGGCTATACCCCCGGCGGCTCGGCCGATCTCACCGCGCGCCTGATGGGGCAATGGCTGTCGGAGCGGGTCGGCCAGCAGCTCATCATCGAGAACCGGCCGGGCGGCGGCACCAATATAGCGACCGAGGTGGCCTTGCGTGCGCCGCCGGACGGATACACCTATCTTCTGGCCGCACCGGCCAACGCCATCAACGCCACGCTCTACGACAAACTGAGTTTCAATTTTCTGCGCGACACCGAACCGGTGGTGGGCATCATCCGCTTTCCCAACGTCGTTGTCGTCAACCCGTCGCTGCCGATCAGGTCGATCCCCGAATTGATCGCCTATGCCAAGGCCAATCCCGGCAAACTCAACATGGCGTCCTCCGGCAACGGCTCGACCATTCATATGTCGGGTGAACTGTTCAAGATGCTCACCGGTATCGACATGGTGCACGTGCCCTACCGCGGCGGCGCCCCGGCGATGACCGATCTGCTCGCCGGGCAGGTCCATGTCATGTTCGACAACATTCCGACCTGCGCCGAATACGTCAAGACCGGCCGGCTGCGCGGGCTCGCCGTGACCAGCACGACGCGGTCGGCGGTGCTGCCCGATCTGCCCACGGTCGCCGATTTCCTGCCCGGCTACGAGGCGAGTGCGTGGTACGGCGTGGTCGCGCCGAAGAAGACGCCGGCTGAATTGATCGACAAGATGAACGCGGAGATCAATGCGGTGCTCGCGACGCCTGTGGCGAAGACACGCTTTGCGGATCTCGGCGCCTTCCTGCTTCCGGGGTCGCCGGCCGACTTCGGAAAACTGCTCGCCGACGAAACCGAAAAATGGGGCAAGGTGGTGAAGTTTTCCGGCGCCAAGGTGGATTAGCGCGTGTGTCATTCCGGGGCGCGCAAAGCGCGAACCCGGAATCTCGAGATTCCGGGTTCGATGCTTCGTATCGCCCCGGAATGACGGAATACATTTCAAAACATCTCGAAATATTCGCGCTGTTCCCAGTCCGACACTTCGGCCTGGAATCGCTCGATCTCGGCGTTCTTGATGTGGGTGTAGTAGTCGACGAAGCCTGCGCCGAGCGCGTCGCGGAAGAAGGCATCCTCTTTCAGCGCATCGACGGCTTCCCGCAGCGTCTTCGGCAGCAGCGCGGCCGTCGTTTCATAGGGCGTGTCCGCGGAAGGGCCCGGATCGAGGTTGCGGTCGACGCCGTCGAGGCCGGACAGAATCTGCGAGGCCATGTAGAGATAGGGATTGGCGGCGGGCTCGCCGATGCGGTTTTCCAGCCGCGTGGCGGGATCGCCCGCGCCGCCGAGCACGCGCACCATCACGCCGCGGTTGTCGCGTCCCCAGATCGCGCGATCCGGCGCCAGCGAATAGGAACGGTAGCGCTTGTAGCCGTTGATGGTCGGCGTGGCGAACGCGGCGGAGGCGCGGGCATGTTTCAACAGCCCGGCGAGATATTGGCGGCCGAATGCGCTCAGCACCTCGCCGCCGTCCTTCGCCACGAACGCGTTCTCGCCATCGGCGCGCGACACGATCGATTGATGCAAATGCCAGCCGGAGGCGAATACATTGGGCAGTTTGGGCCGGCACATGAAGGTCGCGTGATAGCCGTGGCGATGGGCGATCTGCTTCACGGCGCTGCGAAACAAAATCATGGTGTCGGCGGGTTCGAGTCCCCTGGTCGGGCTGAACGTGAATTCGCACTGGCTTGGGCCGAACTCGACCTCGATCGAGCGCAGCGGCAGGCCGAGCGCCAGGATGTCGCGACGGATGATTTCCAGCACCGGCTCCATCTGGTCGTAGCGCTGCTCGGTCAGATACTGATAGCCGTGCGACAGCAGGCTGACGTCGGGCGGCGTGCCCGGCTGCCCGGCATCCTCCGGCGACAAGTTTGCGTTTTCGAGTTTGAAGATATGGAATTCGACCTCGAGGCCGGCGACGAAGTCGTAGCCGCGCTGCTCCAGTTTTGTCAGCACCGATTTGTAGAGATGCCGGGTTGCGAACGGCACGGGCCGGCCGTCGGCAAAATAGACGTCGCACAACAGCCAGCCGGTTCCGGGCGACCACGGCAGCACGCGAAAGCTGGTGGGGTCCGGCACCATCAGCGCGTCGGCGGCGCCTTCCATCTCCTTCATGCCAAAACCACCGCCGGCGGTGAACACCGGGAACGCCGTCTTGTGCGAGGTGTCCTTGGCGAACATCGTGGTGGTGATGGTGCATCCGCCCTCAAGCGAGGCCAGCGCCTCGCCCGCCACCAACGTCTTGCCGCGCAGGATGCCGTGCTGATCGGGGAACGACAGCCGGATGACTTCGAGCTTTTGCGCCTCGACGATTTTACGCAGGCGCGCCGCCGCCTCATGCTGCTCGTCGGACCAGAGACCGTGACGCCTTACAAAACTCAACGCGTCACCCCCGAAAGAGGCTGACTCGAAATACAGCCGTCATTGCGAGGAGCAAAGCGACGAAGCAATCCATACTTTCGTTGCGCGGTGAGATGGATTGCTTCGCGGAGCCTGTCATCGGGCGCGCATTCGCGCGACCCGTTGGCTCGCAATGACGGAGAAACGCCATCATCTAACCGCCTTCAGATGCGGCACCTTGTCGGCGATCTCCTGTGGCACCGGCGCCGCCCAAGGCGCGCTGCGCCGCCGCTTGACGTCGATCTCCATCCAGAAAGTCTCCCAACCCCGGGTCGGGCCGATGCCGTCCATGGTCGCGGGCCCCTGGATGCTCTTGGCATGCGCGGCGTCGAGGAACATGAAGGGTTTCGCGCCGGCAGCCGCCTTCTCGATTTCCTGCCGCAGCAGCCGGCGATACTGCACGATGGCCTTGTCGGCGCTGCCGAGATGCTCGCGGGTCCGGTCCTGGATCGCGCCCATCGATTCCACCGCCCACTGGTCGTGCACGTTGATGTCCGTCCCCATGCCCGTAAAAGTCGCGGTCGCCTGCTCGTGCGGATCGAAACCGTAATCGTTGGCCTTGTTCTTGCGCGAGCGGTAATCCGGCAGCTCGTAGAGTTCGAGCCGCTGGTCGCGCATCTTGTTCTTGTCGACCGGCGTCGAATACGAGGTGAAGATCGCGTACCAGTAGCAATTCTCGTCATCGACCGGTACGTGCCATTGCGTGATCGTCATCTCCGTGCTCATCGGAATCACGAAGCCGTGCGGGAACAGCTGGTTGGTGACGCGCACATGCGTCCGCTCCGCGTCGATCTCGCGCAGCGCGATCAGCCTGAAACCATATTCGGTCTGCTCGACATTGATGATGGGCCGGTCATATTCGCGCAGGATCTTCGTCATCGGCATTTCGCTTCCGGCGGAAGCGCCGCGGAACTGCCTGCCATAGGCGGCGGAGGTATCCTCGTCCTCGAAGAAGCGATGCAGGAATGAGGCATGCGACGGGTCGATGCCGACTTCCAGCGCCTGCAGCCAGTTGCAGTTGATATGGCCCTTGAAGGCGAAGGTGTGGCTGTCGGGCGCGACAAAACAGTCGATCTCGGGAAAGACTGGCGGCTCGCCTTCGCCGAGATACGCCCAGAGGATGCCGCTCTTCTCGATCACGGGATAGGCGCGCTGTTTGACACCCTTGCAGAGCTGCGAATCCTTTGGCTCGGCCGGCGTCTCCAGGCATTGACCCGAGGCGTCGAACAGCCAGCCGTGAAAGGCGCAGCGCAGCCCGCCGTTCTCCAGCCGTCCGAAGGCGAGGTCGGCGCCGCGATGCGCGCAATGCCGCTCGATCAGGCCGTAGCGGCCCGCTTCGTCGCGAAACAGCACCAGGTTTTCGCCAAGCAGTTTGACGGGCCGCACCGGCCGCGGACCCGCAAGCTCCTCGACCAGCGCCGCCGGCTGCCAGTACATCCGCATCAGTTTTCCGCACGGCTCCCTTGGCCCGGTGCGGGTGATCAGGTCGTTCGCTTCCTGGCTCATCATGACGGGACGTCCTTCTCGCGGTGGCGCAGAATTTCGTTTGGATTCAGGTTACTAGCCCTGAATTTCCCCGCAAGGGATTTCCTTGTGCAGGGGCGCGGAGTTGAATCCTGCGTTCCCCGGATGCTGCGCAGCGCGCCGCGCAAGCGGCGTGGTGCGCTGCTGATCCGGGGTCCATTGAGGCGTGGGTCCTGGCTCTGCGAGCAGCGCGAGAGCGCTGCACCGCGTCCGGGATACGAAAGTTAGCCCCGCGCGAACATCCGCGCTTCGTCATGCAGCACCGGCTCTACGCTGCGTCAAGCCCGAAATGGCCGATGATTTCCCGTGCGGTCGCCTCCGCCGGCCGCACCCCTGTATCCAGCGTGAGGCAATCGGGTCGTGGCACGGGCGAGAAGTTATTGCGATCGAGGTCGCTGATCAGGTGTTCCGCCGAGCTCATCTTGCGCCGTTCGACGCGGTCGGGATTGCCCACCCTGCGCACGGCCTCTTCCCGGGGGCAGTGCAGGAACACCGGCAGCAGCTCGCCGCCGTGCCGTTGCATGATCGCTTCGAAGTCTTCGTATTGCGGGCGGTCGTCCGGCTCGGCATAGCAGAAGGTCGTGACCAGGAGCCCGACGCCGTGCCGCGCTGCGGCGTCGACGGCCGAGCACCTCACATGATGCACAAGCTCCCAGAATCCGGGCGCGCCGAAGTCGAAGATCGTCCGCGCCAGATCGATAGCCGCGTGGTTGTCGGATAGCCGCCCCGGCACCATTGCAAGCAGCGCTCTTGCGACCGTCAGTTTGCCAGCGGCGGGCGCGCCGTGGAGGAAGAGCAGCTTCATGCGCGACGAGTATCGCAAATAACGGAAGAGAGCGAGTCACGCAGGGCGCTGTCGCCGACTTAGCCGCGCGCGAACATCCGCGCTTCGTCATGCAGCACCGGTGCCACCGCCTCGCTCAAACGCGCCGCGGCTGCATCCACGGAAAGCCCCGCGGTATCCACCACCGCCGCGGCGCGGGCATAAAGCGGCTCGCGGCTGCGCAAGATCGTGCGCAGTTCGCTCATCGCCGAGCGATCGTCGGCCATCGGCCGCAGATCGCCTTGCCTGCGCACCCGCGCCATGTGCTCTTCCGGCTCGGCCTTGATCCAGATGGTATAGAACGACGACAGGATCAGGTCGAAGGTGAGCGGTTCGGAGACGATGCCGCCGCCGGTCGCCAGCACCATCAGTTCCTTGCGCGCCAGCAATGCCGTAAGCGCGGCCTGCTCCATGCGGTGAAAGCCCTCCTGGCCGTAAAGGGCGATGATCTCGGCAACCGACAATCCGTTCTGCGCCTCGATTTCCTTGTTCAGTTCGACGAAATTCCAGCCGATCTTTTTCGCCAGCATCTTGCCGAGCGTGGATTTGCCGGCGCCGCGCAGGCCGATCAGGGCGATGCCGGCAAACGACGCGCGCCGATGCGCCGACGCGCCGTTGCCCGCGAGAATATCCTTCGCCTGCGCGATCTGGTTCGGCGTGGCCTTGCGCAGGAGATCGCGGATCACTGGCCAGTCCGGCGCGGGTTCGCCGGCCGGAATGAGATCCTCCAGATGCGCGCCCATCGCGTGCGACACCCGCCGCAGCAGCACGATCGAGACGTTGCCCTTGCCGCTTTCGAGCTGCGCGATATAGCGCTCGGATATGCCGGAAACCTTTGCCAGCACCTTGCGCGACATGCCGCGCAGCGCGCGCGTGGTGCGGACACGCTGACCGAGCGCTTCGAGAAAGCCGGCTTCGGATTCGGGAGTTTCGGTCATGTCGCCGTTTCGTTTTCGTGTGCGCCACACGCGCTCGGAGGCGATTTCATTTCTCAGGCAATCGAATTTCGCTAAAACCCCACCGATCGAGATTACCCGCCGATTCCAGCATTTTGGCTTTGACGAGTGCTTTGATGCGGTCGCCTATAAAGTCCACCTTCCTGCCCCTCGGCAGTTTCAGCGCTTTCGCGACGTCATAGACGATGCGCGCAACTTTCATGAATCGCGGTCGGCAACATGCCATGATGGCTTGATCGACCAAAACATTTCGCATCGGTGTTACGGCGCGCATTTCGGAAACATAATGCCGGAGAGGATTGACAGCAAGTGTGCGCGGTGGCTTTCTATGAATTATAATTCTTAAAATCTGGGGGGAAGCGCTGTGAGCGGCACGTCCGGTTCCTACAATGCGGTGACCTGGCTGCTCGACCGCAATGTCGACGAGGGTCGCGGGGCAAAGCTCGCCTTCACCGATACTGTCTCCGAACTGACCTATCGCGACCTGCAGCAGCAAAGCTGCCGCGCAGCCAACATGCTGCGCCGGCTCGGCGTCCGCCGCGAGGAACGCGTTGCCATGATCATGCTCGACACCGTCGATTTCCCGGCGGTGTTTCTGGGCGCGATCCGCGCCGGCGTGGTGCCGGTGCCGCTCAATACGCTTCTGACGTCAGATCAATACGCTTATGTGCTGGCCGATTGCCGCGCACGGGTGTTGTTCATTTCCGAGGCACTGTTGCCAGTCGTGAAGGACATGCTGGGGCGGATGCCGGATCTCGATCACGTCGTTGTCTCCGGCAAGGATGCGCACGGCTACAAGAAGCTGTCCGACGAACTCGCTGGCGAGAGCGACAGCTTCGCAACCGTCGCGACCCATGCCGACGAGCCGGCATTCTGGCTCTATTCGTCGGGCTCGACCGGCATGCCCAAGGGCGTGCGGCATCTGCATGCCAATCTCGCCGCGACGGCGGATACCTACGCCAAGCAAGTGCTCGGCATTCGCGAGGGCGATGTCGGGCTGTCGGCGGCAAAACTGTTTTTCGCCTATGGGCTCGGTAATGCNTTGACCTTTCCGATGTCGGTCGGCGCCAGCACGGTGCTCAATGCCGAGCGGCCGACGCCGGCGCTGATGTTTGCGCTGATNAACAAATACAATCCCAGCATCTTCTTCGGCGTGCCGACGCTGTTTTCGGCGATGCTCAACGACGAGACGCTGAAGCGCGAGCGCTGCGGCGCGCGCCTGCGCATCTGCACCTCCGCCGGCGAGGCGCTGCCGGAATCGGTCGGCAACGCCTGGAAAGCGCGCTTCNGCGTCGACATTCTCGACGGCGTCGGCTCGACCGAATTGCTGCATATCTTCCTGTCGAATTCGCCCGGCGACATCAAATACGGCACCTCCGGCCGCCCGGTGCCGGGCTATCAGGTGCGCCTCGTCAACGAGGCCGGCGATGAGGTGGCCGACGGCGAAGTAGGCGAAATGCTGGTGCACGCGCCCTCGGCCGGCGAGGGCTACTGGAACCAGCGCAGCAAAAGCCGGTCGACCTTCGAGGGCCATTGGACCCGCACCGGCGACAAATACATCCGCGACGCCGACGGCCGCTACACGTTCTGCGGCCGCTCCGACGACATGTTCAAGGTGTCCGGCATCTGGGTGTCGCCATTCGAGGTCGAGAGCGCGCTGATCACCCATCCGGCGGTGCTGGAAGCCGCCGTGGTGCCCGAAGCCGATCCGGAAGGGCTGTTGAAGCCGAAGGCGTTCGTGGTACTGCGGGCGGATGCGAAGGCCGACGGGCTCAGCGAGGCGCTGAAGGAGCACGTCAAGCAGAAGATCGGGGTGTGGAAATATCCGCGCTGGATCGATGTGGTGGACACCTTGCCGAAAACCGCGACCGGGAAGATCCAAAGGTTCAAGCTGCGCGAACATAGTTAGTCGTCATGGCCGGGCTTGACCCGGCCATCCACGTCTTGTTGCTTGGCACGAAGGACGTGGATGCCCGGGACACCCGTCTACGCTAATGCTTCGCCGGGTCTTCGGTGCTGGTCCGCCGAAGCCTTGGCGAAGGCGGAAGCCCGGGCATGACGAATGAGAGTTTGGGGCGCAGGTTAGAAAGAAATGACTGATCTTGCACCCACCGGCTTCCTCCGCATCGGCAGCGCCGATCTCGAATACCGCATGACCGGTCCTGCGCCCGGCGAGGCGCCGACCATCGTCATGCTGCATGAGGGCCTCGGCTCGGCCGCGCTATGGGGCGATTTTCCGGAAAAGCTTCAGGCCGCCACCGGCGCCGGCGTGTTCGCCTGGTCGCGCGCGGGCTATGGCGCCTCGACGCCGGCAAAACTGCCGCGGCCGCTCGACTACATGCAGATCGAGGCGCTCGACGTGCTGCCGAAACTGCTCGACCAGATCGGTTTTCGCCGCGGCATCCTGTTCGGGCATTCCGACGGCGCCTCGATTGCGGCGATCTATGCCGGCGGCGTCGCCGACCACCGGGTGCGCGGCGTCGCGATGATCGCGCCGCATTTCATCGTCGAAGATATCTCGGTCACCTCGATCGCGGCGATCAAGACGGCCTACGAGACCGCCGGCCTCAGGGCAAAACTGGCGCGCTGGCACGGCGATGTCGACAACGCCTTCTACGGCTGGAACGGCGCCTGGCTCGACCCAAAATTTCGCGGCTGGGATATTTCCGAATATCTCGCCTACATACGCGTGCCGGTTGCAATCCTGCAGGGTGTGAATGACGAGTATGGGACCCTCCGGCAGGTCGAGATCGCGCGGGAAGAGTGCTATTGTCCGGTCGATGTGACGATCATTCCAGGGGCTGGACATTCGCCGCATCGTGAAGCGCCGGGGGCGACGCTCGATGCGATCACCGAATTCGCACACGCGGTTTTGCGCGCTGACGAAGGCTCGCGGGGACGGGCTGCCTGAAGCGTTGTCCGGAGCAATGCCATGAGCATTCCTCCCTCCGCCGGCGCCTCGAAGCTGCCGCTGCCGCGCTGGGCCTATGTGCCCGGCGAGACCGACGAGGCCGACGCCGATTACGAAGCGCTGGCGCAGGCCAAGCTGTTGGTGCCGCCGCGCTTTCGCGGCTACGTGCCGGCCCGGCATCCGGCGATCCGCTACGCGCTAGCGCTCAACGATGCCGGCTATTTCTGGGAATCGCAGGAGGTTCTGGAGGCGGTCTGGGCCGCCGCTCCGCAAGGCGGGCGCGAGCGGATCCTGCTGCGGGCCTGTATCCAGATCGCCAACGCCAATCTCCGCCTGCGGATGCGCAAGCCTCACGCCGCCGCGCGTTTCCTGCGCGAAGCGCTGGCGGAACTCGACACTTTGCGCAGGGCGGCGGCGGGCGGCGACGGCTTTGCCGATGGCTTCCCGGCCGCGGCATTGGCGGCGGTGCTAAGGAGCAAACTGGCGCTGCCGGAGTTGTCCAAAGCCAACTGGGTGCCCATCGGCACTACCGGCCGGATATGAAACAAAATGCCGGATTTGTGTTCCGAAACCTCTAGACGGCGTCTAAAACATGCATTATTGTGCATATCAACTGAGATAATCCGAAACAGGTGAGGGTGGCCCCATGGCTGGCGAAAAGGCTGGTGACGATCGCGTCCTCGCGAATGGCGCCCGCTACATCGATTTTCAGACCGAGCCGCAGCGCTACCGGCACTGGAAGCTCGCCGTCGAGGGCGAGGTTGCAACGCTCACCATGGATGTCGACGAGAATGGCGGGCTGTTCGAGGGCTATCAGCTCAAGCTGAATTCCTACGATCTCGGCGTCGACATTGAACTCGCCGACGCCGTGCAGCGGCTCCGCTTCGAGCACCCCGGCGTCAAGGTGGTGATCGTTCGGTCGGCCAAGAATCGCGTGTTCTGCGCCGGCGCCAACATCCGGATGCTGGCCGGCGCCACCCACGCCCACAAGGTCAATTTCTGCAAGTTCACCAACGAGACCCGCAACGGGCTGGAGGATTCCAGCGAGAACTCCGGCCAGCGCTTTATCACCGTGGTCAACGGCACCGCGGCGGGCGGCGGATATGAACTGGCGCTCGCCACCGATCACATCATTCTCGCCGACGATGGCGCCGCCGCCGTCGCGCTGCCGGAAGTGCCGCTGCTGGCGGTGTTGCCGGGCACCGGCGGACTGACGCGGGTGGTCGACAAGCGCAAGGTGCGCCGCGACCACGCCGATTATTTCTGCACCATCGAGGAAGGCATCAAGGGCAAGCGGGCGGTGGCGTGGCGGCTGGTCGACGAGATCGTGCCCAACTCCAAACTCGAGGGAAAGGTCGCCGAGCGCGCGAAGGAATTCGCCGCCGCCTCCAGGCGCAACGGCAACGGCAAGGGCATTACGCTGACGCCATTGACCCGCAGTATCGGCGAAGACAGCGTCCGCTACGGCCTGGTCGGCGTCGATATCGACCGCTCGGCGCGGATCGCGACCATCTCGATCCAGGCGCCGGACGCAGCGCCGCCCGCCGATATCGACGGCATGATCGCGCAAGGCGCAAGATTCTGGCCGCTGCAGGCGGCGCGCGAGCTCGACGACGCGATCCTGCATCTGCGCATCAACGAACTCGAAACCGCGATGCTGGTGTTCAAGTCGCATGGCGAGCGCGCCCATGTGCTGGCCTGCGATGCTTTCCTGGAAGCCAACAAGGCGCACTGGCTGGTCAACGAAATCAGGCAGTACTGGAAACGCGTGCTCAAGCGCATCGACGTCACCTCGCGCACGCTGGTCACCCTGGTCGAGCCGGGCTCGTGCTTCGCCGGAACGCTCGCCGAACTCGTGTTCGCGGCCGACCGTTCCTATATGCTGATCGGCGAGAAGGCAGGCGACAACCGCAGCCCGCCGGCGATTGAACTTTCCGCGATGAATTTCGGGCCCTATCCGATGAGCCACGGGCTGACCCGCCTGCAGTCGCGCTTTCAGGCCGATCCTTCCGACCTCGCGCGCGCGCAGGCCAAGATCGGCGAGGCGCTCGATGCCGAGGAGGCCGAGGCGCTTGGCCTCGTCACCTTCGCGCTCGACGATATCGACTGGGACGACGAGGTCCGGGTGTTCTTCGAGGAGCGCACCTCGTTCTCGCCCGACGGCCTCACCGGCATGGAAGCGAACCTGCGCTTTGCCGGACCCGAAACCATGGAATCGAAGATCTTCGCGCGCCTGACGGCGTGGCAGAACTGGATCTTCCAGCGCCCCAACGCGGTCGGCGAGAACGGCGCGCTGCGCCGCTACGGCACCGGCCAGAAGGCGCAGTTCGATATGACGAGAGTTTAAGAGGCGAGTAGCGAATGGCGAATAGCGAGTAGTTTTTTCTTCGCCATTCGCTAGTCGCCATTCGCCAAACAAGATCGCCCCAACACGGGAGAGCCCGCCATGAACATCATGAACGTCGATTACTCCACCAAGATTCCCAACAACGTGAATCTCAGCGAGGATCGGCAGGTGCTCAAAGCCCTCGAAGGCTGGCATCCCGGTTACATGAACTGGTGGGGCGACATGGGGCCCGAGGGTTTCCAGCAGTCGCTGGTCTATCTGCGCACCGCCTATTCGGTCGATCCGCGCGGCTGGGCCAAGTTCGATTATGTGCGGATGCCGGAATATCGCTGGGGCATTTTGCTGGCGCCGCAGGAAGAGAACCGCGTTATCCCGTTCGGCCAGCATTATGGCGAGCCGGCCTGGCAGGAAGTCCCGGGCGAGCATCGCGCCATGCTGCGCCGCCTGATCGTGATCCAGGGCGACACCGAGCCGGCTTCGGTCGAGCAGCAGCGCCATCTCGGCAAGACCGCGCCCTCGCTCTACGACCTGCGCAACCTGTTCCAGGTCAATGTCGAGGAGGGCCGCCATCTCTGGGCGATGGTGTACTTGCTGCAGAAATATTTCGGGCGCGACGGCCGCGAGGAGGCCGACGAATTGCTGCGCCGCCGCTCCGGCGATGCCGATAGCCCGCGCATGCTCGGCGCCTTCAACGAGAAGACGCCGGACTGGCTGTCGTTCTTCATGTTCACCTATTTCACCGACCGCGACGGCAAGATGCAGCTGCACTCGCTGGCGCAGTCCGGCTTCGATCCGCTGTCGCGCACCTGCCGCTTCATGCTCACCGAGGAAGCCCATCACATGTTCGTCGGCGAGACCGGCATCAGCCGCGTCGTGCAGCGCACCTGCGAGGCCATGAGGGCGGCCGGCATCGGCGATCCCGCCGACATCGCAAAAGTCCGCGCGCTGGGCGTAATCGATCTGCCGACCATGCAGAAGAAACTGAACCTGCACTACACGCTGTCGCTCGATCTGTTCGGCTCGGAAGTCTCCACCAACGCCGCCAACGCCTTCAACGCCGGCGTCAAGGGCCGCTACCACGAGACCCAGATCAAGGACGACCATCGGCTGGAGAACGACACCTATCCCGTGCTCAAGCTGGTGGATGGCCAGATCAAGCGCGTCGACGAACCGGCGCTGACCGCGCTCAACATGCGGCTGCGCGACGACTATACCCAGGACTGCGTCAAGGGCATGTTGCGCTGGAACAAGATCATCTCGAGCGCCGGCTATGACTTCAAGCTCACGCTGCCGAACGTCGCCTTCCACCGCCAGATCGGCGAGTTCAAGGATATCCACGCCACACCTGACGGCATCCTGATCGACGATGCCACCTGGAACCGGCGCAAGAGCGAATGGCTGCCATCCACCGACGACGGCGATTTTATCAGTTCGCTGATGACGCCGGTGACGGAGATCGGCGCCTTCGCGCCGTGGATTTCGCCGCCTAAAGTCGGCATCGACAACAAGCCCGGCGATTTCGAATATGTGAAGATCGAGACGTGATGCACACGCCAGCGGCGTGCCACTTCCACAGGTCGTCATCACCCGCGAAGGCGGGTGATCCAGTAAACACAGACGTTATTTGTAGAAGCGCTGCGGCCAATCACCTGGAGCACGGAGTACTGGATACCCCGCCTTCGCGGGGTATGACAGTCAGGGGCTTCGAGACGATCGTTTCGAGTCTCTATCCCGCGATTTCCAGTCCGGCATTGGCGTAGACCACGCCGCCATCGACCGCGATGGTGGCGCCGACCACATAATCGCCGGCGCGCGAGGCAAGATAGATGGCAATCCCCGCCATATCCTCGTCGGTTCCGATGCGCCGTGCCGGGATGCGCTTTGCGACCGCGTCTGCGTGATCGCGTGCGGCCCGGTTCATATCCGACTTGAATGCACCCGGTGCAATCGCGGTGACGTTGATGTTGTCCTTGACCAGTTTGGTCGCCATCCGCCGGGTCAGGTGGATCACCGCAGCTTTGCTCGCGGCATAGGAATAGGTCTCCCCCGGGTTGACGAAGATGCCATCGACCGAGGCGATGTTGATGACCTTGGCGGGCCGTTCGTGCGATGCGGCCGCGCGCAGCGGTTTCGCCAGCGCTTTCGTCAGGAAGAATAGCGACTTGACATTGAGATCCATGACCTTGTCCCAGCCGCTTTCCGGAAATTCGTCGAAATCCGCGCCCCATGCCGCGCCGGCATTGTTGACGAGGATGTCGAGCTTCGGCTCCAGCTTGATGATCTCGCCGGCGAGCTTGTCGCAGCCCGCAACCGTCGAGATGTCGATCGGCAGCGCGATGCATTCGCCGCCGTATTCGGCCGCGAGCTCTTTCGCGGTCGCCTCGCAGGGGCCCGCCTTGCGCGCCGTGATGTAGACCTTCGCGGCGCCCTGGGCGAGAAATCCCGCCGCGATCATCTTGCCGATGCCGCGCGATCCTCCCGTCACCAAAGCGATGCGGCCATCGAGCGAAAACAGATTTTTGAACATGCGTTCCTCCCTCGCGTTTTGTCATCTTCTGGGCGCGGGAACGGAGCGAGTCAAGGAATCCTCTTTCGTCGTCCCTGCGAAAGCAGGGACCCATAACCACAGGCGTTGGTTGTTGCAGAAGGCAACTGCGATATCGCCCGAACGAGAAGCCTCGGCGTATGGGTCACTGCTTTCGCAGGGACGACGTGAAAGATTTACGCCGCGTCGATCCTGCGGAAGCCGTTCCACATCGCGGTCGCGGCACCCGAGGTCAAGACCGGCAGGATGCGGGTGTCCTGATAGTTGCCGTTGAGCGAAACCCGCGGCAGCGCGGTCAGGTGACCGGCGCTTTCGGGGAACACCATGCCGGGCCGCGTCGTCACAGCGGTTTTGTATCCGGCCGCGCGGGCAAGGGCGAATTCGCGGCGGCCCGCCGCAAATTTGTCGCCATAGGGATAGGCGAGATGGACGACCGGACGCTGCAGCACGCTTTCAATCCGGGCGCGGCTGTCCGCCATTTCGTGGGCCGCGATCTGCTCGGTCTGCTGCGCCAGATTGCAATGGGTGATCGAGTGCGCGCCGATCGTGACCAGGGGATCGGCGGCGAATGGCTTCAACTCGTCCCAGGACATGCAGAGCTCCCGGCAGATCGCGCCTTCATCGACGCGGTATCGCGCGCACAGCGCCGACATCTCGCGCGCCAGGTCGTGCTCGCCCGGCAACCCGCGCAGCCAGTCGTGCAGACGATCGAAGGCGGCCTGCTTGGCCGCCGCGGTGGAAGCATCGAGACGAGTCGCAGCGTCGCCGATCGCGACTTCGATCGAACTCGCCTTCGCGATCACCGCCTCCAGCGCGATCCACCACAGCCGGCCCGTGCCTTCGGCGAAATCGCTGACCACATGCACGGTCAGCGGTGCGTCAAATTCGCGCATCACCGGCAGCGCGAAATCCCGGTTGTCGCGATAGCCGTCGTCGAGGGTGAAGCAGGCAAACCGCCGTGAAAAATTGCGCTCGATCAGCCGCTGATGCACCTCGTCCATGGTGACGATGTCGATGCTGCGCGAGCGAAGGTGCAATAACATCGCGCGCAGGAAATCGGGTGCGACCTCAAGGTGACGATTGGGCTGGAACTCGGTGTCGCGGCTCGGGCGGACATGGTGCAGCATGAAGATGGCGCCGACACCCGAAAGGATCGGACGCAACAGATTATGCGCTCCGGTGAAGTAAAGCGCACCCAGTCCGGCGCGGATGACGTTGTTGCGAAACTGCTTCATCAGGAATGCATGGCCGGTTCGGGTGCAACTGCGAAATTAGCGGAAAATCGCTGAAGAAACAGTTAGCCGGACCTCCGTCCGCGGACCGGATCGCCCCCTGTTATTTCGGGTTTGACAGCCCCGCAAGGGTTTGTTTTCTCTCTGTTCCCAGACGCACGGGACATCGAATGCACGGAATTTTCAGATGGAGCGGCAAATGGTGGCCGGGCACTGTTCCACTGGTCGTCTTTTGGGCCATCGCGGCCTGGACAAGTACCGCTCCCCTTGAATCCGACCTGGCCGCCCGCTCCACCGCAGCTCTCAAGGATACCGTGCTCGACAAGACCAGGATCGAGGTCGCCGGCCGCGACGTCACCCTTGCCGCGGATGCCTTTTCGGAAGATGGCCGCCGAAGTGCGGTGGCCTCGGTGGAGACCGTACCGGGGGTGCGGCTGGTCAACGACGAAACCCGGCTGGTTCCGGAAGCCAAGCCGTTCGTCTGGTCGGCCGAGCGGGACGTCGCCAGGGTCACGCTCGGCGGCTCCTCGCCGCTGCCGGCCAGCAAGGGCAAGTTGCTTGAGGCGGCCCGCGCGGCGCTCGGCGGTGTCGAGGTGGTCGACCAGATGAATCTGGCGCGCGGCGCGCCGCCGCGTTTCGACAATGCCGCGTTGCTGCTGCTCGACCAGATCGGGAAGCTGAAGGACGGCAAGATCACGATTTCCGACACCAATATCAGCCTGTCCGGCATGGCGCACGATCTCGGCGGTCGCGAAGCGATCGCGGCGGCGCTGAAGAATCTCCCTGAAGGATTTTCGGTCGCCGCCAATGAGATCAAGGCGCCGCCTTACGTGTTTCAGGCCTACAAGGATCCGGTGGCGTCGACGGTGACGCTGACCGGCTATGTGCCCGACAACAACGTCCATGCGGCGATCGCGGCGGCTGCGGGACGAAAGTTCTTCAGCGAGAAGGTGGTCGACAATCTCAAGGCCTCTGTCGGAGCGCCCTCCGGATTTGCCGGCGCCGTGGTGCCGGCGCTGGGCGCGCTGTCGCGGCTCTCGACCGGCACGCTGGTGGTGGCCGATCGGGAAGCGAAACTCTCCGGCGATGCCCTTTACGACGCGGCAGTGGCGCAGATCCGCGCCAGCCTGGCTAAGGATTTCCCGCCAAGCTGGCAGGTCAAGGCCGACATTTCGGTCAAGCCCGCGGCTGCTCCGGTCGATCCCACCGTATGTCAGCAGCTGTTTTCGGATTTGCTGGCGAAGGGAAAAATCCGCTTCGAATCCGGGCGCGCCTCCATCGATCCGGATTCCGCGGGCCTGCTCGACCGCCTGATCGAAATCGCGATGCGTTGCCCGACCGCCGATATCGAGATCGCCGGACATACCGATTCCGATGGCGAGGATGCCTTCAACCAGGCGCTGTCCGAGAAGCGCGCCCAGGCCGTAGCCGATTACCTGGTAAAAGCGGGCTTGCCGGCGAACCGGTTCACGGCGACGGGCTATGGCAGCTCGCAGCCGGTCGCGTCAAACGATACCGACGAAGGCAAGGCGCAAAACCGCCGCATCGATTTCCTGGTGAGGTAGCGCGATGGCATATCTGGTGACATTTCATTGGGGCTGGTTGTTGGCCTCAGGCCTGCTCGGCCTGGCGATGGGCTGGGTCGCGGTGGTTCATCGCGGCCGCGGCGTATCGAAGCGCACCTCGCGGTGGCTCGCGGCGCTGGCGGCAGCGCTGGTAGCAGCCGCGCTGGCGCGCGTGATCCCCGGCCGTCCCGGCTACTGGCTCGATCTCGGTCTGGTCATGTTTGCCATCTATCTGTTCGGCTGCGCGGCCGGATCGTGGCTGCGCGACTGGGTGCTCGCGCGCAACGCCAAGGCCGCCTGAGAATTCGAGCAGCAGCTGGCGCATTGGTTCAATCACCAGACCCATCACCGCGGCCAAGTGCATGCCCTGCTGACCGGCCTGGTCGGCAAGGCGCCGGAACTCGATCCGTTGTTTTTCCAGCGATTATCGGTCAAGACGGCCGGATGATTTCACGAAAACTTCACCGCTGCCGCGCAGGGTTGGGCGTTCGCCCTTTGACACCGGTGGCGCGAATGAAGCAAAACTGTGCTGGTGTGACGAATTGCCCCTAATATATTGAAGGAGCGCGTATTATTCAACATCAGGCGAATTCCACTCCGGATCAAAACGCGCTACCACCTCATGCCAGGGAGCAAGCGTGGCGCCGGCAATGATCGATCGGGCGCCGCCGTCGCCGGATCGCAATTCGAGGTCTAGATGCTGGAAGCAATACGCAGGGCGATCTCGTTGCTGCGCCAGAGGCAAATCCTGCACAGGGTGGGTGTCGCCATCAGCGTCACGGTGATCGGGATTGCCTGCTATGTGCTCTACCACATGCTCCGGGGCATCAACGTCGACGAGGTGGTCGAGGCCATCAAGCAGACCGAGCCGACTTCGATCGCGCTGGCGGCGTTGTTCGTCGCCGCGGGCTATTTCACGCTGACCTTCTATGACTGGTTCGCGGTTCGCGCGATCAACCGCGGCGATATTCCCTACCGCGTCAATGCGCTCGCCGCCTTCACCAGCTACTCGATCGGCCACAATGTCGGCGCCAGCGTCTTCACCGGCGGCGCGGTGCGCTATCGGATCTATTCCGCCTGGGGGCTGAACGCGATCGATGTCGCCAAGATCTGCTTCCTGGCCGGCCTGACGTTCTGGCTCGGCAATGCCGCCGTGCTGGGACTGGGGATTGCCTATCATCCGGAAGCCGCTGCAGCGATCGATCAGCTGCCGGTCTGGCTGAACCGGGTGGTCGCGGTTCTGATCATATTGGGATTGGTGACCTATGTGGTGTGGGTCTGGATGCAGCCGCGATCGGTCGGCCGCGGGCCCTGGACCGTGGTGTTGCCGGGCGGCCCGCTGACGCTGTTGCAGATTGCGATCGGCATCGTCGATCTCGGCTTTTGCGCGCTGGCGATGTACGTGCTGGTCCCCGACGAGCCCAATCTCGGCTTCATCGTAGTCGCGGTGATCTTCGTCTCGGCGACGCTGCTTGGCTTCGCCAGCCACTCCCCCGGCGGGCTCGGGGTGTTCGACGCCGCCATGCTGGTCGGGCTGTGGCAGATGGACCGGGAAGACCTGCTGGCCGGAATGCTGCTGTTTCGCGTCCTCTATTATATTGCCCCATTTGTCATATCTGTAATCTTGCTGACGTTTCGGGAGGTTATACTGGGCTCGCGCATCAAGCCCCCGGGCGGGGCGACGCCGGGACTTGATGCCGAGCCGACGCGCGAAGCCGCCTATGTGCGAAAGCGGGGCGACACTGGCGTCTGACGAACAGGAAGCATGATCCGGAAAAGCGTGCACCGGTGTTCCGAAAAGATCATGCTCGGAGATCAATTCATGATCCGGTTCATTTAATCGGTTTCGAGGACCCCTACCGGGAGAGAGCGGCCCGATGGCCATTGACGCCCCCCATTCTTCGACGTCGTTCTTTTCGCCGTGGCCGGACCGGTTGCGGCATTCGGCGATTATCCTGCTGACCGCGGGGCTCGCGCTCGCATTCCTGGTCGGGTTCGGCGAACTGTCGCCGCTGCGCGCCGCCGCGGTATTTGCCTGCATCGCCGCCGCCGCCCTGGTGCCGTGGCGACTGCACAACGTCGTCACTTCCCGTGAAGATGTCCGCGGGGTCAACCCGGTCGAAACCGCCGCGGTCAGCGCCGTGGTGGCCGGCATGCCGGATCCGGCGGTGCTGCTCGACCGCGCCGGCCGCGTCATTCACCTCAATGCGGCGGCGGCCCAGTTGGCGCCGGCGCTGCGCAAGAACGAACTCGCCCAGTTCGCGCTACGCTCGCCCGAGATCATCACCGCGCTGCGCGAAGCCATCGCTACCACCGAAACAAGACGCGCCACCTATCTCGATCACGTGCCGGTCGATCGCTGGATGGAGCTGATCATCACGCCGGTGCCGGTGCCGACGGCGTTCGGCGGCACCGAGAAATGCATGCTGATGACCTTCCACGACCAGACGCCGCTGCGCCGGGTCGAGGAAATGCGCGCCGACTTCGTCGCCAATGCCAGCCATGAATTGCGCACGCCGCTGGCCGCGCTGTCGGGCTTTATCGATACGCTGCAGGGGCCGGCCAAGGACGACGCCAAGGCGCGCGAGCGCTTCCTCGGCATCATGCACACCCAGGCAACCCGCATGGCCCGGCTGACCGCGAGGAATTGCTGCGGCTGTTCGAGAACCTGATCGAGAACGCGCTGAAATATGGCGCCTCCGGCGGCAAGGTTATCGTCTCGCTGATCTCGGCGATATCGGGCGAGGGCGCCCCGGAAGTTCGCGTCATGGTGCGCGATTTCGGCCCCGGCATCGCGCCGGAACATCTGCCGCGGCTGACCGAGCGGTTCTATCGGGTGGACGTCGGCGACAGCCGCGCCCAGGGCGGCACCGGGCTTGGTTTATCGCTGGTTAAACATATTGTTAACCGTCATCGCGGCCGGCTTTTGATCGAAAGCGTGCCGAAA
>JGI12635J15846_10001633_pt1 | contig 19665 bp, 19 predicted proteins | sample BlaSpr_A8_OM2_M2_FD_15846 | JGI IMG/M metagenome (IMG submission 15846) | reverse complement strand
CAGGATCGCCTGCCGCTCTACAAGCGATGGTTCGAAGAGGCTGCGGAACAAAGCAGCCAGGATTGGCGGCTGCTCGCAGCGATCGGCTACCAAGAATCGAAATGGAATCCAAGCGCCGCGTCGGCGGCCGGAGCCATGGGCCTGATGCAATTGACGTTGGAGTCGGCGAACGCCGTCAAAGTGGCGAACCCTGCCGATCCGCGCCAGAGCATCTTCGGCGGCGCCCGCTACTTCAGGCAGATTTACGAAAAGATCCCGTCGCACGTGCCGGAACCCGACCGCACGTGGTTCGCTCTCGCCGCTTATAACATCGGCTATGGGCATGTCGAGGACGCGCGCGTCCTGACGCAGCGAGCCGGCAAAGACCCGGATTCCTGGGACGATGTGCGCGAGTTCCTGCCGCTGCTCGCGCAGGAATACTGGTACACACAGACCTCGAACGGCTATGCGCGCGGCTCGGAACCAGTACAGTACGTGGACAACATCCGCAACTACGTCGACCTGCTCGAATGGGTGGGCAGCGGCGCCGCCCCCAACGGTAGCGGAGCGTCGACACTCAACTAGGCGGCGGCGGCCGCGGCCTCGGCATTAGGTATCGCTACCGATCGCCCTTCCCCCGCGACGCGGCGCGCCGCGTCTCGAAAAATCGCCGCAAGATCTCCCGACACTCCTCCGCGCACACTCCGCCGAACACATCGGGACGGTGGTTGAGCCGGGGCTCGCGAGTCAAATCGAACACGCTTCCGCACGCCCCCGCCTTGAGATCCCAGGCGCCGAATACCAGACGCGCGACGCGGGCGTGAATGGCCGCCCCCAGACACATCGCGCAGGGCTCCAGGGTGACGTACAAGGTGGCCGAGTCCAGTCGATAATTCCCTGCGCGTGAGGCCGCGGCGCGCAGCGCGACGATCTCCGCGTGGGCGGTCGGATCATGATTGGCGACAGGTTGATTCCAGCCCTCGCCGATCACTTTCCCTCGAACGACCACGAGCGCGCCGACCGGCACCTCATTCATATCTCGTGCGCGTTCCGCGAGCGCAAGCGCCCTGCGCACGTAATCCTCGTCTGTAGGCACGCCACCGGCCACCATGCCTCAACTCGACCGCAGGTAGCGCGTCACGAACAATATCGCGTAGAGCACCAATAACGCAGATGCGCTCATAGCCAGGGAATTATGGATGCCGATGCGCGCCCCCAGAATACCCACCGACAGTCCGCTGAACATGCGCAATCCGGAGGCCGACATGGAAAACACCCCGATCACACGGCCGCGCATCTCGCCCGGCGCATTCAGCTGCACCAGCGCCTGCGCCATCGAATTGAATGCGAGCTCGACGAAACCCGCCACGAACAGCAAACTCACCGCAATGACGTAGCTGTCCGCACGCGCAAAGCCGACGAGTGCGACGCACCAGACGAGCGCCAATACGAACGCGGTGCGCGCCCGCGGTGCAAGCCATGAGCGAGTTTCCAGGATTACGCCACCGATCAGCCCCCCGGCCGCATCGGCCGCCAGCAACATGCTATAGGCGAAATCCGCCCGCTCGTGGCCGAGATCGCTGGCAAATTCGGGCATTTGCGCCTGGTATGCGTTGCCGACGAAGAACGAGGCCGCGCCCACCAGCACCGTCATGGATAGCAGCACGGGATTGCGTGCCACGACCTGCATGGCCGACCACACGTCGGCAAAGCTGCGGACCGCGGCCGCCGGCGGCTTCTGTCCGCGCGCCGCGCGGCCGTACGGTGCCTTGATGAGCCACAGAAACAGGGGGGTGTAAATCAGGGCATTGACGAAGATGCCGTATGCAGGGCCCACAGATAACAGCAACCCCGCACCCAGCAGCGGGCCGACCAGAAAACCCAGGTACCTTCCGGTGGCGTTGAGCCGCACCGCACTTGCCAGCTGCTCTTGCGAGACCAGCTGATGAATCAATACCTGGGCGGCAGGGAGCCAGATCACTCCTGCGAGGCCGTGAATGATGAGCAGCAGCATCGCCATGCCCAGGGTCACCGTGTTCGTCAGGAACATGACCCCCCAGGCGACGGACACGCCGATGTACATCAGCATTCCGAGCTGGATCAGCCTGCGGATATCGAACCGGTCGGCCAGTCCGCCGCTGACGCCGGCGAGCAGGAGGAAAGGAATCCAATGGGAGATCACCGCGAATCCCCCGAGCGCGGGCGAATGGAATCGATCGAACAGCACCTTGTAGCTGATGACGTGCTCGATGTTGTCCGCCATCATCGCGGCCGTCGCGGCTATGAGGTAAATGCGAAATTCGCCCCTGGCGAACGCGGCGAACGCACGATGCTGAGGTGCCGGGACGGGGCCGGCACGGGTATCTAGGTTCAATTGGCTGGAGGGGCCTTGAGTGGGGTCGGTCTCACAATTGTAACGGAATCCTCCGCTGGCCCGGTTGTAGTTATAAAATCCCTCCAAGGCTCCGGGGGTTCGGGTAGGTCACGAAAAGCACTCATGCGCGCACTTTGGTTATTGTTGGGGATCGCCGCGCTCGCGCCGGCGCGGACGCGGGCGGACGAGGGGATGTGGACCTTCGATAACTTCCCCTCCGAGGCGGTAAAACAGACTTACGGGGTCGACATTGCCCCGGCGTGGCTGGACCACGTCCGGCTATCCACCATCCGATTGACCAATTGCACGGCGTCGTTCGTTTCGCCGGAGGGATTGATTCTCACCAATCATCACTGCGTGGAATCATGTCTCGGCGAGCTGTCCTCGAAGGACGATAGCCTGCTGGAGAAGGGCTTCTACGCGCCGGCGCCGAACCAGGAGCGCCGCTGTGCGACGCAGGTGGCGGATGTTCTGGTGTCGATGGAGAACGTGACTGCGGCCGTGACCAAGGCCGGCGCCGGATTCTCGGACGAGGCCGCGAACGATGCGCGCAAGCGCATATTGACCGCGCTCGAGCAAGCCTGCGAGCGTTCCAGCTCAGGCAAGCTCAAGTGCCAGGCCGTCACCCTGTATGAGGGAGGCCAGTACTTTCTGTACAAATACAAACGCTACGACGACGTACGGCTCGTGTTCACGCCGGAAACCGACATAGCGGCGTTCGGCGGCGATCCGGATAACTTTCAATTTCCGCGCTGGTCGCTCGATTTCACCATACTGCGGGCATACGAGCACGGCAAGCCGGCGCGAACACCCGACTACCTGCCAATAGACTTCTCCGGGCCGCATGCGGGTGAATTGGTATTCGTATCCGGACATCCCGGCAGCACCTCGAGACTCGAGACCCACGCGCAGCTCGAGTTCGAACGCGATCTTTCCCTGCCCACGACGCTCCTGCGCACCTCGGAGCTGCGCGGCGGCTACATTGAATACGGCCGTTCGAACCAATCCGACATGGAGTTGGTCGAGGCCCCGTTGAACAGTCTGGAGAACGGCATCAAAGTGCGCCGCAAGCTACTCGACGCTCTGCACGACGATGCGCTCATGGACCGAAAAAGAGCCGAGGAAGCGACGTTGCGGACCTTGTCGAATCTGCCCGCCCCCGACCCATGGAAACAAATCGAATCGGCGTCGCAGCGCGAGCGTGCGCTGTACCTACCCTACAGCTTCATCGAAGGCGGCGCCGGATTCAATAGCATCTTGTTCCGCTACGCGCGATTGCTGCTGCGCGGAGCCGACGAGCGGGCAAAACCGAATACCGAGCGGCTGCGAGAATTCACCGATTCGATGCTGCCGCGGATCGAGCAACAACTCTATGCTCGCGTACCCATCTATGCAGAGGTCGAAACGCTGACTTTGTCGTTCTCCCTGCAAAGGATGAGGGAATGGCTGGGGCCGGATTATCCCATGGTGCGGAACTTGCTCGCGAAGGAGTCCCCGGAAACGCTGGCTACCCGCGTGGCGGCGGAATCGAAGCTCGGTGACCCCGCGGTTCGCAAACTGCTGTGGCAGGGTGGAAAAGCCGTCGTGGACCAGTCGCGCGATCCGATGATCGAGCTGGCCCGCTCCATCGACGCTGACTCGCGCGCGCTGCGTCGGCGGTTCGACGACGAAGTCGAAGCGCCGATCGCCGCGGCATCGACACGGATTGCCGCCGCGCGCTTCAAGGCCTTCGGCGCCCGAATATACCCGGATGCGACATTCACGCTGCGTCTGAACTACGGAACGGTGGCGGGATGGACGGAAAACGGCGCGGCCGTGGAACCTTTCACGTATCTGGACCGGGCTTTCCAGCGCGCGACCGGTTCATCGCCTTTCAAGATTCCGGACAGCTGGATGAAGGCCAAGGATCGTCTCGACATGCGAACGCCGTTCTGCATGTCGACCAGCAACGACATCGTCGGGGGTAATTCAGGGAGTCCGCTGATCGATGTGCATGGAAACATCGTCGGCCTGATGTTCGACGGCAACATCGAGTCGATTGCCGGCTCCTACTGGTTCGACCCGGCCAATAACCGCGCGATCGCCCTGCATCCGGCCATCATTCGCGAGGCACTCGACAAGGTATACGGCGCGAAGTCATTGTTGACCGAATTGGGAGGATCATGAGCGGGAGCGACGCGGCGAAAATCGGGCAGCTGAGCGAACCGGGCGAGTACGACCCGGCGATGCTCGAGTTGCTTCAACTCCTGTGGGGCGACGGCTTCTTGTCGCCCGGCGGTTCTGACGAGCTCGATCGGCTCTTCGAAGGCAGCGACATTCGCGGCTGCGAGGTGCTGGATATCGGTTGCGGCCTCGGCGCCATCGACGAGCTGCTCGTCACCCGATTCGGCGCGCACTCCGTCATCGGCGTCGACATCGATCCCTCCTTGATCGCGGGAATGCAGCGGCGCGTCGAGCGCGCCGGGCTATCGGACCGGATTCGCGGTGTGAAGGTGGACGGCGGCGCGCTGCCGTTCGACGCGGCGAGCTTCGATGTGGTGTTTTCGAAGGACTCCATGGTTCAGATTCCGGACAAGCCCAAAATCTATGCCGACGTGCTGCGCGTCTTACGCCCGGGCGGGCGCTTTATCGCCAGCGACTGGCTGCGTGGTGGGACGGGGGGCTACTCGCCCGAGATGATGGAATTCTTCCGGCTCGAAGGAATCGCCTACAACATGGTCACGCTCGAGGAAAGCGCAGCCGCCCTCGCCGGCGCCGGCTTCGAGGACGTGGAGATACGCGACCGCCACGGGTGGTATCTGGGGCTCGCCCAAAAGGAGCTCGCCGCTCTGGAGGGAAGGCTGAATTCGGTCGTCGTGAGCCGCATCGGGAAGGAGCGGGCGCAGCATTTCATCGATGACTGGCGCCAGCTCGTGGTGGTGGTGAGCCGCGGCGAGCTTCGCCCCGGCCATCTCAAAGCCTCCAAATCGATGCGGCGCTGATCGGGTTCCAGGCCTGGCCCTGGCGGATCACTGCCGGACGATCGCCGAGGCTCGACCGCGCAATACGAACTTCTGAATCTTCCCGGTGGCGGTTTTCGGCAATTCGGGCACGAAGTGGAAAGCTGTCGGCACTTTGAAATGCGCCAGGGCGCCGCGCGCGAACTCGCGAAGTTCCGCCTCCGTGGCGCTCGCACCGGGGCGCAGAACGACGAACGCATGCGGTGTCTCGCCCCATTTTTCGTGCGGCATGCCGACCACCGCGGTTTCCAGTATGGCGCGATGACGCAGCAAAGCGCCTTCCACTTCGATGGACGAAATATTCTCGCCACCGCTGATGATGACGTCCTTGAATCGATCCCGGATCTCGACGTAGCCGTCGGGATGCACCACCGCTGCGTCGCCGCTGTGGAACCAGCCTCCGCGAAACGCGGCCGCCGTCGCGTCCAAATCATTGTAATAACCGCGCATCACCACATTGCCGCGGGCGATGATTTCGCCGAGGGTCGACCCGTCGTGCGGCACGTCGCGCATGCTTTCATCCACCACTCTCAGCTCGCCCGACGTGATCAGCTCGACCCCTTGTCGAGCCTTGAGCGTCGCGCGGTCGGCGCCGGAAAGCTCCACATGCTCAGGTAACGGCTCGCATATGGAAATGAATGGCGCGGTCTCGGTGAGCCCGTAGACGTGGGTGACCTCCCATCCGAGTTCCGTCTCCAATCGCTCGATGGTCGCGGCCGCCGGCGGGGCTCCGGCGGTGAACACTTTGACGCCGCGGCGCAACTGTGCACGCCGATCGTCCGGGCCGTTCGCTATGGCAATGAGCACCGTGGGCGCCGCACACAGATGGGTTACCCGTTCCCGATCGACGTGTTCGTAGATATTCTCGGCGTCAACCCGGCGAAGACAGATGTGCGCGGCCCCCGCTGCGGTCACCGTCCAGGTGAACGTCCAACCGTTGGCGTGGAACATCGGCAGCGTCCACAGGTAGCGGTCGGCCGGCGTCATCGGCCAGTGCGTCAGCGTACCGATGGAATTCATCCAGGCGTTCCGGTGCGTGATCATGACTCCCTTGGGCCGCGACGTCGTCCCGCTGGTGTAATTGATGGCGAGCAGGTCGGTCTCGACGATCTCGTTCACATCGATTGCGGCTGAGCGCTCCCGGAGGAGCGCCTCATAGGATAACCAGCCGCTCTTCTGGCCCTCGAGCGCGATGAAATGCGTGACGTTCGGCATGCGCGCCCGGACCGCGTCGATCAAATCCAGGTACTCCGAATGCACGCAGATTACTTTCGCGCCGCTGTGGGTGGCCATGTACACGAAGTCGTCCGCGGTCAATCGATAGTTCATCGGCACGATGACGGCGCCGCGCTGCGGGATGGCGTAGAACTGTTCCAGGTGTTGATGCGTGTTCGGCGAGATCGTCGCAACGCGATCGCCTTTACCTACACCGAGTTCGGCGAGCCCTGCAGTCCATCGATCGCAGCGCTCGCAGAACTGCGCATACGTCAGCCGTACGTCGCCGTCGACGACCGCGAGGCGCCCGCCGTACAACTTGCCGGCGCGGCGCACGAAGTCGAGCGGAGTGAGGGGAGTTTCCATGCGCAAGCCAGCCTGCCGGCCAAAGTTTCTGTTCTATCGGCAGTTTGCGTCGGCGGTCGTAGTTTGTCGAGGGTGCCGATTGGCGGGCAACCGGCGATTATTTTTCTTTGAGCCGGTGACTGTCGCCGGCGCGCAAAGTCATGCCGTAGATTTTATTGAGTTCCGATATCTGCGCCAGGGTCTCCGCCGAGAACGGCGCCCGGCCTTCGAACGCGTGCAGCACGATACCTTCCAACAGATCGCCCAGCGACAAGTCCTTTAGCTCCGCGAGACCCTTCAATACCTTCAACAGGTGTTTCTCGATCCGCACACCCGTTTGAACCCGTTCGATCTCGATCATCTTTGCTCGATCACAGAGGCTGCGGTGCGGAGGAACCCGGCTCCGGAGGCAGCGGAATGAATTCGCTGTCATCGAGCTGCGGCAACTTCATACGGCCTGCACGCCAATCGGCCTTGGCCTGATCGATGCGTTCCCTGGAAGATGACACGAAATTCCACTCGATGAAGCGCTCGCCGAGCGGGTCGCCGCCCAGAAGCATGACGACGGCGGGTTCGAGCGCATTGAACAGAACGGGTTTGCCCGGGGCGAATGTCAGCATCTGCCCTCCGGCAAATCGCCGGCCGTCAACCTCGACGGAGCCCGCGGCGACGTATGCGGCTCGCTCCGGATATTCGGCGGGCAACTGCGCCCGGGCGCCCGCGGCAAGGCGCCAGTGGGCATAGAACATGGGCGAGAAAGTCTTCACCGGGGCGCGCATCCCAAATGCCGCACCGGCCACCAGTCTTGCCCAGAGTCCGTCGCTCTCGTACGTCGGCAGATCCGCTGCGCCGTGGTGCGAGAAGCCGGGCGCAGTCTCCTCGTCTTCCACCGGCAACGCGACCCACGCCTGAATACCGTGCAGCGTGTCTCCCTGGGCACGTGCGCGCTCGAATCGTTCCGAATGCGTGATGCCGCGACCTGCCGTCATCCAGTTGACCTCGCCCGGGCGAATCGGCTGTTCCGAGCGCAAGCTGTCGCGGTGCATGATCTCGCCGGCGAAGAGATACGTCACCGTCGACAAGCCGATATGCGGATGAGGACGCACGTCGACAGTGCGCGGGATGCCCGGCGCGAAATCCACGGGCCCCATGTGATCGAAGAAGACGAACGGCCCGATCATCTTCCGTTGCGGCGCAGGCAATACCCGTCCGACCTGGAAGCCGCCCAGATCGCGGCGCCTTTGCGCAATCACCAAATCGATCGACGACATGCCCAATTGTAGCTCCAGTGCGGATCCATCCTCAGCGCCGCTGAAGGGACCCCAACAATCCCAAATGTACCAGGCTCTCGCCCGTCGCAGCGATCGCGTCTTCGTTCGGCCGGGGCTGCCAGCCCAGCAGCCGTTTTGCCTTCGCGTTGGAGCCGCTCTTCTTTTTGCCCAGCTCCGGTAGAATTTCACGGGCGAGCGGATTGACCCAGGCGGCGGCACGAAGCAGCCAGGTGGGCAGCTCCTGCGTCTTGACCCGGGCGCCGGCCGCACCCATGCGGCTTTTCAACACCGTGGCGATGTCCTGCAACGACACGAATTCGCCCGCCACGGCGAGGAAACGCTCGCCTTTGGCGGCCGCATCGGTCATGGCGAGCAAATGCAGATCGGCGACATCCCGGACATCCACCACGCCGAAATATAGCTTCGGGTTGCCCGGCATGGCGCCATCCAGCATGCGCTTGATCAGTTGGATCGACGTGGAATAGTCGGGCCCCAGAACGGGCCCGAAGACCGCCACGGGATTGACCACGGAGAGTTCGAGGCCACCGCCCTGATCGCCGACGAAGTCCCAGGCCGCGCGCTCCGCCAGGGTTTTCGATTTCGCGTACGCGGAGACCCCGTCGGAAGGTCGGGTCCAGTCCTTCTCATCGAAGGGCGTCGCCCTCGGCGGGTGTCCATAGCCTATCGCCGCGAAGGAGGATGTGAGCACGGCGCGCTTTGCACCCGCACCGCGAGCGGCCCGCAGGACGCGCAGCGTGCCCTCGCGCGCCGGAACGATCAACTCATCCTCGTGGGACGGGCGGCCGGCAGGAAAGGGGGAGGCGACGTGCAGTACGTACTCGCATCCCTCGGCGGCGTTCGCCCAACCCGCGTCGCTCTCCAGATCCGCCGCGGCGAAGGACAATCGCTCGGAGGGGTCGACGCCTGCCGTCCTCAGCATTGCCCGCACCTCGGCCTCGCGGGCGAGGTGTCGTATCGTGGCGCGCACCTCGTAGCCGGCGGCGAGCAGCTTCAGGATGCAATGGCAGCCGATGAATCCGGATCCTCCGGTGACCAGTACCGTGCTCACGACTGCTTGTCCAGAAATTGACCGACGATGCGCGCCGTCTCCTCGGGGAACTGGTCCACGAAGAAATGGCCCCCGGGAACCGCCGCATCCGTCACATCGGTGCACCGGCTGCGCCACTCCGCGGGAATGTCGTAAAGGGCGGCCATCGCACCTGCGGCGCCGTACAGCACCAACGTCGGACAGGAAACCTTGCGATCGATGTCTGCGTCGTCGTGTTCCAAATCGACGGAAGCCGCAGCGCGATAGTCGGAGCACGAGCCATGGATCATGTCCGGCTGCCGCCAGCATCGACGGTACTCCGCGAGCATGTCCGCCGCGAAGTCACCGATCTTCGCCGCGCCCCAGCCCAATAGGCTCGCCTCGTAGAAGTAATCGGGATCAGCGCCGATCAAGCGTTCGGGGAAGGGCTCGGGTTGCGCCAGGAAATACCAATGCCAGTAAGCTTGTGCCACCTTGCGGTTCGTATTCATGAACATGGCGAAGGTCGGCACGATGTCCATGACCGTCAAGGAACGCACCGCCGCAGGATGGTCCAAGGCCATTCGATGCCCCGTGCGACCTCCCCGGTCATGCCCGACCATGTGGAAGCGATTGAACCCGAGAAGCCGCATGGCACCCAGCTGATCTTCGGCAAACGCGCGAAAGGAATAGTTGGACCGGTCCCGCGCGCATTTGGGCTTCGCCGAATCTCCGTAGCCGCGCAGATCCGCGCACACCACCGTGTAACGCGCCGCAAGCTTGGGCGCTACCCGAGCCCACATCGCCATGCACTGGGGATAGCCATGCAGCAGCAGCACCGGCGGCCCTGTCCCGCCGACCGCGCAGGCGATTTGCACCCCCCGTACATTGAGAGCCTTGCGGTCGAATCCTTCGAACATGGGCCTTTATACACTGAGCAGCGAGGCCGCGGCGACGGGCTGTTGCGCCGCCCCCGCTTCCATCCACGCGGCCTCGATGGCAAACGAAAGGTCCGCAGTCACCTGAAGGTAGCGACGAGCCTCGTCCCCCAAGTCGGCGAATACGGCCTCGAGTGCGGCGATCCGCGCAGCGGATGTGCCGATGCGCGCCACCCAACTCGAGAACTCCAGAGGGAGCCTCCAGGAGTCGACGGATGGCGTCTCGAAGCCCGCCGCGCGCAACATGCTGCTCCATTCCGAGATCCTATAGTTGCGCACGTGGGACCTGTCACGCAGAAACTCAATGACCTGCAGCGGCGTGTCGAGCACCTGGTCCTCCGGCGCGATCACGTCGATGACCACGGCCCGCCCGCCGGGTTTCAGCACGCGCGCGCATTCCATCAGTGCCCGGGGCACGTGCGCCCAGTGGTGCGCCGAATATCGAGTGACGACGATCTCGAAGGTCCGGTCAGCGAAGGGCAGATTCTCCGCGGAACCGATCTGCGTATCGAGGGACCCGTGGCCACGAGCGGCTGCTTCGCGCGCCACCACCGCCAGCATCTCTGCGGAGGGGTCGAACGCCGTGATTCGGCCCGCATCTCCACGGGCCATTGCAAAGCTCGCATGTCCTGCCCCGCAACCGAGGTCCAGAACACGCGAGGGGCGGACTCTTTCGGTGAGCACCCGCAGCCTGTCGAGATCTGCGCCTTGCGCATGCACGGAGCTCGTCAAATACGCGTCCGCTCGAGATCCGAATTGCGATACGCTCAACTTCTGTTGATCCATGACTCTCTCCCGGCCTAGGATTAGCCAGATTTTAGATCTGTTCAGAATCACCTATACTGAGAAATACTCATCTGATGCCGCACGAATCGGCAACCGATACGTGGTAGCTGCGAACATGCCAGGGCCGATTTTCCCCACTTCGCTCCGATCGCTGCAGGCTTTTGCGGCAGTGGCCCGTGCCGGGTCCGTCGTTGCGGCTGCCGACGAATTGGCCGTGACACCATCCGCGATATCACACCTGCTCCGCCAGCTCGAGCAGGGTCTCGGCGTCACCCTCGTCAGAAGAAAGGGGCACGGTCTAGCCATGACGAGCGACGGCGAACGGCTGGCCGCGTCCGTAGGACCGGCGTTCGTGAGTATCGGCGACGCGCTCGGCGAGTTCATGCGACGCGGGTCGGAATTGCGTATCAGCCTGCTGTCGAGTTTCGCCATGCACTGGTTGATTCCGCGGTTGAGCCGCTTTCAATCGCGCCACCCGGAGGTCGAGCTGCTGCTGTCTACGTCGACCCGTCTGATAGATTTCTCCCGGGAAGCGTTCGACTGCGCGATACGGCTCGGCACGGGTCGGTGGCCGGACACCGCCGCGGAGCAGCTCTATCGCGAGGAACTCGTGGCTGCCTGCAGCCCGCAATGGCTCGCGGGCAGTCGGTTTCGCTCTCCCCGCGATCTCGAACGGGCGACATTGATACAATCGAAGGCGCGGAGGCAGGATTGGGTACGCTACTTCAAAGCCGCAGGTGTTGCCGAATTCACGCTTCCTAAGCGCGGACCCCTCTTCGAGACGCGCGCACTCGCCATCCAAGCAGCGGTGGCTCGAATGGGAGTGGTAGTCATCGATCCGCGCTTCATCGAGCCCGAGCTAGCCGCGGGGCAACTCGTGATGCCGTTCGACCTACGCGTCAGCCTCGACAGTGCCTATTGGCTGGTCTGGCGTCCCGGGCGGGAGACCACACGCCCGGTGGCAGCATTCCGTCGCTGGCTGGCCGCCGAGATCCTCCGCTAGCGGCCGCGGCCGCTGCGTTGGCGGCAGCTTCCGCATTGGGCGCAGCTTCCGCGTTGGCCGCGACTGTTGCGTTAACCGCGGTTGCCACCCGCGAGCCGCATAGCCTTCGCCTGGGCCGTCGCGGTCTGCAACTGCGCGTCGGCTTGCTCTTTGCACGGCTGCTGCGCAGCAAGATCCAACGTCATGCACTTCACGATGGCAACCTTATGATCTCCGTCAGCCTGGGCCATTGCGATATCGAAGGACCCGGTAACTCTCGCGACCGCAACATTCCTCGCGTCCCCGCCTGTCGCGCCTGTCACTTTGACGGCGCTCTTTACATCCTTGCGTGCTTCGACCCGCGCTTGCTCCACCTCCTTTCGCGCCTCCTCCTGCACTGCAGCGACGTCGGATTGAGTCGCGATCGGGACCTTCGTCTGGTGGCAAGCGCAAAGAATGGCGGCAAATATGACTACTACCGCCAGGGCAATCGGCGATCGTCCGGCTGACTCGAAGGAGTGTCGCATCTTACCCTCCGTGCTTAGTTACTTGCAGCAGACTAGACATTCGAGCGCCATTCCACAACGTTGCGATGCCGGCATTGCACGTCGGCGGATCACCGACGGCGCAAATTGGAGCCAATCGACAGCCCGCGCCGGCTGCCCGAGCACGGTCATGAGCTCTTGCGGAGAAACACGTGCGCCGCGCGTTCCCCCGCAACGTACTTCGAACATTCATATCCCAAAGCCGGCATATCGATACCTTCCAAGAGGTTCTCCCCGCGACCGAGCAAGACCGGCCGCACGGCGAGATGCAGCTCGTCGATCAATCGGGCGCAAAGGTACTGCCGGATAGTGGATACGCCGCCGCCGAGGCGGATGTCGTACCCGCCCGCCGCGGCGTTCGCCTGCTCCAAAGCGGCATGGATGCCTTCGGTGACGAAGCGAAACTCCGTACCTCCCGCCATCTTGAGCGGCGCCCGCGGATGATGCGTCAACACGAAGACGGGCGTGTGATAGGGCGGCTCGTCTCCCCACCAACCCTTCCAGCTGTCGTCCGGCCAAGAGCCGCGGACCGGGCCGAACATGTTGCGGCCAAGAATCCACGCACCAATTCCTGCGAAGCCCTGCTCCGCCATTGCGTTATCCACGCCCGTCTCTCCGACCTGGTCCTGGTAGCCGTGCATCTCCCGCCATACGCGCGAGTGAAAGAACCACTCCATCAGCTCGGGACCTCTTATACCGAGCGGATTCTGGAGATCCTGGTTCGGTCCGGCACCGTAGCCATCGATGGAGATCGCGAAACTGCGGACAATGAGTCTCGACACTGACGAATCCCCGGTGTTATGGTGGTCGCATTGTGGCAGAGGGGCATCTTTGGGTTCAACGGTGGTCGTACGAAGGCCGCCCGACTCGGTGATGACCCGGTCGATATGCCTTTCTCGATGAATACGGCCGATTGATCTCTTGACTCACCTCGGGCGAATGCGCGATAACTAAAGCTGATCGGCCCCCTGCTCCAACCCGACGCTCAAAAAAACAGACTCCGTTGGGCCTGATCGAACTGGCCTCGGAGCTGCTTTATGACGCAGGAGGGGACCCTCGCCGGCGAATAATTGGCGACCCCCGGACTGGAGCAGTATTCCGCCCATCACAATCCCGGGCGCCGGTCCCCGCCTCAGCCAGCCCCCCGCTGCCGCAGGGCTATGTTCGTTACCGTACTGAATCGGTTTTGGGCCCTGTTTAACATGAGGGTCATGGAAGAGGGCCAAATCCGCGAGCCGTTCGACACCGGGGTCAAGAAGATCAGGCACGAGTTGAGGAGCCTGTTGGCCCAACATGGGCTGTTTGGGACGATAACGGATGCCGACAGCGGTCCGGCGAATGCCGTGCCGGACAGCTCAAAGGTTGAGATCCAGGTCAAGGGCAGAACGGCCGCGAGGCTGTTTGACCGCCGGCAAATCGAAGGGTGCTGTCTCCGAGTGGGCGGCGCAGTTCTGTCCAGCATCGTCGCCATGGTGGATGAAGTCTCCGCTCCTGCTCCTGCTCCTGCTCCTCCTGAACGAAAATAACTTTCCTTCGAGGCGGCCATGGACAATCGCGTCACTATCAATCCTACGCAACCCGACGTATCGAGGGATAACGTCGCCAGATTTCAGACCCCATCCCTGGGCAGAGCAGCATGGCAGCTGATCAACTCAGTTGTTCCTTACGTGCTGCTTTGGATAGGGATGGTTTACGCGCTCTCTGTTTCATATTGGGTCATGCTGCCATTGGCAATCCTCGCCGCCGGCTTCCTCGTCCGGATCTTTATTATCTTTCACGACTGCGGGCACGGATCGTTCTTCAAATCCAAACGAGCCAACAATGCAGTCGGTATCCTCGCGGGCTGGCTGAACCTGACCCCCTACCGATATTGGCGCTGGCAGCATGCGTTGCATCACGGCACCGCAGGCGATCTCGACCGGCGAGGCTCGGGCGACATCTGGACGCTGACGGTGCAGGAATATCTTCGGGGCACACGCTGGAAGCGTTTTGCCTATCGACTCGCACGCAACCCGTTCGTACTCTTCGTGGTCGCTCCGCTGTATATCTTCGTCGTCCATCATCGCTTTGCAGCGTCCACCGCCCCGAAACGAGAGCGTCGATCGGTTCGGTACACGAACTGGGCGCTGCTCGGGATCATGCTCGCGATGAGCGCCCTGATCGGCCTGAAAGCGCTGTTGATAATTCAGCTCAGCGTGTCGGCTTTTGCGGGCGCCGCCGGCTTATGGCTCTTCTACGTCCAGCACCAGTTCGAAGGGGCCTATTGGGCGCGCTCCGACGATTGGAACTACACGGCGGCCGCCCTCCAGGGTAGTTCGTTCTATAAGCTGCCGAGAATTCTGCAGTGGTTCACCGGCAACATTGGCTTCCACCACATCCATCACTTGAGCCCCCGCATTCCCAACTACCATCTGCAGCGATGTCATGACGCCGATCCTTTCTTCGAGACGATCAAGCCGGTCACGCTCTTCGGCAGCTTGAAATCGCTCACTTTCCGTCTATGGGATGAGCAGCGCAACGCGTTCGTGGGTTTTCGAAAACTCGATCAGGATGTACCTTAGGATCCCGGTTATAATATCGATTGCCCGAACCGGGAGCCCTGCAGAATGACAAGCCCCTCAGCCTCTCGCTGGCCCGAGCTTGCGTACGACGCCTGGACCGAGACGCGCGCCACCTTGCATCTCTGGACTCAGGTGATCGGTAAAATCCGTCTCGCACAAACGCCCTGGTTGAATCACAGCTGGCACGTACCGCTTTACGTCACCGCCCGGGGCCTGACTACTTCGCCCATCCCCTACCATCCCCGTTCGTTCGAAATCACCTTCGACTTCATCGACCATGTCCTCGATATAGCGGTCAGCGACGGCACCATTCGACGGATCCCGATGCGACCGGAGGCAGTCGCAGATTTCTATGCCCACGTCATGACGGCACTCGCCGATCTTGGGTTTTCCATTCCCGTCAATGAAAAGCCCTGCGAGATCGCCGGCGCGACCCCCTTCAGCCGCGACCGCTCGCATTGTTCGTACGATAAAGACTACGCTCAGCGCTTCTGGCGGGTGCTGCTCCACAGCGACCGCGTACTCAAAGAATTCCGCACCCGGTTCATCGGCAAATCCAGCCCCGTACATTTCTTTTGGGGAAGCTTCGATCTCGCGGTCACGCGTTTCTCGGGCCGCAGAGCGCCGCCCTTCTCAGGGAAGACGCCTGGGGTGCCGATCGAAGTGATGCGCGAAGCCTACTCCCACGAAGTGAGTAGCGCCGGGTTCTGGCCCGGCGGCAATGGAACCGACTATCCCGCCTTCTACTCATACGCCTATCCCAAGCCCGCTCGTTTCGAAGAGTCCGCGGTGCTGCCGGATGGGGCTTTTTTCAGCGCCTCGCTGGGAGAGTTTCTGCTGCCCTACGATGTGGTCCGCAATGCCGCGGACCCGGACGCTGTGCTGCTCGCCTTCCTTCAAAGCACCTATGAAGCGGCGGCTCGGTCGGCGAATTGGGACCGGCCCGCACTCGAATGCTCGCAAGGACTTCCACGCGTCCCTCGAGACTCCTGATGCGGTATCGGCTTATTCCTCGCGCCGACCGCGGGGCGGCGGCTTGAAGTCGTCGGGCTCTACTCGATATCTCGCGAGTAACTTGTAGAAGTCGGTCCTGGTGCGCTTGGCGATGCGTGCCGCTTTGGTCACATTTCCGGAAGTCCGCTGCAGATTGTCGGCGAGGTATGCGCGCGCGAACGCATCGCGCGCCTCGTCGTACGTGGGTATTTTGCCGGGATCGGCCGGCATCGACTGCTGCACGAACTCCTTGGTCATCACTTTCCCACGAGAGAGCGCCACATTTTTCTTCACGAGGTCGAACAATTGACTCACGTTGCCCGGCCAGTCGGTCGTCGCAAGTAACTCGATAGCCTCCGGCGTATATATCTTCTCGTGACGGCCGGGCTCCCTCGCCTGTTCGAGAAAGTGTGACACCAGAAGAGGAATATCCTCGCGTCTGCGCCCGAGCGGCGGCATTTCGATCGGCAAAATGTTGATTCGATCGTACAAGTCGCGCAAGAACCCTCCCGTCTCCACGGCGGCTTTCAGATCACGCGACGTCGTGCAGATCAAGCGCACGTCGGCGTTCGCGGCATCTTGAATAGGCTGTGGTACCGTCGGATTCAGCTCCTTGCGCAGGACTCGCAGCAATGCGAGCTGGAGGCTCGCCGGTAGGTCACCCACTTCGTCGAGCAGCAGCGTGCCCTCGCGTGCGCGCTCGAACGCCCCGGCGCCCGGTCCCGCATCCCCTGCATCGGCAGGGCTCTCTTCGCCGAAAAGTTCGGTGCCCAAATCGGCACCGGAGGCGCTTCCGCAAGATACGGTGACGAAGGGGTTGTCTCGCCGCATGCTGGCTGCGTGAATGGAGCGCGCCAAGAGCTCCTTTCCGGTTCCGCTTGCGCCCGTCAAAAGCGCGGGCACCGTGCTGGCTGCGGCGCGATTCGCGATGGCCAGCCGGTCTTCCATGAGCCGGCTGCGCGAGACGATCTGCTCTCGCCAGTCCCCCGCCGTCATTGGGAAATTCGACGCCGCAGTCGCTCGCTCGACGTGCCCCAGCAATTCGTGTTTGCCGACGGGCTTCACCAGGAAGCTGAATGCGCCGCCCTGGGTCGCCTGCACGGCGTCGGGAATGGTCGCGTGAGAGGTCAGAATGATTACCGTGATGTGGGGCCAGCGGCTCTTCAGCTCCTTTAGCAGCGCCAGCCCGCCCATGTCATCCAGACGCAATTCGGATATCACGAGATTGGGTCGCGACCGCACGCAGGCATCCAAGGCCGCCCTTCCGCTTTCTGCGGTGCTGACTGCATAGTCCGCGGCGCCCAAAAGAGCCGTCATGATGCGGCGTAGGGAGGGATCCTGGTCCACAACCAACACCTTCACCAGTCGCTTCGGCGGCGCAGAGGGATCGGCGTCCGCCGGCTTTTTCCTTGGAATGATTCCGAAGCCCAGAGAGACCGGGCGTGACGCAGGAGGCTTCATAAATCCCATTCTCTTCTCGGAAAGTTACAGACTCAAGCCGTCGGCCACGGCGTCCCGGTCGAAGACTTGATGAAATCGACAAACGCGCGTAACGGTGCGGGCAGGAGCCGCCGGCCGGGGTAGTAGAGAAACGGCCCGGAAAAGCGCTGCCACCAAGGTTCAAGGACGGGCTCGAGTGCGCCGCCGTCGAGATGCGGGCGCAGCCAGTCCTCGAAGAGGTTGATGACGCCAGTGCCGGCGATTGCCGCTTCGACGGCAAGGTCGGTTGCCGCGCCGACCTGCACAAGGAGCGGACCGGATGGTTCGATCTTCACCACCTCACCGTCGCGCTCGAACTCCCACGAGGCCATCGCGCCGCTCGCGAAACGACCCCGCAGGCAGGCGTGGTTGAGCAGCTCGCGCGGATGCTGAGGTCGGCCACAACGATCGAGATAGGCGGGAGATGCGGCTGTCGCGAAGCGCTGAACGCGCGGTCCAATCGGCACCGCGATCATGTCTTTCTCCAGCCGTTCGTCGTAGCGAATCCCGGCGTCACAACCAGCCGCAAGAACGTCGACGAAGCTATCNTCGGCGGTCACCTCCACACGGATCTCGGGATACGCCGCCAGAAACGCCGGAACGATTGTCGGCAGGGTCAAGCGCGCTGCGCTGACCGGGACATTGAGACGCAGCGTGCCAGCCGGCCGGCTGCGAAAGCCGTTCACCACGTCGACAGCAGCTTGAACCTCGTCCAATGCGGGCCCGAGCCGCTCCAGCAAGCGCTGCCCTGCCTCCGTCGGGACGACGCTGCGCGTCGTGCGGTGCAGCAACCTGACACCTAGCAGGGTTTCCAGCCGACGTACGGCCTCGCTGAGCCCGGATGCGCTGGCGCCACTCATACGTGCGCCGTCACGAAAGCCCTTGGCGCGCGCCACCGCGAGGAAGGCATTCAAGTCGCTGAGGTCAAAGTCCATTGTTCGCAATTTCGCACAGCCTGTGCCAATTATATCTGATTGTCGAACGAGCGGGAGGTGACTAGGATGGCTACACGTCATTCAACGGGAAATTCAATCATGTCCAGCAGCGATAAATCCGGCAGCTACCAACTCGGCAACCGCATCGTGAAGCGCCTAGGCTATGGTGCAATGCAACTCGCGGGACCCGGTGTATTCGGTCCGCCTGAGGATCACGCGTCGGCGTTGGCCGTCCTGCGCGAAGCCGTCTCGAGCGGCGTGAACCACATTGACACCGCCGACTTCTACGGTCCGCACGTCACCAACCAGATCATCCGCGAGGCGCTGCACCCGTATCGCGACGATCTCACCATCGTCACCAAGGTCAGCGCCATCCGGGGCAAGGATGGATCCTGGATCCCGGCCTTGTCACGCGAAGAGCTGATTCAAGCCGTTCATGACAATCTCCGCAATCTGGGGCTCGATGTGCTCGACGTCGTCAACCTGCGCAGCATGTTCGACATCCATCACCCGGCCGAGGGGTCGATCGAGGCGCCACTGACGGTGCTAGCCGACCTCCAGCGTAAGGGCCTGGTCCGTCACATCGGCCTGAGCAACGTCACACCCACCCAGATCGCCGAAGGTCGCCGGATCTGCGAAATCGTCTGCGTTCAGAACTACTACAACCTGGCGCATCGGGACGACGATGCGCTGATCGACGACTTGGCCCGGCAGGGCACCGCGTACGTCCCCTTCTTCCCGCTGGGCGGATTCACGCCGTTGCAGTCATCGACGCTGTCGGATGTCGCGGGCCGGCTCGAGGTTACGCCGATGCAAGTCGCGCTCGCGTGGCTCCTCCAGCGCGCGCCCAACATCTTGCTGATCCCCGGGACCTCGTCGATTGCGCACTTGCGCGAAAACCTGGCGGCCACTCGGTCGACGCTCTCGCCGCGAATCATGGCGGAATTGGACGGGATCGCTTCATGAACTCGCCTGATCATCTGCGCCGGCAGCGAAAAGTCGGTTCACCGCGTCGTAGCCAGCGGAAACATCGAACATCCCACTCATGGTGCCCGCAAGGAAGCTTGACACGAGGTGACTGGTGCGACCGATCGCAGCTTGCGCGATCGAGGAGCCCACACTCACGCGTCGAACACCGCTCTTCTGGAGTATATCCATCGACGGCAAGTTCGGAACAGCCATTATATTGAGGGGCATCGGCTTGATCGCCGCAGATATTGCCGCCATGGCGTCCGC